>Ga0315307_1000348_pt1 | contig 19678 bp, 16 predicted proteins | sample TDP2_MG_FD_203079 | JGI IMG/M metagenome (GOLD analysis project Ga0315307, IMG submission 203079) | Freshwater sediment microbial communities from Lake Towuti, South Sulawesi, Indonesia - TDP2 | ecosystem: Environmental > Aquatic > Freshwater > Lake > Sediment | place: Indonesia: South Sulawesi...
TCTTGTGGTAGTCTACGCCCACGTAATGCATGGTGCACCTCCTTCCGGTGTCGATCCTGGGCTGATACTATCAGCCCCACCGTCGGGGTGCATCATGCTTTCATGCTAACTCCTCATACCCGCTTGCTTGGCTAGCCTAGGCGAAACCCCCACAAACCACGGAAGACCTTCATGCGACCGGTATAACCGGTCACCGAAGGCCTTCTCGTAAGTCCCCCCCTGCGCCGAGCGCACCAGGCGGCTCGGCACTGGAGTGAGCCGTGCTATGCAATTGTCGACCCAAGGCAACACCCACCAGGACTCCTCCTGGAGTTGCTGTGTGGCCTTGGGCTCTGCACCGGCGCCGGGGATTGCGTTTGAGGCCGGGGTCCTGCTGGCCCCCCGGTCGGCGCCACTTTCCTGATTCCCTTTTCCACCCCCTTCCGCGGAGGCATCACTGGGGGGCGGGCGCGGGCGCCGTTTGCCCCGCGTCTTTCGCCACCACCGAGCTCGTGGGAGTCCCACCGGCCTCGAGCTGCGGCTGATTGGTGTTACCACGTCTTGGGCTCTGTTTCCACCGTTCAACGCCGACAGACCGCAGGCTGAGCACCAGCCCCAGTGAGTCCGGCGGTGGGGCTGCCCCTCTTGGGCCCGAATCGGCGCCTGTGGTGCTGGAAGTCGGAGTGCAGATCCCCAGCCGCTTGCCGCTGAGGGCTCTGAGTGCGGTCGCCGGAGGACTCGACACTCGCGGAAGGGCCTAGCTCCTCCCATGGCCGTGAGAAGAGGAACCGCGCCGAATCGCTCCAGGAACGCCAGGACAGGCCAGAAGGCGGCCTGGGCCCGGTATGCTGGCGGGGGCTGCGCCATCGCCGCTACCGGGCCCGCGCGGATTGCCTCCATTCGTGACGGAACCCCGGACAGTAGCTCTGGACCGAGGGGCTAGCCGGAGGCGCGGGTGCCCGGGGCCGACACCGAGCTGTCAACCTCTCTTGTGAGCAGCCAAGGCTTCGTCGATGGCGGACAGCACCTGATCCAAGGGTGCTGGCTTGCGCAGATACCGGCTGATTCCCAGCTTCCGAAGCTCCTGCTCTTGCTCAGCATCGGCACTGGCTGTCAGCACAATCACCGGCAGCTTGCTGCTCAGGATGTTGCGCACGAAGTCCAGAAGGCTCACCCCGCTGGAGAGAGGCAAGCCTATGTCGAGCAGGATCACATCGGGGAACTCAGGTGCAGGCCCGGTGAGGAAGAGCACGGCCTCGATGCCGTTGCGAGCTGTGAGAACCTGGTATCCGTTTCGAACTAGCCAGTCCTTCAGCACTGCTGCGAGTTCGGCGTTGTCTTCGACCACAAGGACCCGGCGCGAATCCCGACCCACGGAACGCCCTCCACTGGCGCCCTCTCGCCTGTCGCTTCTTTCCATATCCGCCGGTGGAACAGCGAAGGCCGATGGCCAAGGCAGGCCTTGAGCGGCACAGCCTATCTGGCATGGGGAGACTACGGCCGAGGGGGTAGCCGGAGTCGGGGGTGCTCCGATGTCCGCTCCATGAGCCCTTGACAAGCACATCCGGCCTGATGCGAGGGCAGGACGTCGGCCTCCGCTTCGCCACGTCCCGGTTGCTCGCGGCGGGCGTAGGACAGCGTCGGACGGCCTGGGGCAAACTACCCGTGCTAGCGGCCGGCCACCGCGGCCATGAACTCCTTGATATACTCGGGCAGGTATCCGAAGTAGACCCCGGTCACGATGGGGCCGTCACGCACCACCGCCTGGCGAACATAAGTCGCCCCCGCGTTCTCTACATCCACCGCCTGGTCCGATGGGCAGGCCACCCGGCGGCCGCGAAGCACGCCTGCGGAGATCAAGATCCACGGTGCGTGGCAGATGGCACCCACTATCTTGTTCTGTGCCACCATCTCCCGGATCAACTGGCGCACCTCCTCACGCTCCCGCAGCAACAGCGGCCCGTAGATGCCTCCCGGCAGGTGAATGGCGTCGAGGTCGTCTGCCTTCAGGTCGGCGATGGCGTGAGTAGTGGTGAAGGGAAGGCCATCCGTGCCGTGGCGCCCCTCACCGCACACCGTGGCGTTCGCCTCCGGCCCCGCCACCAGCACCTCTGCTCCTGCTTCCTTGAGCCGGTAGTACGGGAACAGCAGCTCATGCTCATGGTAACCATCGGCGATCAAGATGGCGATGCGCTTTCCTTCAAGCTCCATGACCTGGGCTCTCACTGCAAGTTGGATTCTCCCCGTGCCCCCCAGAAGCTCATCCCTTCCCTAGGACGCTCCCGCAGCCGCGATTGTGGTATACGCTGCACTCGGTGACACTCCTGTTCCGCGGGGCCGCCGGGAATGCAGAAGGATGTCGCGCGGGCATTCGACTGGGTGGGGTTGCCCGTGACGGGCGCCGTGGCGCGGCTGGTATCCCCATACGCGATGGAACCCCGCACAGTGACTCCCAGCCGAGGGGGTAGCCGGAGGTAGGGTGGCCGGGGGCCGGGTTCGGGGGCCGTTGGCAACGACAGCTGGCGACGGCGATCTCGGTGGCGCACAGCGTCGGCGATCCGTCTACCTGAGGGCCCGGGTGATAGCTTCAGCGACTCCCTCTCTGGGCGCTTCATAGCCCCATCCGATCTCCTGGCCGTTGATGAAGATGGCGCGGGAGATCTGGTGCTCGAGCAGGACCTGATGGTCGTCGGCGCAGTACTCGTTCAGCACGACGGTGTCGCCGAAGTCGGCGGCAGCGTCCCGGACGCGCTGGGCCTCGATCCAGCTTGTCTGGCAGAAGGTGTTGTAGAAGAGGTCCACGACGACCTTGCCTTGGGCCGGCGTGAACGTGTAGCGGGGCTCGAGGAACGACGGGGCCTCCGCGGAGGGGTCGAAGGTCTTCCAGAAGATGGCTTTCTTGCCGCTGACACGCGCCCGCCCGTAGCCCAGCTTCTCGAAGAAGCCGGCCGGCATGAACCAGAAGTCACCGTAGAATGCCGTGGTAGCGATCCCCTTGTGGCGCTGGCGGCGGGCCTCCTCTTCAGCCGCATCCATCAGAGCGCGTCCCGCGCCTTTGCCCTGTGCTGCGGGCAACACCCAGAGGCACGGCAGGACCATCAGGTCTTGGCCAATAGGCCCCCATGGTGACGTCTCTATCGGCACAACGTAAGCGAAGCCGACAGGAGCGCCATCCAGGAGAGCGACCTTGGTGCGCAGGCCCTGCCCGTGCATCTCCCGCAGCCAGGCGGCGCGGCTGCGGCCGCAGGCATCTATCTCGTCTGATTCATTGGTATGCGAACAAGTCGAGACGAAGTACTCGTCTTCGGGTGTCATGTCGCAGACCTGAGCTTGTGCCATGCAGCATTCCTCCTGGGATGGTGCAGTGTGCTGTGCTTGCGGTGTCCGGTGTCCTGTGCTCCCCAGAGATCCCATCCGGGCATTCCTGGGCGGTCTCCTTTGTCCCTGAGAAGCTGCTATCCTCTCCCCTATAGACGCGATCTCGGATTCCCTGTCCACTGCCGGGTGTAGGTCACGGCACCATCTGGGCCCATCAGCGACGGACCCCCGGAATTGGTTCCCAGCCGAGGGGGTAGCCGGAGTCGGGGGCGAACGCGGCCATGGGCCGATGCGGCTTGCGGGGCGTGGAGGACGGTCTTGTTGAGGCGGGAGCAGGGGCATGTATTCTGTTACAAGCATATCGAGTCGATCTACGCTGGAGGTGTACCGCAGGGCTGTCCGGACAGGCTCTACCACGCTGAGTGCTCCCGCAAGCGTGGTCAGATGGCGGTCGATGTCGAGCGCACGTTTCGACTGTCGGTGCAGGCTGGCAGCGCGGCGCATTGTGCCAGCCCCACCCAACGAACTCCGACGCCCAAGGCGCGGATAGCCAGGGCAAAGCACGCAAGGGAACCTCGGTGCGGCCCCGGTTGCGCGCGCGAGGACGCTGCCCTGAGGGGCCTGACGCTGGCTCCACATGGCGCTGCAGTGGGGGTAGCTGTGCAGCCCCTGTGAGCCGTCAGCGTGGACGGGACGGCTGATGGCCGCAGTTCAGTTTGGGGGTCACTCCCTCCGGCGGCTGCCAGCCGGAGGCCAGGAACGCGCCCACTATGTTTCGGGCGATGTGGTAGTCCAGATCGCATTCCGTGGCCGGCTCGTGGCGTAGGTCGACCCCCGCGTCATTGCTGCCCTGGAGGATGCGGAACACGAGCTGCTGCATGGTCTGGGGTGGCCCCCAGACCCTTCTCCATGCATCTCGGTTATGAAACCACAGAGAATCGCCTTCCGACGACAATCTCGCCAGTTCCCAGGGACCTAATGGCGTGTCATACGCTTCGCGCACCGCTGTGAACGCCTTCCGAAGCTTGCCTTTATTGTCATACCCACAGGTCTTTTGGGAGAAGTAGCGGTCGAGCACGGTGACCGTCTCGTCGCGCAGACCGCTCGCCGCCAGCGAGTCCCAGATGCTCTCCCACGTTGCGCGCAGGAAGTGCCACTGCCGATCCTGTCGGCAGCGGCTCCCGAACTGCCCCTCGACGTCTTGCTCAGTTCCCCAGCGCACCAGGTTGACGAGGAAGAACGAGGCTCCATGCTGCTGGGCGATCCAGGAGCCCAACAGCCAGTGCCTCATCAGCTGATACCACCCGCCCTTGACAGCGATGCTCTCATAGTCCTGGCAAAAGGCCTCAGTGAAGTGAGGATGGCAGCCGTAGTTTGCCGGCCTCGGGTCGATGTCGGCGTGGGAGGCGGGATAGCGAGACCGATTGCGGGAGCCAGCTTGGCCTCCAAGAAGATCAGGCACTTCTCGGGCCACCAGAGCGCGACGTCGGGTTCGGTTCCCCTATTGCGAGCTTCCCTGAACGCGGATTGAGCATCACTGAGCGGTGGCCACCGGCTCCCGGTCATGTCTGAGGACCAGTAGACGATTTCGGGTTCGCTCTCAGGGAGCGGGAACTGACTCCCTGCCAGCAGCACCTGTGCGAGCCGGCGCAGACGATCCTCCCGGTGGAAGGCTCGCACCACGTTCCATGTCAGCGCGTCTTCGTCCCGCTCCCGGCCAAGGCGAGCGGCAGTTCGCTTGACCTTGCGGATCGCCGCCATCCGGACGCGGTCCGCCTGGTCTTGCCAGATCAGATTCCGCCAGGGGTCCTGATACTCAAAGGTGGAGGGTGAAAGGTAGATACCGTAATCTGGGCACAGGAACCCGTCCTTCTTCCGGAACGACCCCCGCTGCCGATCCACTTTCCTCTCGCAGCCCCTGACATGGCAGGTCACTGTGCACTTTGTGACCTCGCAAGTGCAACGCAGGTCGTCCACTCCATACGGCAAGATGACCGTGCTCATGCTCTCCTCACAGGCAAAGGCTATTCCGGTGGCACTCGCGTCAACCGGTGTCCGCCGGGGTCACTCGTCCGTCTTGCCTCTGCTGGCCTTCTGGACACTGGCCGCGGCGATCGCTTCTCTGGCCGCCACCCGGAATTGGGCGGCGGTGAGCGGCTCACCGAAGCTGACTTGCCCCGCTAGTGATAGCATCCGCTACGTTAGGCCCACGCCCTGCGCGGCCGTGATCTTGCGATCGTATCGCGCCCAGCCCTGGTACCAGGGCTGGGCCGCTTCTGGCGCCGGGGGCCGGTAGCCCAGCGCGGTGTGCGGCCGCACCCCGTCGCAGTTCCTCTGCCAGCGCGCCACCGGCGCCTTGGCTCCCAGCAGTGCGTCGGATACCCCCAGGTCCAGCAGCTCCTCTCTGCGGTTCCTGCCGACGGACTCCGGATGCAGGTTGCCCCAGTGACTGCTCGGCTCGATGTAGCGCGTCGTCACGCTCACCCGCGACGGCGTCCCGAAGCGCAAGGACCTACATGAGTGTCGCGCAAGACTCAGCCTGCCCCTCGCAGGAAGTCGATTAGCTGCTGCACCCTCTGGAAGTACATACTGTCGTCCGTCTTCCTAGGGTCACTCAGCGAGATCTCATAGAGGCTTGGCATACCGTAGAGGAAGCGCCTGTCGATCTCCACAGGAAAGTCTGCTGGAAAGACGATCTTCGTGTCCTTGTAGCTTGACGAACGGTAGGCTGCCATGCGCGGGGCGCCGGTTGCGCGGTCTACGAACAGAAAGAGCGTCGAAAACTCGACGACTCGTGCTCTGACGACCTTGTTGACCAAGGCCTTCTGCTCGTCCCATGCTTGGGCTCCTGGCACCCAGACCACGAAGAGCGCGATCCTGTTGGGGTCGGCCAAGGCTAGATGCCACAGCTTCTCCGGAGACCAGATGAAGGAGTGCAGGTCCAACTCCTTCGGAGCGAACTTGCCGGCATCAGACTCGAGCTCCGGCGCACCCGTCCTGCTCAGCCGGACCTTCACACGGCAGGGCCCCGGCGACACCGACGAGGGACGGGGAGGTTCGAGCGGCTCAACCTCGTGCTCTGACGTATCGAACCAGAAGATCCTGCCTGTCCTGTCGTCATCGGCGATGTCCGCCAGGTACCGGCCGTCTGTCGGATCTCTCAGCCTGATCTTGCCTGCGCCCGAGAACGCGTACGGCTCCTTCTGGACGTTGGAACGGGTAGAGTTCCTGTGAAGTGTACAGACGGCGAGCATCTCATTCTCTGTCGCCCTCGCCTCAAGGACCGGCTGCCAGATGTGGGGACGGAGGTTCTGGTACGACACGTTGATCCGGATCTCTGCGCCCTTCCTCCTGAGCGCCCTCGGGATGAGCGAGATATAGGAATCGTGGCAGAGGGACAGTCCGATCTTCACGTTCCCTACCTGGACGACAGGAAGGTTCCGCTCTACAGACCAGTCGTCGTCGAAGAAGGCGTTGTAGAGCGAAGTGGAGTGCTTGTGGTAGCAGGTCGTCTGGCCACCCGGTGACACGAACATGCAGTACTGATCGCTGTTCTCGCCGCTTACAGAGGTGTCCCGGCGGCTCTGGATGGCCAGGCCGACGATGACGCCGATACCGAACCCCCTCGCCACACATAGATACCTGTTGCGCACTCCGGCGTACCCCGGATGGTCGCTTAGCCTCCCTGGCAGCGCCCCGGCCGGTCGCATCAGCTCGAAGGTCTCTGGGAAGGCAAGGAGATCCAATCTGGTCTGCGATCGTCGAAGGAGTTCAACGAAGTGATGCAGCGTGTGCTCACCAAGCTCTGGGAACGCGAGTCCGACTGCCAGGCCGGTCCTCGTTACCGCCCTGTGTCCCTGCCAGAGGGCCCTCTTGGCTTCCATGAGCTGGCGGAAAGCCTCAACATCCTCGGGCCTGTCGACACTTAGCTCGCACCAGCGCTGCTCGTCCGGCAGGATCCTCACGAGAGGGACGCCGCGGAGGACCGCACCGAAGTCCCGAAGCGTGTCGTACCAGGCCCTCTGCTCGTCCCTGTATGGAGGATCATCGTCATGCCTGTTCAGGCGCTCGCAACGCGCGAGCCAGGTGGCCTTGTCGAATCCCAGCCTCATCTCCTCAGGATAGCTACGGAAAGAGATCTCCCGAGGCTTCGTGAAGTGCTGTGACTCATCGAACTCGACGATGAACCCAGGATCGGGGACGTAGTAGTCAACTGCTGGCAAGTTCCTGGCCCGGACGAACTCTCTGAATCCCCTGTACGCTTGGAGCCTCCGATGGATCGTGGTCAGGGCGCTGTGGAACCGCGTCTTCCTATAGCCATCCAGCTCGGCCGGGAGGTTGAGGCTGTGTCTCTCCTCCACTTGCCCATAGACGCGGACGAGTAGCTGCAGGATCCGCTGTTTGCAGAGTTTACACCGCTCACTGTGTCGTCCGGCTGCCATAGCCATATGAGAGCATGCCCCCTTCGTTCCGGACGGTTGGGCAAGTCTCCAGTCGTCAGGTGGGCCCGAGACGGCGATTGACTGCCGAGAGTAGGCCGGCCTCGGCCACATGGCCTCCCGGCATAGCTGTCGCTTCTCCGTAAGATCGCTCCAGCCTTGCCTCTGGCGCATACGCCGGTGCTTGAGCGCAGTCGATTCCGCTGAGGCACAGGCTGGGGCGGGTAGGGCCGTGGCGCCACTGGGGGCATCCCCGGCACCTGCCCGTCCGCGATGATATGTCCGACACTGACTCCCAGCCGAGGGGGTAGCCGGAGGCGGGGGTGATCAGGGCGATGATGCGGACGCCGCGTGGGTCTCCGCCCCGCTAGGCCGCGGCAGAGAACAGCGCCCTAAGGTGCCGCGCCTGGTCCCGGGTAGCAACACATAGATGTCAGTCGGGGCAAGCGCAGGACTTGCCTCGAGAGGCTGCTACGCGCGTCGGACGCAGGTACGGAGACTTGACCGGCTGAGAACGGCAGCTGCAGGATCGAGACAGGAAACGCAGAGGCCAAGATGAACTGGTCGCACCAGTCCGGCGCGAGTCAGTCTCTGAGGCCGATTGACGGCTGTTGCCTGGAGGCCAGGAAGCAGAACAGGGAAGGGGAGTGCCGCGGGCACGCGGAGGCACACGTCTCCAAGAGGCAAGGAGTGGCTACGTGCCAGCTCTGAGGAACTTGTTGGGACATCTTACGGTGGATGGCTGGAGCGAGTCTCCAGCACCGCTGCCTCGCTGACGGCAACGGACCCCAGGCGAGAACACAGAGATCCTCAGTCTAGGAAAGGGAAGGCTGGCTGATATGGAGGATTCCAGGTCCAAGGTTTCGGGAAAGATCCGCACGGTTCTCGGTGTTATTGATCCGGGGCAGGTGAAGCGATGCCTGATGCACGAGCATCTGAACCTCTACAATTGCACACCAGCTCCGATCGGTATCCGCCGCGATGCCCGCAAGATGATCGTTCCCCGACTCATTGAACTGCTGCAGAAACACCGATGCAACGCCCTGGTCGAGGCGAGCATCGAGGGCACCGGGCGGGACCTGCAGACCTACGTCTACATTGCCAAGAAGGCCGCGTTCCACGTGATCGCGACCGCTGGATTCTACGTCTTCCCGAGGATCCCCGCCTGGTACGAGGGCGCCTCGCCAAAGAAGATCGCCCAGCGTCTGATCAGAGAACTGACGCAGGGGATAGACGATACCGGCATCCTGGCCGGCACGCTCAAGGGTAGCAGCCAATCCCCAAGAATGCATCCGCTGGAGCGGAAGGGATTCCTGGCGCTTGCCATCGCGCACCAGGAAACGGGAGCGCCGATCACCACTCATGCCATTGCCTGCGGGCCGGAGCAGGTCCAGTTGCTGCTCAGGGAGGGCGTGGCGCCGGAGCGAATCTCCATCGGGCATGCCGGTTCCGGAAAGGTCACGCTCAGTGGCATTCTTCGGATGGTGGACTTAGGCTGCACCGTCCTCTTCACAGAGACGATCAGCCAGCAAGGCCTCGACCTCGCCGACATGCCCTCGTGGAAGTTCACCCTGGAGCTACTGAAGCGGGGTCATGCCGAGCGGGTGATGCTCTCGGTGGATCACTGGTTCCAGCCCCGTGGCAATCCTGCCGGGCTGGCCTCCAGCGGGCGTTCCTATAGTGCCGTCTTCGACCCCTTCGCCAAGCGCCTGCGGGAGCACGGCGTCTCGGCGAAGACTTTGGGCCAAATCTTCGTCCAGAATCCGCGGCGCATGCTTTCCTGGTAGAAACCCGGCGGTGGCGCTCTGCGCAGCCCCTCCCTGGTATGCCAAGAAGCCGATAGTGGCTCAGATTGTGGCTGCCAAATGGCGATAGGACACCCCTGAGCGCTCCGTAGGCCTGTACTCGGGCATGCAGACATTCTGCCATCGCAGACCTTCGGTCGACGTGTAGCGGTTGGATCGGCACAGAACCGTCTCACAGCCGCTGCCATCGGTTGGCCTTTCTGGCGCAGCATGCAGAGCTTGTCATTGGTGGGCCCATCCCAGCTACGCTGGGGGCCGACCGCGGCCCTGGGCCGGACTGACCCTAGCCAAGACGCGCCCTCGCATCGGACTGCGCTACAGCCGGTCCTCCGTCTATCCCCTGCGCCCTGCAGAGACCGCTGGCGGACCAGGAAGAGCTCTCAGGACGGTTACATGCCCGGTTGCCCACCGCAGGCGGGACGGGTCCTTGATGGGAGGGTGTGGGACGAATACCCAGTGCCGTTGGCGGGCGGCCCCGGTGTGTGAATCCCTGGCCAGCTACGGGATGTCTGCCATGAGCATGTGGATGTTGTGAAGGGCCCCCATCATCCAAAAGACGGATTCGGCGGGCCAGTCATCTGGTGGCGAGTAGATGCGCCGGTAGAAGCCGGTGAGGGGCATCGACCCCTCCGAACGTCTGAGGATGTCGAGTGCGTCTTGCAGGATGGCCCTCGCCGAGGGGTCCCACGTGGACTCGTCCTCGCCCCAGGCAAGCCGGAACACGGTCTCTACCAATGCGGGTAGGTCTTCAGTCTGTTCCGTGGTGCCCTCTGGCTTGCCTTGTGGTGCCATGTCCGCCAGATTCTCGAGGAGCCATTCATGGGTGCACACATAGGCGTTCCTGATGGCTTGAAGTGTCGCCTCATCCGGGTGCAAAGCTGTTGGTGTGACGGGCGCTGGCAGCGGAGGGGGCACCTCCAGCTCGCCGCGGTGAGGGACTTCTGATCTGCTCAATGCTAGTGATCCTACGGGGAACTCGGCAATCTCAATGCCGTAGAGGACCCTGGCGAGTACTGCAGTGACGCCGAAGTAAGCACAGAGGTCCAGGGGGGAGATGCTGAACGCTGATCTGCTGCCGTGGCGGATCACGTTGGCCTGGCGGTGGAGCGCATGGAGTACCCCCTGGTCCACGTCTGTCTGGAGGCTGGGGAATACTCTGCAAGCCTCCTGCCAGAGGCTAGGCCATGTGAGACGTTTCAGCTGCGCCTGGGGGATGTCGTACTGGACTACGTTCTTGAGCATTCGCTGGACGATGGCTTCGAGGGACTGCGTCTCTGGTCCGGCTCGGAACCAGTGTCCTTGCTCCAGCACGGCGCGGGTCCGCTGCAGTGTGACCAGCGCTTCATTCCTGACGGCGTTCATGTCGTCCATGAATCGCCTCGCCAGCCGCCTCTTGCCCGGCTTCCGTCGCCTCCGTTTCGCATGCCATCCCTCCTGCGCCTTCCTTGCTTGCACATCTCGCCCTCTTGGAGCAGGAACACCGGCTCACCTCAGCCCAGAGTGTAGCTTCCCCACTCCCCCACGTTCGCTGAAGACGTACACGAGCGAGCACCGACCATGCCCTCTCACCTCTCCTCAAACCCCTGGCTCGTGAACCCGAGCGTGCGGCGGTTCTCGGTTACGGTTCGGACGACATTGTCTGGGGCGCCGTCGGGGATCTCGGCCTCGATCTCGATGGTCACCTTGACATCCGCGCCCACCAGACCAGCGAGGTGCTGGACGACTTCCTCGGCGATGCGTCCGGCGTCCCGACCCAGCCGTGTCGCATCGACCTGCACCGAACCGTGGAACCGGTGAAGCACCACGGTCGGGCGAACCACCGTTGTGGTCTCTCCCTCTGCAGTTGTGACGCCAGGTGCGGCGGCGCCGGCCCCCACTCCGACTGCCCCTGGCCCAGCGCCAGCGGCTTCCCCGACAGCGGCTGCCCGTAGAGCTCGCTCGCCTTCGGGTAGCGGGCCAGCAGGAAGCTGAGGCGCCCCAGCTTGCCCCGAGCGGCCGCTTCAGTCTTCCGATCACCTAGCCGGAGGGAGATGGCGAGCGCCTGGCTGAGGTGATCGAGCGCGGCCTCGTACTGGGCGAGATCGGTGAGCAACTCGCCCAGCGCCAGACGAGTCTCCGCCTCCTCTGCGCTGAGGCCGAGCTGCCGATAGGCAGCCACTGCCTGCTCGAAGGGTGCGCGGGCGCTGAGGAAGTCTTCCTGCTGGACCAGGGCGCGGCCCTTGGCGAGGAGCGCGTCGGCGTCGGCCTCCGTGATGGTCTCGGCGGCAAGAGACGCGCAGAGAAGCGCCAGTGCGAGAGTGGCTGCCCCTAGCGCGGTCAGCAATGACCTGCGGAGACTGCTGCCCGAGAGCGTGCTTTGGTCCCGTATGAGGCCCATGTCGTATTGCCTGGGCGCTCCGATTCGCTGCGGACGCACCTTCGCCTTTTCACCCATTGGTCGGCCTGTCCATGTCGAATGGCAGTGAGACGGAGGTAGCCGCCCGGTAGGCTTGCCTGTGAGTCCCGAGCATCGTATTATGCCACACCATCGGGCGGCACCTTCGAGCGCCGTCCTCTTTCTTGGAGTGTGCCCAGGTGGAGGTCTTCCGAGCGGCCGTTGCCCTGATCGTACGATCCATGGTGCTAAGCGCGCAGTCTGCTGGCCAGCAGCGGCTGCTGTTCCTGCGGAGGGCCATCGCCGCAGGTGGGGCAGCGGGGGAACTGGCTCGGCTCCAAGATGAGAATCGACGGCTCAGGTCGGAGCTTCGGATGCTCAAGGCGCGCGTTGGTGAGGGGCCCGTGCGGAAGCGCTACTCCTCGATGCAGCGCCTGCAGATCCTCTGGCATATGGCCTACTACCAAATCCCGAGACGCCGGGTGGCCGAGCATTTCCTGATTGCCAAGTCCACCCTCTATCGCTGGCTCCACGCAGCGGAGAAGGGGGATCTCGGAGACCCCAAGGGCAGGATCGAGAGCCAGAGGAAGACGCCTGGGGAGCTTGCAGCGATGATCTGGGACATCTTCGAGGCAAACCCGTATGTCAGGCGGCACCGGGTCGCCAACATCCTCTGGCTGCTGGGTGTGTTCGTAGCAGCCTCCACGGTGAGAAACCTCCTGCTGCAGCCCAGACGGAGGAGAGCGCCGGCGGCCGCGCAGGCGAGAGCAACTCCTGTCACTCCTCGGCGGATTGTGGCTAGCAGTCCTAACCACCTGTGGTCGGTGGATCGCACGCGCGTGCTGCGCTGGGGCTTCTGGCCGACTTGGGTGCTAGTCGCGATTGATCACTTCTCGCGCGCGGTGCTGGCCGTGGGCCCGCTGGAAGGACCGAACGCGGGCTGGATGGTCGGCGCGCTGGAGGAGGCTTTCACCCAGCAGAGCGCGCCCCGCCATCCTATCACCGATCAGGAGAACGCCTTCACCTGCGGCGCGTTTCGTGACCTACTGGCCCGGTGGCAGGTCAAGCACCGGTTCGGCGCAGTCGGCAAGCACGGTTCTATCGCCGTCGCCGAGCGCGTCGTCCGCACGCTCAAGCACGAATGGCTGCATCGCGTCCCGGTCATCCGCGGCCTCGATCACCTCGCCCAACTGTTGCGCGACTTCACGGTTTACTACAACGAGTACCGCGGGCACGCCACGCTGGGTGGTGCGGTGCCCGCGGTGATCCATCGCGGCGAGCAATGGAATCGACCACCAAAGACAGCCAAGACAGTGCCCGCGGACGTTGAACGCCGCGTCTTCGCCGATACTCACATCACCGCCCATCGCCTCGCGGCCTGACCTTTGCCCTCATTCGCGAAAGCGCCCTCGGTCACGCCCCGAGCGTGTATATCCACGCCTCTGTCAGTCAATGCGCGTCCCCGAGATGCCTTGTCCTCTCGTCGGCGTCCCCGCGATCCCGTTTGCGGACCTTCCCGCGCTACCACCGGAAGGGCGAACTCACCGCCAGAACGTGTTCCAAGCCCATTTGACATATACACGGTGACCTACTGGAGCGCTAGGGCCAATTCCGTGTCCGCGCCTGCGCTCACTATGACCCCGGCGCCTTCGAGCACCGGGTGGCCGAAGGCCTCGCATTCTATGGTGTAGCTGCCCGGCTGCAGGAGAGGGAGCACGTAGCTGCCGTCCTCGGCGGAGGCGACTTGGCCCGCTTCGGTGGTGCCGAGATACGCAACGACACGGGCCTCCGCGACGGGCAGCCCGGCCGAGGTCACCTCTCCTGAGATTGAGCCAAGGGCGGGCAAGACGAAGTTCCGGACTGTTCCGGAATTCGCCGCTACATTGATGCCAGTAGCCTCCACATCTAGGTAGCCCAGCGCACTGACCTTGATCTGGTAGGTGCCCGCCGGCCGCGCCGGGACGATGTAGGTGCCGGTCAGGGCGGTGTCGACGGTCGCCACTAAAGTCGTCCCCTGGTATATGTGGGCCAAGGCGGAGGCGATGGGCGAGCCATCCGTCGCACTGGTCACCATTCCCCCGATGGAGCCAGTGGCGGCATCACTGACCGCGCCGGTGAGGGCGAAATCAGTCGCGGCCTCGGCGCCGGTGGTCACGATGGCAGCCTTGGCCTGAACGACGGTCCCACCGCCCACCTTGGGCGCGCTAGCGGTGACGACGTAGTCACCTGGAATCAGGTTTGTGATCTGATAGCGCCCCTTCACGTCGGCGGCCGCACTGGCGGAGGTGGCCCCCAGCTTGGCAGTCACCTTCGCACCGGCCACTGACGAGCCGTAGGCATCTACCACCCGACCGGCAACGGTGCCATACTGGATGAGCGCCAGCTCACAGGCCGTATCTTGCGTCGCATAGACCGACACGCCATCCACCGAGACAGCCATGTGTCCGGGGGCAGTCGCTGTCACTGTGTAGGTACCGGGTGGCAACTTGGCGACCACATAGGCACCATTCGTGCCAGCGAACGCAGTGCGCGCGAGGCCAGTGCCGTTGTATACCTGCACGTGAGCACTGGCCACAGGCGGGCCCTTCACGCCTCGGATTACTCTACCTGAGAGTGACCCGTAGGCGGTTGTCTGGATGGCGTAGTGGGCGGTGGCCTCGTGGTCCCCTTGCGTGGTCAGATCCAGGCTAAGCTGGCCGCTCGGCCGGGCTTTCCCATCCACATCCCACAGCACGAAGTGATATTGGTCCCACGAGCCTGGCGCAGTGAGGGTCACGTCAGTGCGGCCGGCCAAGCGTAGGTTGTAGTTGGTCGTGCCGCCTGCCTCTGGAGGGCTGCCAGCCACAGCTATGCCGGTGATGGGTGCCGACCTGACGCTGAGAGCGTGGCCATAGGAAGCGGCAGCGATGTGATCCATCTCCATGGTCATGCTGAGCGTGAGTTGGCCGCTGGCCTGGGCGATCCCGTCCAGGTCCCAATGCATGAACCAGTAGCCGCCCGCGCTATCCGGTGCGGTGAGGGTCACTTGAGTGCCGTCAGCTAAACGCATGCTGTAGTTGGTGCTGCCACCCGCCTCTGTTGGCGTGCCTGCGATGGCTGCGCTTATGATAGGCTCGGATCTGACGTTCAGGGCCCGGCCATAGTGAGCGGTAGCGATGTGATCCGTGTCCATGGCGATGCTGAGCGTGAGTTGGCCGCTGGCCTGGGCGATCCCGTCCAGGTCCCAATGCATGAACCAGTAGCCGCCCGCCCACCATGGTCCCGCGCTGTCTGGTGCGGCGAGGGTCACTGAGGCACCGTGGTCGAGAACCCTGCTGTACTCAGCCGCGGTACCCGCCGCCGCTGCTGGCGCCGCACCGATCGCGGCCTCCGCAGAGTAGGGATCGGATCTGACGACGAGGGTGCGGCGCATAGGGTGGAGGCCGGAGATCACCACGGCGTAGGGCTGCGGACCGTTGGGAACGTTGTAGGCACTTACAGTCACGGTATAGACCCCAGCCGCAGCGGATGCGATGTCCACCCCTTCGAGATTGTTCTTGCGGTCGGCTAGGCCGGTATTGCTGGGGTCATTGCCCTTGTGCACCACCGAGGCCGGATCGGTGACGGTAAGATCGAGGTCGTTGACCAGGGCGGTGGAGGATGCGAGGGCCCCGGGGAAGTCGCTCCACGCAAGGGTCACATGCAAGGGATAACCGCCGGGGTAGTTCAGGTACTTATGCTGGCGCGTCTCGCCGGTTTTCAGGCCAGGTGCCTCGTCGAAGCAGGCCATCTCAGGCACGAGGGAGTTCTCGAGGTCGATACGCCCCCAGCCTTCCACGTTGTTGGGGCGAGCAGACATCTCCTGGGTAGCGCCGGTACCATACTGCCCAGGGACCATGTCGAAGGCACCATTGCACAGTGTGGCCTTCACCAGCGCTGCGGAGGGGGTGTGGCCCTTGCGGTCGGTGTAGTACTGGCGCACCAGCGCCGCCGCGCCGGCGGCGAGGGCCGCAGCTTTGCTGGTGCCGCCCCAATGGATGTAGTTCTTATCAGGCGGATTGAACTCACCCCAGCCAGTGCCAGCGCCCGCCGCATGTGAGCGGACAGAGACGATATTGGTGCCAGGCGCGCAGATGTCGGGCTTGAGCCGCCCATCGTCACACGGCCCGCGGCCGCTCGCCGGGTCCCTCCCGCTAGCATTGTCCGACCAGGGGTCGTCATGGATGGGGTTTACAGGATAGGCGCCCGACCAGTACTCCCCCCAGGCGCGCCCTGGAGGGCGCAGGTTCTCGCTGGCGCCCACCGTGATGCAGTTCTTAGCGGTGGATGGTGGCCCGATGCTGTCTGAGTCGATCACGCCGTTCCAGTCGGCGTCGATGCCATCGTTGCCGGCCGCGCAGAGGATCACCATGTCCGGATGCGACCAGACGAACGTGTCGAGCTGCCGGCAGCTGGCATCATACTCGCCGTGGTTTGACGACCCCCAGCTGTTGTTGTGGATGCGTGCACCGTCGTCGTAGGCCTGCTGGAAAAGCTCACGGAGATCGTTCGGAATGCCCTCGAGGCCGCCGCCCGCGTCCATCACCGACTGCATCACTAGCCTAGCCTCCGGAGCCACCCCGGCGAATGAGAACTCGAAGCGCCGATGGGCTGGGTCAGCGCCCGAGTTTACTCCGCTACCCAGGATCGATCCGCATATATGCGTGCCGTGACCGTCTGGGTCGCTCCAGCTAGCAGGTTGGCCGGGCCGACCCGGCCGGCCTAACGCGTGGGCCGCCACCAGGCGCGCGGGCGTGCCGAAGTCTGCATTCAAGGTCGCGACATTGCCGGTGTCGAGTCCCGTATCGCAGACCGCCACGATCTGGTTGGTGCCGAACAGGAGACGGCACGGACCGTTGACCACCAACTGGATGTCGTTCATGGACACGGACATGATGCGCCGCGCCGCATCATTGAAGAGCTGCGGCGGATGCCACTGCTCGATCCAGGACACGCCGTTGATCCGGGCCACCGCTGGCAACACCCTCACCGGCAGCTCCACCCGGAGCGTCCCGCCCCACTTGCTATCGCTGAGGCGGAGCACTCTACCACCGAGGGCGGCCAGTCTGCTGGCCACTTGGTGCACGTCTTCGCCGGGGAAGGTGCATACTCTAACGACGGGTGAGCCCTTGAGCGCGAGTAGGCCAGGCTTAATCTTAAGACCGGCCTGGAGTAGCCCCACCCAGCGTACGCCGGAGAGTTTCGCGACGGCCTTGGCCTTGTCGGGCGTGAGCCTGGCAATGAAGGCGAAGTCGGGAAGGTAATCCAGCAGTTTGGCCCCAGCCGCCTCAAGCTGGCGCAGCCATTCGGGCCGGATGGGTCCAGTTGACTGAACGATGTAGTAGCCGGGCCGACGAGGTGCAGGCTCTGTGCTGCGCAACTCCCTCGGCAGCGTTGGTGGGGCAGACAATGGGTCAAAACTAGCAGCGCGCAGTCGAACGAGGGGCCCTGCCGGCTGCTGAGGCAACGAAGCCGGGGAGCAATAGCTGACACTGGCTATGATCACGGCTGCGAGCGCCGATCTGGTCGAGAACAGCCTCCGTGTGACCATTTCTCCTCCTCGCTGCATGACGCTTCACTACTCGAAGGTCCACAGCCGACCAGCAGGAAACTCGGCCTAGTAGGCGCGGATTCATGTGTAGATGCAGATCGTCAGCGTGACTGGGACAAGAGGGGGTCCTGGGCTAGCTACACCTCCGGCGTTCCCGCTCTTGTATCTTTGCATCCTCCCCACAGTCGGCGGTAGCGTTCCCGGCGCGCGATCACGGTGCGGATCTCCAGCCGCTCTTGGCGGAACGGGATCGCTTCCCCGCCGTCATCTGACCGCCGAGGCACGGTTACCGGAGCTTCCTATCCGCGACGGAACTCGAAGCAGTGACCCCCAGCCGAGGGCGTAGCCGGAGGCGGGGTGCCTGGAGCATCGCTCCGCCATGCCGGCGCGGCCGGAGAACGCGCGTGTCGGACCCGAGCATCTGGCGCTGTCTTGTGGCTGCTCCCGATCAGCGCAGTAAGGGCTTGCAGAGGATCTCGTGAATGCGGACTTCCTTCAGTCGGTTGCTGGTGGAGGCCGTCGCCAGGACAGCCGTGTCCGCGCCGCGGCCGCTGCCAGCCAACACGATCGTCTGCTCGCCTCTGTCCACTAGGCCGCCGTCGGCCGCCATCAGGAGGATCTCCAGGCAGACCTTCATACCCTGACCGAAGGTGCGCAGCATGTTGGCGACCGCGCTCGGGGCATGGGTGCCGTAGAAGTCGTCTGTGTGGAAGAGCATGGTCGCCCAGTGGACGCGGTGCCCCTCTGCCTCCAGGTCAGGGACGAGGTCCAGATCGAACTCCACCTGATCGCGGAAGCCGTACTGGTGAGGGATCACTACCAGCTTGATGTCAGTATCGGCGAAGGCCTGGCTCGCCTGACGCGCCGTGTCGCCTCTCGTAGATGCGAGCACTACCCGCTTGATGCCGGTTTCGGCGGCACGCTTCTTCACCAGCGCCAACACCGCTGCAGTATTGGTGGGCCCGGTTTCCTCGAAGTACGTGATGGTTGCATCCATACGCGCCTCCTCTCGGATGGTGCCAGCCAGCTGACCGGAGATGAAGCTCCCCGACCGGGAAGCTGCACTCGGATCATTGGGGGCTTCTCTGCCATGTGCCCACAGTGCTTCTGGCGGGCGATCAATGTCGCAGTCTGCACCCTTCCTCGCTGAGCAAGAAGCCCCTCTCGGCTTCTGAAGCAGGCATGGTCGGGGTCCCACCCGGTGGTCCCAGACCGGTGTGCCTAGCCGCGTAGCCCTCGCTGTCCTGGCCGGCTGTCTCGCCCGGTTCAACCCCATACGCGACGAGACCCCAGACAGTGCCTCCCAGCCGAGGGGGCAGCCGGGGTCGAGGGTGCCCGGGGGCGTCGATCAGGACGCCTTGGCGGGGTGGGCGGCGGTCGTGCTGCACGCCAACACAGACGCTCCTACGGCCCGGGACTAAGCGGGGTACTAGGCCCATAGCGCCGGCTATGGTTTGAATGGGGCCACGGCTTGATAGCCGTGGAGACCCCCTCGAGGCACGATGTACTCGCCCTGGTCGGTGAAGCTTCAATGGGGCCGCGGCTTGGGAGCCGTGGACACGAGCCCCGGACCTTCTCACTCGTCCAGTGACTCGGAGAGCTTCAATGGGGCCACAATCGCGTTGTCGAGGTCCGCGAAGCTCGGCATCTCCAATCCCTTCGGACTAGTCACCTTCAGGCCGTCTGCGAGTTCGAGGTCGCAGGCCGTTCGCAGCCGGAGGCCCGTGTCGAGGAAGCGGCGGATCTTTCAGAGAGCCAGCGTGATGAGCATTCTCTCGGCCGCCTTACCCAGGCCGTGGCCGCTCGGGCAGTTGGACGGGAGGCGCTTCCTCGTTGCTCTGGGCCTTCCAGCCAAAACCTTCGGCGTAATGTCCGCTCTTGCAGTGCAGGAGAAGGATGCGCCCTGGAGTGATATCCCGTTCTTCTGCCCGCCGCCATTCGCCCAACAGATGGTCCCAGACCCAGGCGTCGGGAGGCGCAGTCTTCCCGCGCTTTCCGCCGCGGAAGTCCCCGATGGGGGCCGAGCACAGTTCCTCACGCGCGGGCCGGCCGACCTAGTCGGCCTGTGGTTGCTCTCCATCCCAGATGCGCCAGAACACTTGCACCTCATGGTCATCTGCCTGCCGGATGAACCGCGACACATCAATGTCGTTGCCGAACAGGTCAGGGGTGGTGTCGAACAGCTCCATCAGGT
>Ga0315307_1000349_pt1 | contig 19671 bp, 21 predicted proteins | sample TDP2_MG_FD_203079 | JGI IMG/M metagenome (GOLD analysis project Ga0315307, IMG submission 203079) | Freshwater sediment microbial communities from Lake Towuti, South Sulawesi, Indonesia - TDP2 | ecosystem: Environmental > Aquatic > Freshwater > Lake > Sediment | place: Indonesia: South Sulawesi...
AGGCCATTGTTATGCATATACTCATAATTATCACTTATACCTCTCAAAATTTTTAAATAGTAGGCATAATTATACTCTAAATCAGTGAAAGTGCATGCACACCCCACTTGACGCGCTCGCTGTGGGTTCTCATGCATTCTTGGGGCTCGTTGGCCTTATCGCAGGCGTCTAGCTCATCCTAGAGGTGAGGAAGGAGAAAGTCAATATTCGTCTGGTAAAGATGCTCAGCCTTGGCATAGCCGTCGCGGTTTGGCTCTCATGGGTGACAGGTGGATGGTGGTACGTTACGCACTACCCTCCAGATAGAGAGGTAATAAGGGCTGGCTCTATGGCGTGGGGTCACACCATAGTCATGGAGAGTAAAGAGCACATCTTCTACATAGGGTTGCTCGTTTCCACCGTCTTGCCGCTCCTTACCTACGGCCTCTCGAGTCGGCTGGCTGCTGGAGATGCTGGTGCTAAGAAGCTCCTAGTTGCTCTAGGCCTCCTCGTACTAGTGGGAGGAGTACTGCTCGAGTCGATGGGCGGGCTGATCTCCATAGCTGCCAAGTACTCATGGATGGCCAAAGCTGGAGGTGTCTAGCATGGCTAAGATGCAAGAGGGAAAGCTCCTAACAGCAGTAATAGTTGGACTTGTGATCGCTACACTATTCACCTCTGTCCTTGTTCCAATTAAAGAAACAAATCCTGGCTTGAAGACGTGGCTGAGGACGACGTTTACTCATCACTGGATAGGCCACGGAGTACTAACCCTGGCAGTCTTTGCGTTATCTACACTGGCTGCATTCCCACTCGCAGGCAACCTAGACCAGGAGAAGAGCCTATGGCTGACACTTCTCGCGACGATAGCCGGAAGCCTAATCATATCCGGCTTCTACGTGCTCGAATATCTGCATCTTATCTGACCAATCAAAACTAAAGTATGACTCGCGCAAACAGACAGAGGTCCCCTCAGGAAACCCTCAGAGGACTATTCTGTCTCAAAGCTGATGCAGACCGCGCGCTTCTGCATTTTCACCAGCGGAGGCACACCTGAAGGAGACAGAGACGGGCCAAAAAGCAGTCTGGAAGACGCGCCGCCCATTCCGGGCTATCGGGCGCTCTGCTCCATCCAAGTAGGCTCTGACCGTGGGTCGTCGTTCAGTCCTGGGGAACTTCTACGAGGTCCCTATAGGGCCCTTGAGTCTAGCTCAGTGTTTGGCATCTGGGGCAGATGTAGGAGGAGGTGCTTCCGGTCTTGATCTTCTCTATCGTCGTGCCGCATGAGGGGCAAAGCTTCCCCTCCTTGTAGCCTACCAGGAACTCGTCCGTCGTGAACCGGCCTTTCTGCCCGTAGAAATCAGTCTCGTAGGCTAACCCACCCAGCTGGATACCGCGGGTTAGCACACTCCGCATCGCGTCGTACAGGCCCGCTGTCTCCGGCTTTGACAGCGTTGACGTTTTCCGGTTCGGATGTACCCTAGCCTTGAAGAGGATATCGTGTACGTAGACGTTCCCTATGCCCGCGACATTCGTCTGGTCGAGTATGAAGCTCTTTACCCCCGTCCTCTTGCCAGCTAACAGCCCCTCGAACCGTTCCAGCGTGAACGTTTCGTCGATCGGTGAGACTCCGAGCCCAGCGGTCAGTTTATGCTCCGACAAAGCCGTCTCCGGGACGAGGTGAACGTAGCCGAACCACCAGAAGTGTATCGTGAAACCGGTTCCGTCCATGAAGGTGAGCCCGAACTGACGGTTCTCCGGAAGCACCTGACCGGGTTTAGACTGATGGAGTTCCGCGCCCATCCCGAGGTTGATGGGCATGAAGTACCCCGGGTCCAGTTTTATGAACAGCCATTTCCCTCTGCTTGAGATGCCTCTAACGGTTCTCCCTCTGGCTGTTTCTTGGAATTCCTGAACCGGAACGTTCAGAACCTTCGGCTGCTTCACCTCCACATCCGCGACCTGCTTTCCGGCCAGCTCCTTGTTCATCTGGCTGGCGATCACGGTGATCTCAGGCAGCTCCGGCATCGCTCTTCACAGTCTGGTGAGTGAGATTCCGCCTAAGTTGGGGGGACTTGCTTCGTCTCTGCCAGGTATCCGGTGTAGCTGGTGTAGGGCGGCGTGGCGTTGATCTGCCACATGAGGCAGAGGAGTTCGCCCCTGTGGTGGATCTCCTCTTCCACCACGTGCATCAGCACGTCCTCGACGCGGAACCTGTTCGTGGTGCCGCCCCTGCCCGGCCACGAGAAGACGTTGTCCAAGTCTCCTGGCCCAAGCTTCTCAAGGTAGGCCCGGCTCTCGGCCTCGACCTCAGCTGCGCACTTTCTCATAGCCTCCACGCCTTGGAAGTCCCGCTCGTAGTCGCGGCTCGGCCATTCGCCCATCCTTCCCCGGGCGAGGTGCCTCAGCCAGCCTTGCTCCGCCTCCAGGCTGTGGAGGAAGACGTTCCGCATGGAGTTGAAGCTCGCCTCCCGGTTCTCGACCACCTTCTCCCAGGGAAGCTTCCCCATGACGTCAAGGAACTTACGCCGACAGTACCAGTTGTACTCGAAGAGCGCCTTGATGTCCATCCCAGGTCACCGCCTGGAATACCCGGGACGAAATGATAAGGTTATTGGACAAGGCTAGCTGTGAGCCGTCCAGAAGCCTCGCCAAGACGTGCGTCTGAGGGCCACAGTGAACGCCTCTGAGCCCCTGGAAACCGTAGGCATGCCGGCCTCCGTCTCCTCGGGACTGAGAGCCTGCGTCTTGAGCGCGGACTGCGTTTAGTCTATATGTCCTCTACGTGTCTAACAACTGGAACGACTGCATAATCCACGCCCAGATGAAGAGGCTGGGAATACTCTGAGATCTACTCAAACGACCGAGACTTCGATCGGGTCGAGTGGACGATCACCGTCTTCAAGTAACCTGAAGGATACGCGACCCAATAACGAAGGCTTATTATGGCCTCTGGCTGAGTTCAGCTGGCTGGGTGTCCTATGGGCTCCTCGGCCGCGTTGAAAGTGATCCTAGTCCTCAGCCTCGCCTTGAACGTCGCCTTCATCCCCTTCCTGCTCTCGCTGCAGGAGCAGAACCTCTCTCTGCGAGAAGAGACGAGGAGCCTTGACGCCCAGGTGGAGGCCCTGAAGGCCCAGGTTCAAGCCTTAGGTGAGGGCAACCGGAACCTGAGCAGGCAGCTCGCCGCGTTGCAGCAGGAACATGAGCTGGCGCTAAGCCAGCTTGCCTACTACAAGGCTCAGCTTGAGTACTACGCGCAGAGGCCCGCGGCAGGAAACGCATCTGGGCTGGTGGGCAACGCGACCGTGAACATCGTCGCGGTGCGAGCCGTGCAGCAGCTTACGGGCGAGGTCACCTACGAGGGCGTCACCATGCTCGCGGATGGGGAGCTCAGGCCCGGCGGGGGACGCATCCTGATCGATACAAGGCCCCGAGTAGGCATCGAGCTTCAGTCAAGCATGCGAGCAGCCGCGGTCGTCGCGGAGAACCTGACCGGCGTCTCCCTGGCGAGCACGGACATAATCCTCAGCGTCAAGGCCGAGCGTGAGGTGGACGTGGTAGACGGCCCCAGCGCCGGCGTGGCCGTGACGATCGCCTTGATCGCGGCGGTGAGGCATCAGGCCGTCCCCGCAGATGTCTACATGACCGGCACCGTCAGCCCTGACGGAAGCATCGGCCCCGTCGGCGCCGTGGCCGAGAAGGCGCTTGCCGCAGCCCAGAGGGGCGCGAAGACCTTCATCGTGCCCCGAGGCCAAACCGAGGTCGTCGCCACGAGGCCTGAGGTGATCGAGCTCTTCCCGGGGTTCAGCGTTACGATCTACCGCCAGTTCTGGCTTAACCTGCCCAGCTACCTGAGGGACCAAGGCTACAGCGTCAGCGTGGTCGAGGCCTCAACCGTCAAAGAGGCCTATGACATCGCCCTACGAGCTCCCTAGCCCTAACATGGGCCTCTGAGAGCGCCCGTTCAAAGGCCAGGCTCCAGGCAGATCTCTCCTTCGCGGCGTTCAGAGGCGGGAGACATGGCTTCATAGCGCCTCTCCTCATGCTTCTGAGATGGCACCAGTGCACGGATGGCTGGCGCGTGGGAGAGCTCTTCTTCCATGCTTTTCCAACGATCTCCCATGCTCTCATCCGCCCTTTCACCATGGTTTACCAAGCCTTTCAGGATCGGACTTCGAGGCCTGGAAGCCTAGGGCGCCGGGGCTGAGAGGAGTCGTCACGAACGCAGTCGAAGGGGCTGACGGCTGTCGTCAGCCTAGCTCCGGCAATCGAGGAATCCTATTTTCTGCCGGGCTGCGTTGCTTCGTGGAAGGGGTTCTCGTAGAGTTGTCGGCCTACGAGGACGCGTGGGTGTGTCCTCAGCGTCTTCATGATCGTGTTGCCGGGGAACCTCCTCGCGTTGTACTGGCATATACCCCTGAAGGGGAGGTCTCTCACCGCGTTGTCCCAGAGGGCCTCAAGCACCATGAACGAATCCAGCTTGGCTAGGTCCGCAAGTATCCAGGTCACGTCTGCCACAATCCTCATCCCAGGGTAGCCCGCCTCCACGGCCTTGTTCACCGTTGAGACAGACGATCGAAGCACCTCGTAGGGGTCGAAGCTTCCCGTTGACATATAGAGCTCTCCCGCCGTGAAGACTCCGAGTTGGCCTGTCAGGAGGCACCTATCCACGTCAACGCCTAGCGCGGATAGGCCTGCTTCGACCTCAGCGGGCGTGTTCTCATGTGCGGCGCATGAGCATCTCTCCCCCTTGGCGAGGCCCATCGCCAGGAACGGAAGCGCCATCTGGAGTTGCTCCTGCTTCGTCTCATAGAGGTGACAGAGATGGTCGCCGGGCTTCAACCGGCTCTCGATCTCCTTCAGATACCAGAATCCGCCGGTGCCCGCAGGTGACCTAGCCACTTTCGCTGCCATTTACCCCGTCACCTGGCCGGTAGGGGCTCGCAGAAGGGGTTCTCGTAGAGGTCCAAGCCCAGCAGGACGCGGGAATGAGTCTGCAACACCTTCATGATTATGCTTCCAAGGAACCTGTTCACGTTGTACTGGCATAAGGCTTTCACGGGTAGGTTTCTCAGGGCCGCGTTCCCCATGGTCTCGTACTCTAGGAAGTCATCGAGGCTGTTCAGGTCCTTCAGTATCCAGGTGGACTCCCCTGCCACCCTAAGCCCCGGGTAGCCTTCCCTCACGGCCTCGTTTACGGCAGAGATGACGAACGACATCATAGCGCGTGGGTCGAATCTTCCGAGTCGGAGGTAGAACTCCCTTGCCGTGACGACCGTGAGCTGGCCTGATTCGAGACGCCTGCCAACATCCACGCCGTGCGCGAGGAGCCCTGCCTTGATCTCCGCCACCGTGTTTTCATCCGCGATGTAAGCGCATTTCTCCCCTAGATCGAGGCCCCTCTTGAGGAACGGAAGCACTACCTGGAACTGCTCCGTCTTGTTCTCATAGAACGAGCAGAGATGGTCTCCCGGCTTCAACCGGCGCTCTATCTGCGTGAGATACGATGACCCAGACAATAAGCCCAACCCACGCGGCTATCTGCCCATTGCCATATAAACGCTTTCTTCACTCCCTCTTACGCGTTCGCTGATATCGACCCGGGTTCAAAGCCGAGACGGAGAAGTTGTCCGAGGTGAAACCAAAGGACGGCTGGCAACGCCAACTCTGGAGGACGGCGTTCAACCGGGCTTTGTGAGCGTCTTCTATGCCTCTTCAACCTTCTTCCATCAGCCCTATCTGGGTGATCAGGCTGGAAGAAGGACTCCTAATGACCAGATTAGGCCTAGCCCGAGTAGGAACATGACGAATTGGACCAGGGATTTCCTGAAGTCCCTTTCCTCCTGTATCTCGGGAAGCAGCTCAGAGGCTGCGAGGTATATGAAGCCCCCCGCGGCGAAGGCGACAAGGTAGCCGACCGAGCCCTCCGAGTAGCTGGAGAAGACGGTGGAGAAGAGGGCTCCTCCCAGGGCGGTGAGGGCTGAAAGGAAGTTGAACAAGAGGGCTCTCCTCTTGCTGAGGCCTCCGAAGACCAGAACACCGAAGTCCCCAATCTCCTGCGGGATCTCATGGAACACCACGGCGATCGTGGATACTACTCCCAGTCCTATGTCCAGGAGGAAGGTCGCGGCGATGACCATTCCGTCTATGAAGTTGTGGATACCATCCCCGAGAACGTTCAGGTAAACGAACCTCTTGACGATCGTCTTCTTCCCGATCTCGGATTCGTGAGCGTGGCCGTGGTACCAGTAGATGAAGCGTTCAAGGAAGAAGAAGCCCACAAACCCCAGGGTGAGGTAGACGAAACCCTCAGGTCCCTTAACTAGCTCCAAGGCTTCGGGGAGCAGGTCGAAGTAGGCCGCTCCGAGAATAGAGCCGGCGGAGAAACCTATGAGAAGCAGCAGGATCCTGTCCAGCAGCTTTTCATCTAGGGATATGGCGAAGATCCCGATCATGGATATGAGGCTGACCACCACGACCGCGAGAAGTGAGTAGAAGAGGCTTTCCAACTCTCTCCTTCAACCGCAGGGTAACCTATTAAGGTGTTTCCGGCGACGAAGCCAGAAGCCCTTCCCGCGGAAACACCGAAGCAGAAGCCGAAACGCCTGAGGGACAAGCTATGGTGAGCACCTGGCATGCCGGGTGCGAGTTCTGGGAGTCAACTCAAGAGGCGCGGGAAGGCTTCTTTGAGGCTCGCTATTCTCTTGGGACGGCTCAGATCGAAGAAGCCCTGAGGAACACTCACAGAGCGCTTTCCTATCTGGCTCTCTACGTCCTCTACTTCACTTCGCGGGATCAAGGTTCGTAGAAGGGGTTCTCATAGAGGTCTAGGCCCAAGAGGACGCGAGGATGGGTCCTCAGAACCTTCATGACTATGTCGCCGAGAAACCTCCTGCTATTGTACTGGCATAGGCACTTGAAGGGGAGACCCTTGCAGGCCGCGTTCAACCCGGCCTCGAACTTCCACAGGTCATCTGGGCTGCCTGACCCCCGTAGTATCCACGTCATCTCCGCTGCCCCCCTGACCCCTGGATAGCCTTCCCTGAGCGCCTCGCTCATGGTTAATGTAAGAAGCGAGATCATATCGTCGGCGTCGAATCTTCCGAGGTGAAGATAGCTCTCCCCTGCCGTGATGATGCTGAGCTGGCCTGATGTGAGGCATCTATCCACATCGACGCCCTGCACCAGTAGCCCCGCCTTGATCTCCGCCGCCGAGTTCTCGTCCGCGATGTAGAGGCACTTCTCCCCCTTCGCTAAGCCGCTTCCCAAGAAGGGAAAGACGACGCGGAACTGCTCCTGTTTGCTCTCATAGAAGAAACAGAGATGCTCTCCCGGCCTGAGGCGATCCTCAAACGGGAACCGCGCCAGCTTCATAGACCGCACTTAACCGGCCAGCGGATCGGCTGCAGCAGGATATAAGAGCAGCTATCACGTCAACCTTATAGGCCCGCCACTCCAGCCTCCTTGACCGACCTGCTCGCCCAAGGGCTGTCAGGAACCCTCCTGTATGCTCCTTCCATATGCCGACGCGGGTCCAATTCGTGAAGAGCTGGACAGCGGTAAGGAACGCTATTCTCTTATCAGCCCTAATAGAACATCCCTCGAGGTCGGCTTCTAGGTTATCCTCCGGAACCCGAGATGGAAGACCTCTAACCCCGTCAGGTTCAATGACAGGTAACGAAGAAGGCAAGTACGGCAAGCACCAAGCCATCAGGACGGATAGCAAACTCCTACGTGGCATCATACCCTCTCAAACAGCAATCGCTCTGTGCGCATATCCATGAATCCGATAAGAGGACTCATGACTTCTAGTCTGATAAGTGGTACTGTTGTCCGCGGATATCCTCCTCCGTGATCGGCGCCTCCCGCGTCTTCCTCTAGTTGGAGGATGAGGGGAGAGCGCGCGCTTCCTCTAGGGGGCTTTCTCGCTGTCGGGGATGCCGAGGGGTGGCCGCTTGCAGAGTGGGGTCCCGCGGCCTACCGTGGTGGTAAGGCTTATACGGCTCAGGGCGCGTATTGTCATGTATGACTGTAATTACGGTGCGGGTCGATGAGGAGACGAAGAGGAGGATGGACAGCATCGATGTCAACTGGAGCGAGGTCATCAGGCATGCCATAAGGAGAAGGATCGAGGAGGAGAAGAGGAAGAACCTAGCTAAGGCTGTGCTGATAAACGAGGAAGTAAGGAAGGCAAGTAGGGGCGAGATGAAGGCTGAAGATATCATAAGGCGGTTCAGGGATGAACGGCGTGGAAAGAATAGTCGTTGACGCCAGCGTAGTCGTCAAGTGGTTCGTAGACGAAGACGGCTCTGAAGAAGCCCTGACGATCAGGAAGAAATACGTCGAGGCAGAAGCTGAGGTCCTAGCGCCCGAGCTCATCCTCTTCGAAGCCCTGAACACCCTACGTTACAAGGGCCTCTTCACGGAGCCAGAGATCAAGCGAATAGCGGAATCCCTAGACGCATACGCCTTCAACCTACACTCACTCAGAGGAGAATACGCTGGCCAAGCGATTGAAGTATCGTTTGAAAACAACATAACGATTTACGATTCGTCGTACGTCTCTTTAGCCGTCCGCGAAGGCGCCCAAATGTACACAGGCGACCAAGAGCTCATTCAAAGGCTTCGGGAGCCTTACCTGCGTTTCGTCAAGAGCATTAGGGAAGTGAAGAAGTAGCCAGTGGTCAGATTGATCCTTTGGCTAGACGCAGTACCTCTTTACCTCGCAGTAGCCGCACTTCTGCTCCGCGACCTTCGCTGGAAGCCTCTCCTCCGCGAGGATTCTCCGTATCGCCTCCACATACTCGCGCAGGTGCTCCCTCAGGCGTCCCCGCTGCTCATCGTCGTGGATGTCATAGATGACAAGAGTCGTCATACAGGCAGAGGGATCGATGGCCTAAGCCTAAGAGCCTTGAGCCGCCCTGAGCCAGGCAAAGGGGAAGACGGCTGAAGCTGCGCCGTCGAGCCTCAACGTTCGGGTTGATACGGCTGCGCGCGACCGTTCTCAGACGGCGTCAGTGGCTGAGGAACAGTTCTTCCCAGTTATCTCCCTTGCCTTTCTAACGGCTTCCACGTACACCTCTTCCTTCAACCTGAACCCTTGCTGTATGAGTTGGCTTAGAAGCTCTAGGAACCGATCTAGGCTCAGTTCCTTCAACTCAAGAGCCTTCAGTAGCACGAAGACTGTGCCTCGGGGTGCTAAACCTAACAGCCGAGCAGCCGTCCTAGCGGACACCTCGTCCACCAAGACCTCTCTTACCGCGAGTTTCCTTGCCAAGGAGAGGGCGCTGGCCTCCCCAGCTTGCAGCCGGATCGGGGTTTCGAGAGGTTCCGCTCTCAAAACCTTGAGCCATCCATCGTCTAACGCCCTCTCAACCGTGAAGGCGTCCATCTCCCCGATGGCTTTCCCCTTGTCGACAACCTCGACCTTGACCTCTTCAGGGATGAAGACCTCGCCGAAGACCTTCCGCAATAGGTCTAGTCTGCCTGCTTTGGCGAGGTAGATGAGGGGCGTGGCGTTCGAGACGATGGGGCTCATCTAGAGGGCCTTCACGTCTTCCCTGAGTTCCTCCAGTGTGTAGGGTACGTGAACCTCCCTCTTCTTTGCCTCTTCAACCATCTCCCAGAGGGATAGCCTGCACCTCTCAGCTGCCTGCCAGAGGGTCAGCTTCCCCTCCTCATACGCGGTCAGGCTTTTCTCGATCAACCAGTCTCTGACGGCCTTCGAGAGGAAACGCCTGATGACCGTTGACCGATCCATTCCCTCCTCCTTCGCCACCTCGTCGATAGCCTTGGCAAGCTCCTCCTCAACCCTCGTAGTGACCGTAACGCCCAAACCCGACCCCCGCATTAAAAGTGTTCACTTTAATACTTAAGCCTACCGCCTTGGAACGGTGAGGAACGACGATGTGGACACAGACCTAGCGACGCCTTTCAATCCCCGTCTGATGGGTCTTTCCGTTGAGAGCGTTCGCGGTGCAAACAGCCTCTCCAACCAGATAAGGCGAACAGGGCAATACGCATTTATAGAGCTATTACCGATAAAAATCGGATTTACTCGCCGCAAGGTGAAGAACTTGATTGATGCATCTATTCTCGTTCTAGGCGGAGGGGTCGGAGGTCTAGTCGTGGCGAACGTGCTCAAGGAGAAGCTAGGCGACCGGGCGACGGTCACCCTCGTCGAACGGAAGAAGGTCTTCGAGTTTCCGCCCTCATACCCTTGGCTGATGATTGGAATGAGGACCCCCAACCAGGTTCAGCGGGAACTCTCGCTCCTAGAGAAAAAGGGGATCGAGGTCGTCAACGATGAGGTAGCCTCTATCGACCTCGTCAAGAAGACGGTCGGGCTGAGAAGCAGCAGCCTCAGGTACGACTACTTGGTCGTAGCGCTTGGAGCCGACTACGCTCCAGAGACAATACCGGGGCTTCTGGAGCACGCCCACCACATCTATGACCTGGGCTCCGCCGTCAGGTTCAAGGAGGCCGTGCACAGCTTCGCAGGCGGAACCATAGCGATTGGGGTCTCAAGAACACCGTTCAAGTGCCCCGCGGCTCCCTACGAGGTCGCCCTGCTGCTCGACCACCACTACAAGAAGGAGGGGCTTCGTGACAAGGTGCGTTTCGAGTTCTTCACCCCGGAGCCGCATCCTGTCCCGTCTATTGGTCCTCAGATAGGGGAGAAGGTTGCAGGACTTCTAGCTTCGAGAGGTATCCCGTACCATCCTAAGATGAGGCTTAGCCAGGTGCGTGACAACGAAGCTCTTTTCGAGGGCGACGAGAAGATCGGTTTTGACCTGCTCTTCACTGTTCCGCCACATAGGGCTCCGCGCCCCGTCGTGGACGCGGGGCTGACCGACGCAACAGGATGGGTTCTGGTTGACCCGAGGACCCTTGAGACGAAGGCTCCTCAGGTCTATGCTGTCGGCGACGTGACGGCGCTGCCGACGCCTTCGGGCCATACGCCCTACTTGCCGAAAGCAGGGGTCTTCGCCCACGGCCAAGCGGAGGTCGTCGCGAACAACATAGCTGCACGGGTCAAGGGTAGGGGAAGAACGAAGGAATGGGATGGCTACGGCGCCTGCTTCCTCGAGGTCGGCTCAGCCCAGAGCGCCTTCGTCAGGGCGTGGTTCCTCGCCGAGCCGAGGCCGAAGGTTGAGTTCCACTCCCCCAGCAGGATATGGCATATGCAGAAGGTCCTCTTCGAGAAGTACTGGATGCACCACTGGTTCTAAGTCCAGCCCTGACACGGGGAAGGTTCGGCCAACCGAGCCTAGTAGCCAGATCCCTCAGACTAAGTGCAATACCTATGCGAGGAGAGACGCAAGCCTGCTTGATATCTCCGGCTTGAGCAGGCGGCGCCCCCTGGCGCTGTGACGGCTTTCCGGCCGGTCACTGGAGCGGGAAGCAGGGAAGAGGATGGAATAACATATACCATAAGATGGAGGCTTTCAATCCCCGTCTGATAGGTCTTTCCATTGAGAGCTTGTCGCCCGAACATCAAGACGCTAGATAGGGCGCAGATGGTCTTCCCGAAGCCGTTGCAGGCCTTGGCTATCAGGACGCCGCCGCGCCGACGATCCCGGAGACATCCGTCATGAACTTCACCTGCTCAGGGTATGGCACGTACGGGAAGATCGAGCTACCCCTCTCAAGTCGGGCCTCGGTTTCCACGCGAGGCGGATTCTCCGGGGCCTCGGCTCCGCGCCCGCCTCCGTGAAGCGCGAAGACACCTGAGAACCATCGCCCATCTAGGGCTGTGCCTCGAGGCTTAAGCCGCTCTAAGCCTTCGTCTCTCATGGTAGGTTAGGAGCCCGGGTGCAGGCATGGTCTCCGCCTACGCCGAGACGGTTGTCCAGCTGAAGGTGAGGCTGTTACCGCGCCTGGCTACCAGCCTTCGGGGTGGAACACCTCGTTCAGGGGTCTTCGGTCGCGGACCTCCCCTTTGCTCTCAGCTGGGAAGCCCAGCGGCGTCATGACCACAACCCTGACCGTGTCGGGTATCCCTAGGGCTTTCTTCGCCGCCGCCTCGTCGAAGGCCCCTATCCAACACGTTCCTAAGCCTTCCTCCGTCGCCACGAGAACCATGGTTTGAAAGGCTATCGCGGCGTCCACCTTCCAGTACTCCTCGCCGTCCCTTCGAACCCACGCCTTAGAGGGATCGGCGCATACGACGAGGATGGCTGGGGCCTCGATGAACCAGCTCGCGCCGTAGGCAGCCCTCAGCTTCTCCTTCATCTCGCGCTTCGTAATGAGTATGAAGTGCCAGGGCTGCCGGTTCGCCGCCGAGGGAGAAAGCCTACCCGCCTCCAAAACTCTGAGGAGCTTGCCCTCGGGGACCTCCGTAGGCTGGTACTTCCTGATGCTCCTCCTCACCCTCACGGCCGTCTGAACATCCATGTGGAGATTACACCCTTACCGTTCCACTGAACGGGCTTATGAAATCTGGGGGCTCTTCCAGTAAAGGATAGCGGTTGTAGAAGACGGCTCGGCTGTGAGAGGCTCGATCGCGACTTCCATGCATAAACCATATACGAAGTGGGGCTCGCCTAGTCTACGGGTGTCGACTCTTGAGTTGGCCCAGAGGGTTTTCAGGCGTTGTTTCCCTAACCTTCGATGATGGTCTTGCGTCACAGTTATCCGTCGCTGTGCCTTTGCTTGAGCAACATGGCTTCAAGGCAACCTTCTACATCGCCGGAGTGAACAGCGGCAATTACAGGGAGAGGCTTAGGCTTTGGAGGCCCGTAGCTGATGCCGGTCATGAGATAGGTAACCATTCGCTCAGCCATAGGTGCTCCTGTAACCTCCTCGGGGATCCGGGTGGTCCGGGGCTTGAGAACATGACCCTCGGTGAGATACGCCGTGACATTGAGGAGGCCCACAGGCGGATAAGGGAACTCATACCAGGTGGGAGCCGAAGCTTCGCCTACCCGTGTTACCAGACGAGCGTCGGTAGAGGCCTCAAGAAGCGCAGCTACGTGCCTGTGGTCGCAGAGATTTTCACGGCGGCTAGAGGCTGGGGAGAGTACGGGTATGCTAACACCGTCTTAGCGTGTGACCTGCACGAGCTGTGGAGTTGGCCAGCTGAGAGAATGAGCCTCTACGAGATGACGGGGCTAGCGGCAAGAGCGGTCTCCGAAGGTAAATGGGCGATCTTCACGTTCCACGGCGTCAACGAGGGCCATCTATCAGTTTCTGAACACAACTTTAAAGGATTACTAAACTTCCTAGATGAGAATAGGGGCAGGATCTGGGTGGCGCCAGTAGTAGAGGTTGCTGAACACATAATCGAAGAGCGTAAGAGGCTAGGCATAACCTACTAGAGCCTGGCTGTACTCATTACCTATCTCCTTTCTGCAGCCGTAAACTTAACCTAGGCCTTCTTCTCCTCTTGCCCCGAGGTAGTCTCAGAAGCTGCTGGTGTCTGGCTGGTCTCTGAGGTCTCGGGTCTGGGCTCTTCGAACTCTATCGGTTTGGCCGGAGGGGCCATCGCCATCGTCTAGCCGATCCAAGCTAGGATGCCGAGGATTCCTATGACGCCTATGGTGACGGGTATGACGAGGGCCCACCACCAGAGGGGCATGCCGAGGAAGGTGCCCCCGGCGAAAGTAGAGGAACGCGTAGAACAGGAGTAGAGCCAGGGAGACGACGAGAATGAGCGCTCCGACAGCTTGATCCTTAGCCATCCCGCAGAGCCCTCAGCTTCCGGTATCAGCAAGCCCGACGGAGTATAAGCTTTCTTTCAAGGCGGTTGGCTGAGTAAAGCGTTAATAGACGACCTGCTGGTCAAGGCTCGGCTGGAGACACCTTGAGCGGCGCGAACTGCAAACCCTTCTTCACGGCCTTCGTGGATTACGACAATACGCTTCACGACACAGACTCCAGGTACGTCGCGGCGTTCGAAGGCTACCTAGGCATGACTGGCGACGAGTTTCTACGCATTTACATGAACAAGATCACGGCAGACTCGTAGCGCAGTACTTCGGAAGACCTAAGGATGAGAGCCTCATCTCAGAGCTTAAGGCGAGATTCCGTAGCGCGGAGCAGGAATGCCTGAGGAACCCGCTCTTCTTCCCCGATGTGGGAGAATTCCTCGCGGGACTGAAGCAGGGGCGTTTCAAGGTCTGCCTCACCACAGGCGAGGGGGTCCGCCCTGAACAAGGCCTTCCCAGGGAGATACTTAGACTACGTCTTCGGCGAGCGGGAACTCGGCGTCCTCAAGACTGAGCCCCAGTACTTCGTTAAGGCCCTGCAACTGACGAACTCGGAGCCAGCCTCAACAGCCACGGTAGGCGACGCCCCTCTAACGGATATCAGGCCCGCTAAGGCAGTGGGCTTGAAGACGATCTGACTGAACAGACGAGGCGTCCCCATGACCTACGAAAGCTTAACCCCCGACTACGAGGTCAGGAACCTCACGGAGGCTCTTACAGCCCTCGACAAACTGGCTACCCTAAGCCGAGCCTAGACGCGCATAAGCCGTCGGCCACTCAGCTGCGTCAACAGCTTACTGCCCGTTTCTGTGCCCTGTCACGAAGGTGAGCCAGGCACCGAAGAGCATCTGAAGTCGGCGCCGTAGCTCTGGGCGTCCGAGAGGTGTCCGTCGAGATGCGATAGGCGATGCTTGCGATGCACTATTCGATCTTAAGCATACTGTAGAGTTGATCGAGAGCCCTCTTATTGTGGTCGGCTAAGGTTAGTTACCTGGCCATGTCTTCGCCTCGTAGGAGGAAGGCGCGGATGTCGTAGCGGCCCGGCCGCTCCACGGCCAGATGTCCAGAGTCGATCATCAGGTCAAGGGGCGAGACGCGTGTCTGGACGAGGCGAGGCCAGGTCCCTAGGATCTCCTTACTGCCTGGGTCTAGCGGCGAGCCTATCGGTTGAAGCTTGACGCACTCATGCATTCGAGCGGACTCATAGATGGCCATGCAGATCTCCACGGCCGCGCGGCCGTTCTCCGCCTTGCCACGGTGCTCGACGCGTCCCTCGATCCAGTCGATCAGCTCTCTTGCTTGCGCTACGTGGGGGTCTTCGCCCTTGACCTCCCGGGTCTCCCATTTCCCGGCCTTGGAGCTTAGGAGGCGGACCTTCGTCTCGTCGAGCTCCAGTATGCCGTCGGAGCCTAGGAAGACGCCGCCCATGCCCCTTAGCCCGTACGGCCAGAGCAGCTCTTGCATGAGCAGGCCTATGGTGCCGTTCTCGAAGTACATCGCGGCCTCGGCGCACTCTTCGACGCGTATATCCCGCTCGTAGCGGTCGGTTTTCCGCTGGATGTTGCCCATGACCCAGAGCGTCTTGGGGTCGCCTAGGAGGTACCGCATGAAGTCCAAGTGATGCGTCGCGTCGTTAAGGATGCCCTGGTTCGTGCCGTAGCAGAAGACCAGCCTTACGTCTCCTATGGCGCCCTGGGCGATCAGCCTCTTGCCCTCGTTCCAGGCGGCGTTGAAGCGCCGCTGATGTGCGACCGCAAGCTTGACGTTGCTTCTCTGGGCGGCGATCATCATGTCGTCACACTCCATCATGTTCGTCGCCATGGGCTTCTCGCAGAGCACGGCCTTGGGCTTCCGGGCGCAGGCCGCGATTGTCATGGGCGCATGAAGCTTATGCCACGTGCAGACGCTCACGATATCCAGCCGTTCTTTATCGAGCATCTCGCGGGCATCCGTGTGCCGCTGAGCCACCCCCCACTTATCGCCGAACTGGTTCAGGGCCTCAGCCACGGGGTCGGCGATCGCGACGATCTCCACCTTGTCCTCCAAGGCCTTGTAGCCCGCAGCATGGGCGTTGGCGATGCCACCGCAGCCGATGATGCCTACACGGTACTTGTCCATGATACAAGAGCCCTCCTGTCAAGAGCGGATACCCCAGAGACTGGCTGGTTGTATTTGACTCTATCGACGGATAGGAGGACCGCTGTCTGTTGACGCAGCCCTCAACTGGTCCTCTCCCGCTGTGAGCTTCCCTGGTCTAAGCCTATGAGGGGGACTGCCTCGGTTTGCCTCCATGGGATTGAGGCCCTCCATCACGGCCTGAGCTAAGGTGAAAAGGTTTATATGGCGGGCGGACCGGGCCTTGATCGAGGTATGAAAATGGCTGCTAGAAGTATGAGAGCCGTCTCATGGGAAGAGTTCATCGTCGGCATACTAGTCCTGATCACGGGCCTCGTGATCTACAGCTTCGCCCCCGGCGGACTGCTGTTCGTGCCGCCTCCAGACCACATTAACACCCACTTCGTCGGCGCCGCCCTCGCGATAATCTTTGGACTCCTCGGCTGGGCTCTGTATAGGAGGATGAGCTGGGTAGGAATCGGCATGTGGACCCTAACGATAATCTCCGGAATCGTCTTCCTGCTCGACGCTCCCACTTATCCGCTCTACGAGTTCCTACAACCCCACGACGTGGCTATGCGGAGCGTAGGTGGCCTGATAACCCTCTGGGGAGTCATCGGCATGATCTCCTCATACGCCCTGGGACGGAAGGTAGAAGCCAAGGCAACTCAGTAGAACCATGACATCATGAGGCGATAGCGCGAAAACGCTATCGCGCTCCCGTTTTTCTTTGGTGATTTATCCTCAGATTCTGGTGCAAGTAGCTCACGTTGAGCCCCAGCACGTTATGTGGAAGGTCTGAACCGCGCGGATTCCCCTTTCTAGTCTCTGAGCATGAATCTCTCGACCTGGTCCTTCGCCTTCTCCCTCTTCGCCTGATGCTCCTTGAGGAACCTGACGACTCTCTCCGCTAGGTCCTTTTTGTGTTCGCCTGCGAGGATCTCGCCCCGGCGTTCCTTGTCGAAGATCTCCTTGACCTTCCCGTCGTCCTCCTCGAAGAAGTGATAGTAGTACTGGCATACGGTGCAGATCTCGGGGTTCCCGCCGAGTTTCCGTTGGAGCTCCGCTGTGGGCTGTTGGCCTGTGAAGGCGTTCATCACCTTCCGAGCCGCGACCTCAGGCGGGTCCGTGGTGTAGATCGCGGTACTCGGGTCGCTGGAGCTCATCTTGCCTCCCCGGCCCAGCCCGGGCATGAACTTGGCGTGGATGATCGCGGGCTTAGGGTAGCCCAGCTTCGGCAGGACGTCTCGGGCGACCCTGAAGTGGGGGTCCTGGTCCACGGCCAGCGGGATAAGGCAGGGCACGTTCCTTCCCTGCTTCACGGATTCGAGGAACGCTGGCACAGCCTGGATGCTGGTGAAGAAGATCTCGCCTATGTTCGACTCGTGCGTGAAGCCGAAGACCGCACTCGCGGTGGAGAAGGTGATCCGCTTCGCCACCTTAATCGCCTGGTTGTAGAGCGTCTTCGCGTACTCCGTGTCGAGGAAGATGAAGGTCTTCTCCGGGTCGAAGCCCAACGCGATCACGTCCAGGATATTGTCGTAAGCGTAGCTTCGCGTATCCTCCGGTTCAAGGTCGTCTCTGAACACGTATTTCTCATCGTCCGTCATTTGAAAGTACAGCTTCACGTTGAACTTGTCCTGAAGCCACTTCACAAACCGCCACGTGGCCAGATGACCTATGTGGGTGTGGTCAGAGGGGCCCCTACCCGTGTAAAGGTAGAAGGTGTTACCCTTATCGTACTCGTCCAGGAGCCAGTCAAGGTCACGGTGAGCGAAGAAGATGCCACGCCTCAACGCATAGTGCAATTCGCCCGTGTAGCCCTTAAGTCGCTCTAGGAGAGCCTCGTTTAGGGGGCTTAGGCCAAACTGCTCAATCAGCTGATCGTAGTCAACCTCGCCCTCGACTTCCCAAGGCGTCACCCGGAACCCTTGACTTTGACGCTCCATCCTGGCCACCGGCAGCCCAAAGAAGGCAGTTTAGGTATAAAAAGGGTTCAAGGTGAACCTACGCTTTCCGCAGGAAGCCGAATAGCAAGCTACCTTAGGCTGGGAGGCGAGGAACCTTCAATTGTTTGCGTTCGCGAGATTTGTAAACGGGTGGAGGCTTGACTAGGCTCTCCGTGGCTTCCCGCATACCGAGGATCGACGAGTTTATAGGACGGACCTCCTTCGGAGGATATAGAGCTGACGGACATGCATTCTGCGCTTGAAGCTTTGCCATCGTCAAGTTACTCGTTCAGGAGCTTTTCGATCGGTAAGGCGCAGGGTAAGATAGCCCGAACTGCTCTACTTTCCTGAGGGGAAAGGGCTGAAAGACGACCTTAAAGTCGGATCAGAGAGGCCTGACGAATGAGCGAAGGACTAGAGATCATACATCTTGACCTGAAGGATCATGTCAGAGGGGAGTGCGGCTGCAAGATAGAGGATATGGCGAAGGAGGTCCCCCATATCATAGACGCCTCCTACGACCCGGTGAACGAGCATTTAGTAGTGAAGGCTCATAAGGGGATGGTCTCGGCCAAGGACATCCTGAAAGCCCTAGAAGACTGCAAAGTAAGATGCGAGCTAAGCAAGAGCCTACCTGAGAAGGCGCACATGGAACATATGACTATGGAGATGCGGCAGAGGGGGAAGGTTCCCGAACATGATCATCACGCGATGATGGAGGCTGAGTTGAAAAGGCGCTTCATCGTCGCCGCGATCTTCACCGTTCCTGTCTTGATCTTGTCGCCGTCGATCCAGCAATGGTTTGGCTACACTCTGCCACCGTTTCCCGGCTGGGACCTCATGCTTGCCCTCTCGGCTTCGGTCGTGATACTGTACGGAGGCCTAGTCTTCTACAGGGGCGCGGTCCACGCGCTCAGAAGGCGGCTCCTCGACATGGACGTTCTCGTGACCATCGCGCTTCTAGCAGGCTACCTGTACAGCCTAGGCAGCACCTTCCTCTTCGAGGCCCCGGACTTCTACTGGGAGATCAGCACCCTGGCCGCGTTCATCCTCTTCGGGCATTGGATGGAGATGAAGGCCGCACGGAGCGCCTCCGGAGCTCTCAAAGAGCTGGTGAAGCTCATCCCGCCCACCGCCAACCTAGTAAGCGACGGCGAGGTCGCGGAGGTCCCTACCTCCGAGCTGAAGGTGGACGATATCGTCCTCGTCAGGCCCGGTGAGAAGGTTCCCACGGACGGCGTAGTACTGGAGGGCGAGACGTCGATCAACGAGGCGATGGTCACGGGGGAGTCGAAGCCCGTCGAGAAGAGGATGGGAAGCGAGGTCATCGGTGGAACGATAAACGTGGAGGGCGCCATCCGCGTCCGCGTGACGAAGACAGGCGAAGAGACGGCGCTGGCGCAGATCATCAGGCTTGTGGAGGAAGCCATAGCTTCGAAGCCGCGGACTCAGAAGCTCGCCGATAGGGCGGCTAACTATCTGACGCTTATAGCGATCTTCGCCGGCGCGGGGACCTTCCTCTTCTGGCTTGGCCTCCGCGGGGACAGCCTCTTCGCCCTGACGCTCGCCATCACGGTCATAGTCATCACCTGCCCGCACGCCTTGGGCTTGGCGATCCCCACCGTCACGTCGATATCGACGACGATGGCCGCCAAGATGGGGATACTCGTGAAGAACGCGGAGGCGCTAGAGATCGGAAAGAGGATCGACACGGTCATGTTCGACAAGACCGGCACCCTTACCAAGGGCGAGTTCGGCGTCACAGATGTCGTTAAACTAGCGGACTGGGATGAGAAGCAGATCCTACAGGCGGCCGCGGCCATAGAGGTCAACTCGGAGCACGTGATAGCGAAGGGAATAGTCAAGAAGGCTCAGGAAGACGGCTTGACAGGCTTGGAAGTCGGTAAGTTCCTGGCGGT
>Ga0315307_1000350_pt1 | contig 19647 bp, 25 predicted proteins | sample TDP2_MG_FD_203079 | JGI IMG/M metagenome (GOLD analysis project Ga0315307, IMG submission 203079) | Freshwater sediment microbial communities from Lake Towuti, South Sulawesi, Indonesia - TDP2 | ecosystem: Environmental > Aquatic > Freshwater > Lake > Sediment | place: Indonesia: South Sulawesi...
CAACGATAAGGAGAGATATCCCACCACTAGAGCGAGGCAAAGAAATTGTTGGCTCGATTATGGTTCTTTTGTTTATTGGAGGCTTTCTATTTTTTGCTTATCTCGCTTTAAAAGATTTACCATCGTTCGGACATCCCCTAATGAGGGTCAGCCAGAATTATCTGGCTGAGGGATTAAAAAAGACAGGGGCAACCAATCTGGTTGCTTCCGTGATATTAGATTTCCGTGCCTACGATACCTTAGGCGAAGCAACTATACTTTTTACTGCGGTGGTGGGAGTCTTAGTGGTTTTACGCCGCATTGGACGCAAGAAAGTCGGCGAAATTGTGAAAGAGGAAGATGAATAGAAAAACTAAACAGCCAGGTATGACCCTAATTGTTAAGACGATTACACGCCTTACAGTAGGGCTAATTCTTTTATATGGGATATATATCGTTGCACACGGTCATCTTTCTCCGGGTGGTGGCTTTCCTGGCGGGGTGATTATTGCTCTATCATTTGTACACCTTATGCTCGCCTTTGGCAAAGACTTGGCATTAAAAAAATTGAGTGAAAGTTTAGCTTCTTTCCTTGAAAGCTTTGGGGCGATAATGTTTTTGACCATCGCCCTTCTGGGTTTTATAGGGGGTTATTTCTTCTTTAATTTCGTTTTCAAGGGGAAACCATTTAATCTCTTTAGCGCAGGGATTATCCCTTTATGTAATTTTGCCATATGTCTAAAAGTAGGAGCTGGTCTATTTGCCGTATTTGTTGCTTTAGTACTTTTAAACATTACTACCGAAAAAGGTAATAAATGATTTACTTAATGTGCCTTATTTTATTCAGTATTGGAATCTACTGCATCCTGGTAAAGAGAAACCTTATTAAGATTATAATCGGCATCGGGATTGTTGAGTACGCAGTTAACCTATTTTTCATACTGGTCGGCTATCGTGCAGGAGGCCGCGCACCAATACTTGCTGAAAAGCAAGTAGTCCAGAATATGGTCGACCCTTTACCTCAGGCGCTGATTTTGACTGCTATTGTTATCGGCTTGGCAGTTACTGTCTTAATTGTTTCCATTGCTGTAAGAATCTATGAAAAGTATGAAACTTTCGATATAACTAAGATTAGAAGATTACGAGGATAGACGATGAATATGGCACTATTACCCCTTACCCCTAACTTATTACCATTGTTTGTTGCTATCCCATTAGGTTCTGCTTTTATGGTCTCCCTTTTGGGAAAAAAGTGGAGAGGATTTTCTGACACTTTTTCCAATTTAGCTACTTTTTCTTTGCTTTCTATATCTTTGCTTTCTCTCCTCTTAATTAACCGTTTGGGAACTGTCGTCTATAAAGTGGGCGGATGGATACCACCTATTGGAATCTGCATGGTTTTGGATAGTTTAACTGGTTTTATGCTGGTCACAGTCAACTTAATCGCATTTTTGGTTACCATCTATTCTATAAGTTATATGGAAAGATATACGGATAAATGGAAATTCTATACCCTGTTCTTGTTGATGCTCGCTGGCATGAACGGAGTAATCGTCACCGGGGATTTGTTTAATCTATTTGTTTTTCTAGAGATTGGTTCTATCTCAAGTTATGCCCTGGTTGCTTACGGAGTAGAGCATGAAGAGTTAGAGGCTTCTTTTAAATATACAGTGATGGGAAGTATAGCTTCCTCTTTCGTACTGTTGGGTATTGCTTTATTATATAGTTATACCTCCAGTCTTAATATGGCAGACATTTCTCGCAGTTTGGCACAAGGAAAAAGCAGTCAAGTAGTCTTTTTTGTCAGCGTTCTATTTCTTATGGGTTTTGGATTGAAAGCAGCTTTAGTGCCATTCCATGCCTGGCTACCTGACGCCCATCCTTCGGCACCTGCCCCGATCTCAGCTATGCTTTCCGGGGTATTGATTAAGGCTCTGGGTGTTTATGCGTTAGCCAGAATCTTCTTTAATGTCCTGGGAATAACTGCTATTTCCTCTTATATCCTAATGGTCCTGGGAACTATCTCTATGGTTCTGGGTGGGCTCCTGGCATTGGGACAGGAAGATATCAAACGATTATTTGCTTATTCCAGTATCAGTCAGATAGGCTACGTAGTGTTGGGGATAGGCATGGGAACGACCCTAGGAATTTTGGCTGGACTCTTTCATCTTTTCAATCATGCGACCTTCAAGTCTTTACTCTTTCTAAATTCGGGCTCAGTAGAATATGCCACAGGGACAAGAGATTTAAGGAAAATGGGTGGTCTGACCTCCAAGATGCCAGTGACAGGATACTCTTCTCTAGTTGCCTCGATGTCTATTTCTGGCATACCACCTCTGAGTGGTTTCTGGAGCAAATTATTGATTATCCTCGCTGCGATTGAAGCGAAACATTTTATCTTTGCTTCTATTGCTGTCTTAGTAAGCATATTGACATTAGCATATTATTTAAAGGTACAGAAATTAGCCTTTTTTGGAGAATTAAGAGACTCATTGAAAGGAATAAAAGAAGTTCCTTTAACAATGAAGTTATCGATGATAACCTTGTCTATCATTTGTATATTAGGAGGTTTACTCTTAATCCCCGGGGTGCAAAAGAATTTTCTTAATTTAGCAACCGAGGTGTTAGTGAATGGTAAGAACTATGCACAGGTTATTTTCGGGAGTGTAAAGTAATGAAAAGCAGGATTGTTCTCTTTTTCCTGGCAATTTTGGTCTGGCTCGGCTTAACCTGGCCACCTGATTGGCAACATATTTCGATTGGAATTCTGGCAGCAGTATTTGTTGCCTTTATGACCGGAGATATGTTTACCAAGCGGCCACATCTTTTTAGACATCCCAAGCGATATTTCTGGTTTTTCTATTATTTGCCAATTTTTTTCTGGGAATGCATAAAGGCAAATTTCGATGTGGCGTATCGGGTAGGCCATCCAGACCTGCCGATTAATCCAGGAATAGTCAAAATAAAGACAAGTCTAAAATCGGACACAGGTCTTACATTTCTGGCTAATTCTATTACGCTTACCCCAGGGACTTTGAGTGTAGATGTGGACCAGGAAGAAGGAATCCTCTATGTCCACTGGATCGACGTGAAGGATAAAGATGTGGAAAAAGCAACGAAAATGATTGCAGGTAGATTCGAACCCATTTTAAGGAGAATTTTCGAATAGACCATTGGTTATGGATTGGGAGTCCTCCTGAAAGGGAAGAATAACTCCCCGATAAAATCGGGGGGACTCCAGTCTGGAAAAGGAGATGTAAAATGAACAGGAGATTACGCTGGCTGATAGGATTATTAATAATAATTGCATTAATTGCAGGAATTGTATTCTATCCTCCCGCCTCGCTCTTGGAATGGCAGTCGGTTAGTCTTATGCGCTTTTTCTTTATTCTTTCTCTCTGTTGCGTATTTTGTCTATATCGCATTTTGAGAGGGCCCACTCCCGCGGATAGGGTAGTCTCCATTGATATATTAGGAATATTGATTGTTGGCTTTTGTGCTGTCTTGGGTATTCCTACAGGAAGGCCCTGGTATATTGATATCGGTATTGCCTGGGCTTTGCAGAGTTTCATTGGTACTATTGCCTTGGCTAAATACCTTGAAGGAAAGGGATTCGAGGAATAATGATCGAAATAATTGGGTACATATTTATTGCCGTTGGACTCGCATTTGATCTTTTTGGCTGCCTCGGTCTGGTGAGACTTCCCGACGTGTACAATCGACTTCAGGCTTCCACCAAGTGCGTGACTCTGGGAACCTGCAGTATTCTATTTGGGCTATTTCTATTCAAGGGATTTACTGCCAGTGGAATTAAAGCGTTACTGTGTATTGTCTTCTTGATATTGACTGCTCCAGTATCTGCCCATGCCATTGCCAGAGGCGCCCATATTTCGGGAGTGAAACTCTGGGATAAATCAGTCTGCGATAAATATGAAGAAGACAGACAAATAGATGGACGCCAGGAGCGCAGGGAATGAGGTATCCTAAATTACGGGAATTAAAAGAAGCAATTAAAGCAGTTATAAAGGGTCCTTATACTACGAAGTTTCCTTACGAGCCGCATGTGCCTCAAGAGAAATTTCGGGGCAAACCCGAATTTTATGAGAAAGATTGCGTGGGCTGTTGCGCTTGTGCAGAAGTCTGTCCGGCGAAAGTAATCGATGTCATAGATGATACTGCAGCAAGGCCCCCGGTACGCAAACTGGTTTTGCATTTTGACACCTGTATTTTTTGCGGCCAGTGTCAGGCAAATTGTATTACGGAAAAGGGAATCAAGCTGACGGCAGAGTACGATTTAGCTCTATTTGATAGGAACGAGGCTACGGTTAGAGTAGAAAAGGAATTGTTAGTTTGTGAAGAGTGTGGCAAAGTGATAGGGGCTAAAGACCACCTTTACTTTTTGGCGAGGAAGCTCGGACCCTTAGCATACGGCAATATGCCTTTGTTACTTACGGGATTTGGGGAGCTGGAGTTGGTGGAAGCCCCACCGATAATAGGCCTTCCTTTGAGGAGGGCCCACATCTTTCGCATACTCTGTCCCAGATGTCGTCGAGAGGTTCTCCTTGAAGATATCTGGGGTAAAAAGGAAACGGAGGAATAGTTGTCTTATAATAAGGAAATGGGAAAACTCAGGAAACGCCTGCAGAACAAAGTATTGGTTATGGGTATCGGGAATCGTTTACGTGGTGACGATGGGGTTGGTCCAGAGATAGTGAGCAGATTAAAGAACCGGGTACACAATCTACTTTTGTTTGATGTTGGTGAAGTTCCTGAAAATTATTTGGAAAAAATTGCCAGTGAGAAATCAAATACGATAGTATTAATTGATGCGGTTGAACTCGGGGCTTCTCCGGGAAAGATAAAGATTGTGGAAAGTGAGGATATAAAGGATGAGTCTCTTTCTACGCACAAGGTGAGCCTGAAATTGGTAGCGACTTATCTGCGTAAGAGAACTTCTGCGGATGTATTCCTTCTCGGAATACAGCCTCAGAATACAAAATTCGGAGGAGAAATTTCAGACTCAGTAAGAGAAGCCCTGGAGAAGGTCGTTAGAGCGCTGGAAATATCTTAAGACTTTCGAGGCTTGTATGCATGAATTGAGTGTAGCTCAGGATTTACTGCGCATAGTAGAGGATAAAGCAAAAGAGAATAACCTAAAAATAGTCACTAAGATTGTCGTAGTAGTTGGAGAGGCCTCGGGAATTGAAGAAGATTTTCTGAGGCATAATTTATTGGACCACATTATGCCAGCTACTATTGCAGAAAAGGCAGAATTAGAAATCACGAGAGAGCCCTTGCAAGCAAGATGCCTAACTTGCGGAATAGAATTAAATTTCCAGCAAAGTTATTCCTTAAGATGTTCTAATTGTGGTGATAGTAATTTAGAAGTTACTAAAGGGAAAAGTATTTACTTACAAACTATCGAAGGCGAATAAAAAAGTAAAAAGGTGACAGGTACTTTTTCTCTTCCTCCCCTATCCTTTTCCTCGGCCTTCCCCTTCAGTTAAAAAGTAGCCTGTCCCCTTTTCTGAAAAACAAAATCGGGAAAGCCTCTAAAAAAGTACTTGACAAGGAAGCGTGATTCGTGCTACACTTTTTTTAAAGGTAACACACAAGGAGTTACTGAAATGCCACATTTGGTTCGTTTTGGTGTATCGCTGGATAAGGAACTGTTATCCAAATTTGATAGAGACATCAAAGATAAGAATTATCCTACTCGCTCTAAGGCAATTGGGGACCTGATTAGAGAAGATTTGGTTAAGAAGGAATGGGTAGAAGGAAAAGAGGTTGTGGGCGCAATTACTTTGGTCTACAACCATCACAAAAGAGAACTGGTAAATAGATTGACTGATGTCCAGCACGATTTTCACCAGCTCATCATTTCTTGTCAACATGTCCATCTGGATGAAGACAATTGCGTAGAGATAGTTGTAGTGAAGGGCAGCCCGAGGCAGGTCGAGAAATTGGCTCATAGACTGAAGTCAGCAAAAGGTGTAAAACACGGCTCTTTGACTATGACGACGACCGGGAAAGAAATAGCGTAGTGGTATTATTTTTTTCTTTTTTCGTGACACGATTTTAGAAAAGATATCATTCCGAGGCCAAAGGTCTATCATAAGACAGGACAATTGTACGATATTCGTGAGGCAAAAAACAGGTAAGGAATGGAGGTGAGAAATTATGCACATACCGGACGGTTTTTTGAATGTGCAAACCTGGGTAGGCATGGATGTTGTGGCTGGTTTAGGTGTGGCTTACGCCATTAGGAAGACAAAGGCGGGTCTTGGTGAACGACAGATTCCTTTGATGGGCGTGATGGCTGCTTTCATTTTTGCAGCTCAAATGTTGAATTTTCCAATTGCTGGGGGAACCAGTGGACATCTAATAGGTGGAGTGATGGCAGGGGTACTCCTTGGACCGTGGGCAGCCACGTTGGTAATGAGTACAATATTTATTGTGCAGTGTCTGCTGTTCCAGGATGGTGGTTTAACGGCTTTAGGGGCAAACATTTTCAATATGGGAATCATAGGCACTGTGTTCGGGTACTACATTTACCGCGGAGTCGCAATTTCTATAGGTGGTAAAAGGGGATTGTTCTGGGGAGTGGGAATTGCCAGTTGGCTGGCTGTAGTTTTAGCGGCCACACTCTGTTCGATAGAACTAGCGTTCTCGGGTACTGTGCCCCTAAGAATAGCATTGCCGGCAATGGCTGGTGTCCATGTTTTGATTGGCGTTGGGGAAGCCATTATAACTGTGGGAGTAATAAGCCTGATTTTGAGGGCTCGCCCTGACCTCTTGCAAAAATATGGGTGATGGTAAAGGTACGTCAAATTTTTAGGAGGTATGTGAATGGAGAAATGGATTCTTATATTATTGGGCGTTGCAGTTCTGGCAGCAGTGTTTCTTTCACCATTAGCCTCTACAAAACCGGATGGATTGGAGAAGGTAGCTGAAGATAAAGGTTTTCTGGAAAAAGGAGAAGGTCCACAAGCTATCAATTCGCCTATTCCCGATTATATTGTGCCAGGGATCAAGAATGATAAGTTAGCGACATCAATGGCAGGCCTGATAGGAGTGGTTGTCGCCGGGGCGCTTGGCTTCATTCTGGGAGCTATTTTGAAGAAAAAGGAGAAAATTCATTGAAAGACCTAACTATTTCTCTTTTTGTCATATTCTTTTTCTTTATACCTTCTCTGATTTATGGTTCAAGACCACTTTCTGTCGATGATGCTGGTACGGTAGACTTAGGTATTTATGAGACGGAAGTAGGTATTGGTTATCTCCGGGATAAAGAGAAGAACGGGGAGACTGAGATTTCCCTCGCCATTAAACACGGCTTGACTGAACGAATGGATCTGGGGTTTTTTCTTCCCTATATGATGACCAGTCCTAAACAGGAAAATGGTGAGAGAGGAATGGGAGATGCGGAATTGGTTGCAAAATTTAATCTGGTGAGAGAAGGTGATAGAATTCCGGGGTTCAGCGTGACTTTCGGGATAATTATGGATACAGGAGAGGAAAATAAAGGCATAGGTTCAGGAGAGATCAATTATGTGTTCAACAGTATCCTGAGCAAGGAATTGCAATTTATTATCTTGCACGGAAACTTAGGCTACAGCGCAAAAGGAAAGACCGCATCTCTTGGCATAGCTCTGGAGTATCCCGTAGATGAAAGGTTAAATTTAGTTGCTGAACTTACAGGAGAGAACAAGTCAGATTCTCCCATCGAAGCCCTAATTGGAACTAGCTTCTGCGCTAGAGAAAGTTTGACTCTGGATTTCGGAATTGGAACGGGACTTAATGATTTCAGTTCCCGCTTAAATTTGACTGGGGGTTTAACTCTCAGTTTCTAAAGAGGCAAAAGTGAAGCATTCATTTCTGGACAGATATAGTGACTTGGGAAGCATAATTCATCGTCTTGACCCTCGGGTCAAGGTGATATTCTTTTTTGCCCTTATTCTGGTGATTGTTTCCACTCCTCCCCAAGAAACGGTGAAATTCTTGGGATATTTCTTAATGCTTCTCATTTTACTTTTACTTTCTCGTGTTCCTTTCCTCTACGTTTTTGCCAGAACACTGGTTATTATTCCTTTTGTTCTTCTGATAGCCATCTTTATCCCCTTCTTTAAAGGCGGTGAAGTTGCAGGGTCATATAATTTTTTAACACTGCATTTGACCGTATCCGAAAAAGGCTTATTAATTTTTCAAAATATTTTGATTAAGTCTTGGCTTTCGGTTTTGAGCCTGACCATTTTGACTTCAGCGACTAAATTTTCTTCTCTATTGAAAGCGTTGGAGATTCTTAAAACTCCCAGAGTTCTAATTTTGATTGCCTCATTTTTCTATCGTTATATGTTCCTTTTAGTTGACCAAATTATGAAGATAAAAAATGCCAGAGATTCGAGAAGTTTCAAGAAGAACCCGCTTTACCAATTGAAGATCTTTGGTTATATGATTGGGGAATTGTTCATTCGAACCTATAACCGGGCGGAAAGGATTTATCTGGCAATGCTTTCCCGTGGGTTCAACGGTACGATCTATACTCTGGAAAGTTTTAAAATAAAGGGATTTGACTTATACTTCTTAACCAGCCTGGTGGCAATTCTCTTTTTAATTAGATTGTGGAGGTAAAAATGGATAAAGTCGTAGAAATCAAAAATCTCTCATACACCTATCCAGACGGAACTCCCGCCCTGGACGGAGTGAGCTTAGATGTCCTGCAAGGGGAGTCTATTGGTATTATAGGACCTAATGGAGCAGGGAAGTCGACACTGCTTCTACATTTGAATGGGATTTTGCAAAGCAAGAATGGGTCAATAAAAATCTTAGGCATGCCCCTTACGAGTAGTAATCTACGGAAGGTGAGGAGTAAAGCTTGCCTTGTCTTTCAGGATCCTGAGGATCAGCTTTTTATGCCCACTGTCTTTGATGACGTTGCATTTGGGTTAATCAATCTGGGGTACGACGCAGGAACTGTGAGCAAAAAGGTAGAAAAGATATTGGAAAAAGTAGATTTGGCTGGACGAGAGAATCGGTCAGCGCATCACTTGAGTTTCGGAGAAAAGAAATTGGTTTCTTTGGCTACGGTTCTAGTGATGGAACCAGAAATTCTACTTTTAGACGAGCCCACCAGTAACCTCGATCGGAAGGAAAGAAGAGAAATAATAGCGTTCTTGCAGGAAATAGACAAAACAAAAATTATTGTGAGTCACGACTTGGAAATGATTGAGCAGCTCTGCCAGAGGGTAGTGGTGATGAATAAGGGCAAAGTTATTCTTATTGAAGATAGAGAAGTTCTCAAGGACGATAACAGGTTGGAAAGTCTTGGGCTATAAAAAGGTGACAGGTACTTTTTTCTCAGGATATGAATTTTCTAAAAATGCTTACGGATGAAATCTAGTTCCTGAATGGTGGAAAAATTCTCTGAAAAAAGTACCGGTCACCTTCTTCATGTCAGCTTTTTCAAGGTATGAATTATGGAAACGAGAGCGAAAATAACAGTTAAGGGTATCGTTCAAGGCGTCGGTTTTCGGCCATTTGCTCACCGGTTAGCCGCGGAGTTCGGGCTTAAAGGCTGGGTGAAAAATACCACTAGCGGCGTGGTTATCGAAGTGGAAGGTGATAAAAGAAAGGTAGAGAAATTCTATGATGTCATTGGTATAAGGAAACCCCTTCCAGCTCAGATAGAAGAGAAAAAGATAATATATCGAGCTCCTCGTGGTTCTCGATATTTCACTATCAGGGAAAGCACCTCCCGTCAAAGGAAGGAAGTACTTATCTCGCCAGATATAGCCTTTTGTAATGACTGCCTTGTAGAATTGAAGGACGGTTCTGACCGCAGGCAGAAATATCCTTTCATCAATTGTACTAATTGTGGCCCGAGATTTACTATAATTAAAGATTTGCCTTACGATCGTCCTCTTACAACGATGAAAAAGTTTCATATGTGCCCTCTGTGCCAGAAAGAGTATGAGGATATATCCCGCAGACGGTACCACGCGGAACCGAATGCCTGCCCGCGATGTGGCCCAGAGATTGAACTCATAAAATGTCGGAAATCTGAAAGGGAGTCTATTGGCACTTTAAGATATCCTGAACATTCTATTAAAGGATTAAAGGCACTTGAGGCTACTGTTTACCTTCTAAATAAAGGGAAGATTGTGGCGATTAAAGGGCTGGGTGGATTCCATCTTGCTTGCGACGCTACGAATGGTGCTGCGGTGGAGAAACTTCGCAAAAGGAAAGGGCGCCCCTATAAACCTTTTGCCATTATGGTTTCAGATATAGAGACGGCGAAGAAAAACTGTTTACTCTGCCAAGAAGAAGAGAAGTTGCTTTCTGATTGGCAGAAGCCAATCGTCCTCCTGGAGAAGAGAAGAGACTCTGAGGTTTCTGATTTAGTGGCTCCCCATAACAATCGTTTGGGAGTTATGCTTCCTTACACCCCATTACACTATTTATTGTTTAACGATGAATCCTCTTCACTTTGCGCTCTGGTAATGACCAGCGGCAATCTCTCTGATCAGCCAATCGAAATCAGTAATCGGGAGGCATTTGACAGGCTTTCCCACATAGCAGATTACTTCCTTCTCCATAATCGGGATATCTACAATAGATGTGACGATTCCATTGTGGAAATATTCTCAGGAGAGCCTGTTGTCATCCGTAGAGCAAGGGGGTATGTTCCTACTCCGGTGGAATTAGACTATGAACTAGAACCTATATTGGCATGCGGTGCCGAATTAAAAAATACTTTCTGTTTGACTAAGAAGAACCACGCATTTATTAGTCAGTACATAGGCGACTTGAAGGATTATAAAACTCTCGGCTATTACGAAGATATGATCAAGCGTTTCCAGAAGTTATTTGGCATCAGTCCAAAAATAGTTGCACACGACCTCCATCCAGACTATCTTTCTACCAGATATGCCTTGAACATTACATACCGAAAGCATAAAATTATGCGAATCCCAGTGCAGCACCATCACGCGCACATTGTTAGCTGTTTAGGGGAGAACAGGGTGAGGGGGAAAGTTATCGGCGTAGCCTTTGACGGAATCGGCTATGGTGCCGATGGAAATATCTGGGGTGGAGAGTTTTTAGTGGCCGATTGCACAGATTTTCAGAGAATAGGCCAATTGAAATATCTTCCCTTGCCTGGAGGGGACAGGGCGGTGGAAGAGCCCTGGAGAATGGCAGCAAGCCTTCTGGCAGAGGCTTTTGGTAAGAGAATCCCCGGGATAGATTTTATGAACAGGTGGGGAAAGAAGGTACCAATTGTTCTGGAAATGATAGACAAAAGAATAAATTCTCCTTTGACTTCAAGTATGGGGAGATTTTTTGATGGGATTTCTTCTCTTCTGGGGATATGCGATGTTAATACTTACGAAGGTCAAGCGGCAATGGAATTGGAAAGTGCGGCGGAAGAGGTATCCCTGTCTGCCAGAGATTTGTTAGCAGAAAATTATACATACAAAATAAGAGAAGAGAAAGGTAGATTCATTATTGAACCTGCCTCGATTGTAAGGGAAATTGTTGATGATTTATGCAAGAGACTCTCTGCATCAGTCATCGCATACAAATTTCACAACGTGATTGCCGACATTGTAAAGAATGTTAGTTTAAGGGTCAGGGGAAAAACAGGCATAGGTAGAGTTGCGCTCTCCGGTGGTGTTTTTCAGAACAGATTACTTTTGGGCCTCGCCCTCAGGAAGTTGACAGAGGCAGGATTCATATGTTATCATCAAAAAAAGATACCTTGTAATGACGGAGGAATTTCCCTGGGGCAGGCCATAATAGCCAATGAAGTGGTTAAAAGGTAGGATTGAAAGATAGTTTGTTCGTCGCTTAGGAATTTCTGAACGCTAAAAAACTTCAGACTATGCAAGGCGCAAATCAAACTCCTCACTTCGCTCCTCACACAGTGATTTGCTTGAAAGAGAATGAATCGTCTTCGTTTTTTAGCTAAAATTCCTGAGGCTTTTCACAAACTATCTTTCAAATGTAGGAGTAGTGAAAAAAGGACTGGGAAATGTGTTTGGCTATTCCGGCAAGGATATTGAGAATAGAAGGTAATTTGGCTCTTGTGGATATGGCTGGAGTGAAGAGGGAAGCGGACATACGCATGGTTAGTAACGCGCGAGTTGGAGAATACATATTAATCCATGCCGGATTTGCCATTGAGAAGATTGCAAAGAAAGATGCAGAGGAGACCCTACGGCTCTTTAGGGAAATAGTATGAAGCTGGTTGATGAGTTTAGAGACAGATCCATAGCGCAAAAAATAATTAGAAAGATAAGAGAGTTCAATTTCACCAAAGTCAACCTGATGGAAGTTTGTGGCACGCACACAATGGTGATATTCAAAAATGGCCTGAAAGGAATGCTTCCAGAAAATGTAAACCTCCTATCGGGTCCTGGCTGCCCCGTCTGTGTAACCTCTCAGGAGGACATTGATAAAGCCATTGACTTAGCGAAGAACAGAAATGTCATAATTGCCACCTTTGGCGATATGGTGAGAGTTCCTGGAACCGATTCCAGCCTCGAAGAAGAGAAAGGTAACGGTGCTGACGTAAGAGTTATTTATAGTCCCAATGAAGCCTTGAAGATTGCAAAGGAGAATTTTGCCAAGAGCGTCATCTTCTTAGCCGTTGGTTTTGAGACTACCTCGCCCCTGATTGCTGCCTCTCTTCTCGACGCCCGAAAAGAGAAAATTGAAAATTTTTATGTCTTTTCCAGTCACAAGCTAATCCCTCCAGCGATGAAAGCGCTATTGGATTCAAAAGAAGTAAAGATAGACGGTTTCATCTGCCCCGGGCACGTGAGCGTTATAATCGGGGGCAATGCCTACAGATTCATAGCTGAGAAATATAACGCTCCCTGCGTGATTACAGGTTTTGAACCTCTCGACGTTTTGCAATCTATATATATGTTACTGAAGCAGATTGAAGAGGACAGAGCCGAGGTAGAAATTGAATATTTTCGGGCGGTTCATCCCCAAGGGAACAGAATTGCCCAGGAGTTAATATCTGAAGTCTTTGAGCTATGCGATGTTAGATGGCGAGGGCTGGGAACTATTCCTAAAAGTGGTTACAAGCTGAAGGAGGGATTTTCTGACTTCGATGCCGAAAAAGAGTTCCGGCCAAAAATAAAGAAGAGTAAGGAGAATCCAGATTGTGCTTGTGGAGAGGTGCTGAGGGGAGTGAAGAGACCACCGCAGTGCAAGTTATTCAGGAAGATCTGTAGTCCCGAGAAACCGTATGGACCTTGTATGGTCTCTTCCGAAGGGACATGTGCAGCTTACTATAGATATGGTGGAGGGAATTAAGAATGGGAAGGCTTGATGATAAGGGAAAGAAGGTTCTATTAGCGCATGGAAGCGGGGGGAGGCTTGCTCACCAACTAATTAAGAGTTTTGTGAAGAAATTCGCAAATTTGACTCTGGCAAAGCTGGACGACAGCGCTGTGTTGAAGTTTAAGGATAAATTAGCATTTACTACAGATTCATATGTGGTGGATCCGATATATTTCCCGGGCGGGGATATAGGCAAATTGGCAGTCAACGGTACGGTTAATGACCTGGCTATGGTAGGTGCAAGACCTCTATATTTGACTGCCTCGGCAATTATTGAAGAGGGATTTCCTCTTATTGAACTGGAGAGAATTGTCGATTCAATGGATAGAGCAGCCAGAGCGGCTGGAGTGGAAATAGTGGCTGGTGATACTAAGGTTGTGGAAAAAGGTGGAGCTGATAAGATATTCATAAACACTTCCGGGATAGGGTTGATAGATTCAGGGATTGACATCTCCTCGAAAAATGCACGGATTGGGGACAAGATAATCTTGAGTGGCACAATTGGTGACCACGGAATCGCTATTTTAGGTGCAAGGGAAAGATTTGATTTCCGAACAAGGGTGAAGAGCGACTCCCAACCATTGAACGGGCTCGTCTGCGAAATCCTGAAAGCCAGTAAAAAGATTCACACCCTGCGCGATCCTACAAGGGGTGGGTTGGCAACTGCGCTGAATGAGATAGCCGAACAGTCGGGAGTGGGAATAGAAATCGAAGAGGAGAAGATTCCTGTGAAGGAGGAAGTTAAGGGCGCTTGTGAAATGTTAGGTTTCGACCCCCTGTATATTGCCAACGAAGGTAAACTGGTGGCTTTTGTTCCAGAAATGGATTGCCCCAAGATTCTGAATGTGATGAGAAATAATAGATATGGCAGGGATGCGCAAACAATTGGAAGAGTGGTCGCCAAGCACAAAGGTAGGGTTGTGGTAAGAACGAACGTGGGAGGGGAAAGGGTATTGGATATGCTTACCGCTGAACAGCTTCCACGAATCTGCTAAAGTAAAAATGGGGTCAGCTCTATTTTTGATTCATTAAACCAGGGTTATGATAGGGGCAAGAATAGAACTGACCCCATTTTTTGTGACCCCGTTTTTTGAAGCGAGAATTGAGAGGCATCTCAAGAGAAAAAAGAAAAATTTCTGGCATATCGATTATTTACTTGATTACTCTAAGATTTTGGGTATAATATATTTAATAATGTCTTCACCAGATGCTGAGTGCAAGATTGCCTGCAATCCGGGGAAGAGTTTCAAATCCGTTAGAAATTTCGGCTCAAGCGATTGCAAATGTAAAAGCCATCTATTTTTTAAACCAACCTGAATTGACAAGGAGGAGATAAAATGGAACTGGTAATTCCGGTTATGAGTCTTCAGGATGCCCGGGTGGCAGTTGAAGCCGGGGCCAGGTTAATCAGTGTAAAAAATCTACACGAGGGTTCTATGGGTGCCAATCTTCCTTATACAATAAGGACTGTCAGGAAAAAGATTCCCAGGAGAATTCGCCTGGGTGCCACTGTGGGAAATTTTCCTGGCTATATGACCTGTACAGCAGCACAAGCAGCTCTGGGAGCAGTTGTATCAGGAGCAAGAGACCATGTTACTGTGGGACTGTACAAGGTGCCATCCTACAGGGAAGCAGCGAAAATAGTCAAGGCAGTTAGTGAGACGATAAAAAGATTCGATAAGAGAATTGGTGTTGCAGTTTGCAGTTTCGCCGACTATAAAGAAATCGGCTCCATCTCCCCGAAGGAGACTCTGGATATTCTCGTTGATTCTCAAGCAGACATAGCAGTCATAGACGTTGCTGACAAGAGTGGTAAACACCTTTTCGATTATATGTCAATTGAAGAACTGCGCAGTTTTGTAGAGGGAGCGCATAGTCATGGCCTTTGGACGCTTTTTCTCGGCTCTCTGGGTAAGGACGACGTGCCTAAACTGCTTGAGACCGGAGTGGATATAATGGGAGCCCGTAGTACCGTATGTCGCGAAGGGAAATGGTATTACGAAGTTGAGAAGGAGAAAGTCAGGGAACTGGTGAAGACAATTGAACAGGCGGAAGGCAAAAGCTGGATAGAACGCTGGTGGGAGAGAAGACAGAAGAGGAAGAAAAGGCTGAGGGGAAAGACCTGTGGTCCAGAACATATGATTGAGAGTTGCTAGTCCAAACTGAAGATTCCAAATTTCAAATTTCAAATTCCAAATCTTAAAGTCTAAGGTCTATATTTTATCGTCAAGATGGCCCTAACATTATTCTTATTCACTGTAGTACTAATTAGTCTTTCTGGAGTTATGATGCCTGGCCCAGTGTTTGCAGTGACTTTATCAAAGGGTTATGAGTCTAGGCTTGCAGGAATTGAGGTGGCATTGGGTCATGGAATAGTTGAGATTCCTTTGGTAGCTATTATCTATTTTGGCTTTGCCAGATTTTTTGGTTTGGAATTGGTGAAGACTATATTAAGTACTGCTGGAGGGTCGATTCTCATATATATGGGCTCCGGTATGTTCAGGAGGCGTCATAAAGAAAGCGAGGGAGCCCACAGCCTTTCTCAAGGCCCGATTACTGCCGGCTTCCTCACGACCGTGTCCAATGCCTATTTCTTTCTCTGGTGGACAACAATTGGCGCAGCACTTATAACCAGGGCGGTAGCATTCGGAGTGATAGGAATTTTACTCTTGGTTTTGGTTCACTGGCTGTGCGATTTAACGTGGTGTTCTTTGGTATCTTTGACAGTTTACAAAACCAAACGCTTGTGGAGTGATAGGTTGCGTCAGATTATATTTGGTTTATGTGGTGCAATACTTATCGGTTTTGGTGGTTGGTTTATAGTCTCTGTGGTAAAGGGATTGTAGGGGCTCGATTTATCGAGCCCGTATATAACGGGTCGGATAAATCGGACCCCTACGCCTCTTGGAAGAAGGCCTTAGAATGAAAGTTATTGGTATAGTAGGATACAAAGGAAGCGGGAAGACGCGTCTGGGAATCGGTCTTTCAGAAGAATTGAGGAGGAGAGGTTGCACGGTTGCTATTGTCAAGCATGTGCAGGGCTCTCTCGACATTCCCGATAAAGATACTGGTTTATATAGAGGACATTGCGACCAACTTATAGCCATCTCTGAAAAAGGAAGAACAGAATTCTTTGAGGGCAAAGTCAATTTTGAAGAAGTAGTTGACTCCTTGGATGTTGATTTTGTAATCGTGGAAGGTTTTAAGGAGAAAAAGAACTTTCCCAAAATTTTGTGCTTGAGAGAGAAGGACGAGGAGAAGGAACTTTCTGATGGCCTGGAGATTGCGCTAGTAGGTAAAGGAAAATTCGACCCCGACAGGGATATTTCAACCATAGCCGACCTGGTAGAGGAGAAAGCGTTTAAATTGCCGAACCTCGACTGTGGAGATTGCGGATTTGATAGTTGCTACGAGCTGGCAAGAGAGATTGTGAAGGGTAGGAAAAGAGTGAGCGACTGCACTCGTTTGGTTCAAGATGTAGAAGTACGGGTAGCTGGCGAGCGAATGGAACTTAATCCTTTTGTATCTGACATTTTGCGAAAGACAATAAAGGGATTTCTCTCTGGTTTGAAAGGTTTCAAAGAAGGAAAGATTAGAATCAAAATTGGGGATGGAAAAGAACGATGAAGACAAAAGAGGTTACAAGCTATATTTATGGCCCGGTTCCTTCCTGGCGATTGGGGAGGTCGTTGGGCGTAGATATTATCCCTTTTAAGACGTGCAGTTTTAATTGTATCTATTGTGAAACTGGAAGGACGACTAACTTGACTTTGGAGAGAAAAGAGTATGTTTCTAAGACTTCTGTTATTGAAGAATTGAGAACTTTCTTATGCAAAAGGAAGAATGTAGATTATATCACTTTCTCCGGTTCGGGTGAGCCCACTTTAAATTCCAGGATTGGTGAAATGATAAGTGAAGTAAAAAAACTCACAGACATTCCTGTAGCTGTAGTGACTAATAGCTCTCTTCTTAATAGAGAAGAAGTGCGTCGGGAGTTGCAGGGGGCAGATGTCGTTCTTCCTTCCCTGGATGTGGTAAGCCAGTCTCTCTTTGAATCTCTCAATCGGCCGCATCCGTCTTTGAAGATCGAGGAAATAATTAACGGATTAATTGAGTTTCGAAAAGAATTTAAAAATAAAATCTGGTTAGAAGTATTACTGGTTAAAGGAATTAACGATGCTCCGGAAGAGATTCGTAAACTGGCAGAAGTTATAGAAAAGATTAAACCGGACAAGGTGCAACTGAACACTGTGGTTCGTCCGCCAGCGGAAGAGGACGTTTTTGCCCTAAATCAAAAAGAGCTTCGCTCCATCCAGAGGCAACTGCCGGGGAAAGTGGAGATAGTTAGAAAATTCAAGAAAATCTCAAAGGGAGAACATATAGAAAAATTGGAGACCGATATCAAGAATCTCCTTAAAAGAAGACCCTGCACGCTCAGTGATATTTCCTCTGTTTTGAGAGTCAACTCTAAAGAGGTGATGAAAAACCTGACCATTCTGGAAGGGCAAGCAGAGATAAGAGAGGAACTACATAATAAGAAAAGATATTATGTTTCTACTCGACAGGGCAAGCGTGGTGGAGGAACGCACCATAGAAGAGTGACATAGTGGCAAAGCTACAAGTGGCACTGTAAACAGTGTCCAGCCAAGGGAGAGAAGTTGTATCCAGTACTGCTTAAATTGGGAACCTTCCCTATTTATACAGATGAATTAGTGTTGGCAATTGGGTGGCTAGTGGCTTTCTTTTATGTTCGGGGAGAGGCGAGGAGAACAGGGTTCGGTGTTGATAAGATAGTGAACCTATTTCTCTGGGTGCTAATCTCTGGCTTTGTAGGAGCAAGGATACTCTATATTTTTGTGGAATGGGATTATTTTCTCGACAATCCTTGGCGAACCATTTTTGGCCGAGGAGGGTTTGTTTTCTACGGTGGATTTATTTTGGGTTTTGGAATTGTAATCTGGCAGACCAGAAGAAAAGGCTTAGATCTCTGGAAAGCTGCAGATATTACTGCTCCCGCAGTGGCTATAGGCCACGCAATAAGTAGACTAGGCTGCTTTTTAAATGGTTGCTGTTACGGTCGTCCTACTGATTCCTGGCTGGGGGTCTCTTTTTCGCCAGAGAGCCCTGCTGGTTCTCTGGGAGAGCCCCTGATTCCGATACAACTATTCTCCTCATTGAATCTATTTATTATCTTTGGCGTTCTACTCATTTTGAGACGGTATAAAAAATTTGATGGTCAATTATTCTGGCTCTATGTCCTTCTCTACGGAGTGAGTCGTTCCATAATTGAAATCTTTCGGGGTGACCCCCGAGGGCATATTTGGCTCTTATCCACTTCCCAGTTTATAGGTATTGTTTTTGCCATAATGTCACTGATAATGCTTTCTAAGTTGGGAGGAGAGAAAAAACAGAGTTTGTAGCTTACAAGTACCTTTGCCAAGGCAACACTTGCTCAGACAAGGGAGAAAAGTTGTATCCAGTGCTTTTTAAATTAGGACCTTTTACCATTTATACTTATGGATTAATGGTGGCAATTGGATGTCTGGTGGGCTTTTTCTATATTCGGGGAGAGGCAAAAAGAACAGGCTTCGATATAGAAAAGATAACGAGTCTATTTTTCTGGTTGTTAATCTCTGGCTTTGCCGGAGGAAGAATCCTCTACATTCTTGTGGAATGGGAACGTTTTCTCAATGAGCCCCTGAGAACCATTTTTGGCCGAGGAGGGTTCGTTTTCTACGGGGGATTCATTTTAGCGTTTGGAGTTGGCATCTGGCAAATAAGAAGAATGGGTTTAAATATCTGGAAGACTGCTGATGTTTTCGCGCCGGGAGTTGCTATAGCCTACGCAATAGGCAGAATAGGCTGCTTCCTAAATGGCTGCTGTTACGGCCGTCCTATTGAGTCCTGGCTGGGTGTCTCCTTTCCGCCAGAAAGCCTGGCCGGTTCTGTTGGGAAGCCTCTAATCCCAGTACAACTCATCTCTTCGTTAAATTTATTTATCATCTTCGCCATTCTGGTTTACTTAAGGCCCTATAAAAGGTTTGATGGGCAACTATTCTGGCTTTATGTTCTTCTTTATGGAGGGACGCGTTCTATAATTGAAATCTTTCGGGGTGACCCCCGAGGGCACATCTGGGTCTTCTCCACCTCCCAATTTCTAGGGATAGTTTTTGCCATTTTGGCACTGGTGATGCTTGGGAGATTGGGAAGAGCGAAAAAACGGAGTTTTTAGCCTGTGGCTGTGGGAGGTAGTGTGGCTCAGCAAGTTTCACTGGCTATGGCTTTTCTTGCTGGACTTTTGACATTTCTTTCTCC
>Ga0315307_1000352_pt1 | contig 19571 bp, 15 predicted proteins | sample TDP2_MG_FD_203079 | JGI IMG/M metagenome (GOLD analysis project Ga0315307, IMG submission 203079) | Freshwater sediment microbial communities from Lake Towuti, South Sulawesi, Indonesia - TDP2 | ecosystem: Environmental > Aquatic > Freshwater > Lake > Sediment | place: Indonesia: South Sulawesi...
CACCGACTTGAAACCCACGTTGAGTACGCAGAGAAAACTGCTGCTTATTCGCCAAGGCGTAGAGGAGATCGCCCCATTTGCTCGTGACCCCTTCCATCTGGATGTTAATAGTTGGGTAGCCAAACCGTGGCGTGATCTCCAGCGGATAGATGCCCCGAACATTAACGATACAGTTGATGTCAAAGTATCCGACGTAGCCCATTTCCGCCAAGATCGGCCTAAATTTCACCAATGTCTCGTCATACAATCGTGTCCGTTCAGACCAGAACATCAGCGTTCCCATCTCACCTGTGCTCGGGCCGATCTCTTCGTTGAACATTCGCTTATGTTCGAAGTTGATGCATACGGGGAGAATGAAGTCTTGTCCATTGAAGAATGCTCCGATTGCCACTTCGACACCTGACATAAACTTCTGTATCTGAAATCGTCTGATCTTAGCGCTCCAAGTGTTCTTGTAGCGTTCAAGTATTGCAAGTATGTCAAGCCCATCTTCTTCTTGGCCAACGAATGACAGAACTTTTTCATCCTGAGCTTTGCCGGACGGCTTCACTACGTATCGTTCAGGGTTTTCTCTCACGAATTTGATTGCATCGTCGAAAGTGGAAAAATCCCAGGACGGAACAGCTTGAAGTCCCGCTTTTCTAAGCTGCTCTTGGCCAAAATCGCGGTCGATCTCCAGCCGGTCGCTCGCAACCGTTCCACCTACTACAGCCTTTCCCTCTTTGCGGAGACGCTCAGCTGTAGCACCGAAACCTATGTCGTCAAATACTATGACATCCGCCCAACTCTTCAAAGACTCCCAGTCGTCGGTCTTCTCGACAAACCCGTCAGAAACGTCTTTGTCTGCTCTGCTGTGAATGTAGTATTTCACTTCGCCTCCTTCATTCCTGACAGCATATGCAAGGTCTCCGATCAAACCAGTATTTGAAACGAAGAGAAATCTTCTCGCGGGAGGGGTTGAGTTACCTTGTCCTATTCTCTCTGTCTGTCCATGTCGATTGGTGCTGGTGTTCTTCTCAGCAGTCATCTCAGTAATCTATTCTCTCCATACTACAACTACTGTTATAACTTCATCGAATTCAGTCGAACTAGATCGAGCCGCGATACTTCTACAACCCAATCGAGGATTTATCTCAGGAGGAGCAGAGTGTAGGCCTTCCTTGGATCGGATCCCTCAAGCTCCAGCCTTCCCCTATTCTTCTTGCACCAATGCAGCCTCTTCTGCGTCAACTCCTCGCAAATCCTACTGCAGTCTCCGGTCTTCTTCATCCTTGACAGCTTCGCCATGGCATCCTGTATCTTTCTCTCTTTGTCATCACTCACTTGGATACTATAGGCTGTTCAAAGATCTACTTGCGCCACTTCTCTCCAATGGGATAGATATCCCACGGAACGTTCTCGTACTTGAGAGTGCTCAGGTCAGCTGGAGTAGTTCCAGGCGGGTCGATAGGATAGTCAACCTTACCCCACGTGTCCCAGAACGCCTTGTGGTGAACTCTGCTCTTGATCTCTACAATGTCGAGGCTGTCAAGATCGATTCCAAGAACCTTGACCGGGTCAGCACTCATGGGCGCTCGCAATCTCTGGGATATTATGACATGGTTATTGTTGCCAAGGTTCAAGGAGGCAACGAGATCGTCATGCATACTTGCCCCTCTATCCATCGGCCCAGTTTCGACCCAATCAGCACTGCCCAAGTACTCGATCTTGCCTGTCACCTTAACCGGCTCTCCAGAAATCGGGTGCACCCATCCACCTATCTCCACCGCAACTGTATCTCCGACCTTATGATTCTTGGCAAGCATGCTCAGTACGTTAGGGTCCGCGATGCTTGTGCTGCAGAAGTTCTTCGCTCCTTGCTCGACTAGTTCCTTTAGTATGTGCGTACCATCTCCTAGCCTGTCGTCATGATAGGCGATGACGACTGGTTTGGTTCCTCTCTTCACCATCTCAATCACTTTGGCAACTCCCTCCTTGGCTTTTGGCAGCGGTCGAGTCAATTCGTCGCGAAGGCTCCAGACGAGATCGGATAGGTCTTGGGCGGCTTCCTCAGCCAGCTTGTGGTTGTTGTTGGTGACAACGAAGACTGAGACCCCAACATCTGGCACATCTGCGTAAGCGAATCCCGGGCCAACGGAGGCACAGTATACTCCTTTCTTCTCCCACTCGCGACAACGGTCGTAGACTTTCTTCATAGGATGGAAGTTTGATGCTTGGTAGACACTTGCGCATATGATGCCCGGCTTCCGTACAGCCATCGTGGGCTTGAACTTGCCTCTTATTGTATCTATCATGCAGCGTGCAGCCGTCATCCCAATCTCGTGGTAGTCGAGGTGCGGATAGGTTTTCAGCACGAACACTGCATTCACCGCATTTGCTAGCTCAACGTCCTCATTCTCGTGGAGGTCAAGCGTTACCATTATTGGTATTCTTCCAACCGCTTTCCTCACTCTTCGAGACAGTTCGGCTTCAGGCCTAGGTATCCCTGTAACAGCCATTGCACCATGTAGCGCAAGCAGCACGCCGTCGAGCTTTCCCGCGCTGCTCAATCTACCCAAAATGCGATCAGAAATTGTGTCGAAAGCCTCCGTCGTTAACCAGCTTCCCATTCCAACGGTCGCAGGCGACTCAGTCCTCAGGATTCCAACAAGTTCAACATCTTTCTCTTTCTGGGCGGCTTCCTTGTATCCTGTGATGTATGACTTGCCCTCTCCTTCCGTATCGAGCGCGTCCTTTCCATACCGTATCCCTCCCTTCTCCCAGTCCTCAAGTGTTGTGACGTTCGGGCAGAAGGTACAAGTCTCGTGCGAGAAACATGCTACAGCTATTCTCACGCAGGTCTCCACAAAAACAGGGAACGGTGTGTTCGCCTTATAATAGTATGGAGATGTCGGCACCTGAAATGCTAAGGCGCTCACGGTAACTGGTGGCGCTGATTCCTTCCTTTTTTCCAGCCCTAACATTGCGTAGAGCAAGTTCAGCTGAAGTGGATTTATGCACAGCGTAGTCGGGGTGAAGAAACTCACATAATCCCACAACGCCCGCGCCAATACTGTGGTTGCAGCGAAGGAAGAATTTCACGAGATCATCATCGATTTTTAGACTTCTTTGACAGTGAGCCGAAACTTGTCAGCAACAGTTGCGGAAGTTGCAAGATCGAGGCTTGTTTCGAAAACTTCACGGCATCTTTTCTGACTCACTGATGGTCCTTGCGGTCCTCCACACGTATAGGGCTGCGACGCATCCGGCAACGCCTATCGCAACTGGATAGAGAAAGGCGATTCGAAATGTGAATTGATCCGATAGATATCCGATTACTGCGGGCGATACTGTTCCTCCGATAAATCCTGCGATCGAATTGGTCAGCCCAATCATCTTCGCCCTGTTGGAAGGAACTGTGATGTCTGATATCATGGCGAAGAATACGGGAAAGAAGGCGGAGCTCACAATTCCTTGGAAGATAAGTCCGATTACGTAGAAGCCGCTGAAAGGTGCCGATGTGATCCAAACTGTGGCGATGAGAACCATCACAGTTGACAGGAGCAGAATTCGCGCCCTCCCAAGCCTATCCGAAAAATAACCTCCAGAGAGTTGCCCCGCCGCACCTGTAATCCGCGAAACGCCGATTATGAACGCCACGTATGAAACATCAAGAAGGAATGTTTGGGTTAGGTATACGGGCACCATTGAGAGCAGGCCAAGGTTGCATGTCCAAACAGCCGCCTGTACAGCAATCATTGAAAAGAACAAGGCATTCGGCGTGTGTAGGTTCTCGGCAGGTCTGGAAGATTGTTTGACGATGCTCTTCCCGCCTGGAACTAGAAACAAGACCAAGATGAAGATAGCAACCGAGTAGAGACTCCATGCCTGCAAGCACCCTGACCAACCTAAGGTCGCAATGGCGAACCAGACAAACAGTGGGCCCACCGTCTGACCGACAGGCGCAGCTGTCTCGTGAATCCCCATAACCGATCCTACATGATGCTGCGAGTATTCTCTTGATAGAAGCGACAGGCCTTGCGGAAGATAGGCGCTGAGCCCTGCCCCTGCGACAAAGCTCAGAACGAGAAGGCTGACAAGCGATCTAGAGGCTGAGAAAGCCAAAAGAGAAGCTGTGGTCAGCGCCACTCCTCCGCAGATTATGCGTCTCTCGCCTAGCTTGCCAGACAAGAGAGAGAAGGGATATGATAGGATCCCGTAACCGAATGATAAGGATCCAACGATGAGCCCGACTGCCTCATTGGATAGTTGCATCGAGGACTGAAGCGCAGGCATGATTGCTGTGAACATCATCCTGTACGAAAAGTTCCAGAGCCAAGTCAACCAAAGCACCGGAAGCAGCAGTTTCCTCGACACCGCTATGTCACTACAATACCCTCGGAACCGAACACAATAGTTAATATCGTTAGCGGCGAACCTTTTCTCGGGAACAGAATTGATAACGGAAATGGCAACGGTGGCTGTGCTAGTATCGAACGGGAAGAGGTCGAAGGAATGGTTCAGGGACAAGCTTGGCTTCGAGGTCAAGGAGGACGGAGGCCACTGGATAGTCGTGGCGCCTCGTGGATCCAAGACAGGCATACACCTCTGCGAAGCAAAGGAACTTGAGCCCGGTAATCAGGGAATACTCTTCTACGCTGAGGATGCCGATGCAACGTGCAAGGAACTCAAACAGAAAGGTGTCGAGTTCACCAGACCACTCGGGAAGGCTGAGTGGGATGAGAATATGACATATGCCATGTTCAAGGACCCAGACGGAAACGAGTATTGGCTGATGCCAAAAAGCCACTAGTCACGCGATTTCCATCCATTACGGAACAGAAACCAACGGGAGAATCCAAAGCTGCCTCCCTAGGCTAGCTATAGTCGTTTTTATATATATGAAAATATGTTCATATGTTCATGGTAAGGCTCACTGCCGAGATTGTCCGAAAACTAGCTGAGATCTTCCAAATGCTCTCGGATGAAACGAGGTTGAGAATTCTGAGAACTCTCGAAAAGAGGGAGCTATGCGTTTCCGACATCGCCAAGGAAACCGGGGTTTCCCAATCCGCCATATCTCATCAGTTGAGAGTTCTTCGTCAAACGGACCTAGTCAGATCGCAGAGAAGAGGAAAGAACATTTACTACAGGATTGCGGACGGACATGTCTTCTCGATAGTTAGAGACGGCTTAGAGCATGTGACGGAGGAAAAGTGATACCGACAAGACGGCTTTCCGCCAGGATAGAGGGAATGGACTGTCCTCCTTGCGCTGTCAGATTGATGAAAGCCTGTTGAACCTTTGGAGAGTTGTGAGGGCCAAGGTGATCTTCGGCGCAGAGAAGATGAACACAGAGAACAGGTGAAAAAGAGATCGAACAAGAGATCAAGAAGCTAGGTCATGGAGTAAGCGACGAGAAAGATGCCGACAAGAAGCAAGATCGCTTATTGAAATTTCTATATCTATCAGCGGTAGGCATAGGAATACTTGTAAGCTGGTCCGGGATCCCTCACCAGTTTGTCCCGCTGAACCTGGACGCGATTGTCCTAGTAATTATCACAGGAATCCCGATCCTGAAGTCAACCTTTCAAGCGCTCAGGGCGAAGTCCATAACAGCCGAGGTCGCCATGGCTACTGGTATGGCTGCCTCAATCGGTATAGGGCAGTTCCTCTCCGCGGCTGTAATCGGGTTCTTCATGCTGATCGCAGAGTACATCGACGAATTCACGAAAGACAAGGCTAGAGCGGCCATTGAGGGTTTGATCAAGATTTCTCCAAGGAGGGCTTTAGTGAGGCGAAACGGCCGTGAGATTGAAATTGACGCGAACGAAGTCGCTCTCGGGGATGTCGTCATAGTAAGGACAGGGGAGAGAATACCTGTAGACGGCGCAGTCATTGCCGGATTAGGTTCAGTGAATCAGGCGCCCATCACAGGTGAATCAATTCCCGTGGAGAAGAAGACAGGCGACAATGTCTTCGCCGGTACGATCAACCAGCTCGGCACACTAGAAGTTGCTGTCACCAAAGTCGGAAAAGACACAACATTGTCCCGCATTATTCAACTGGTTGAGGAGGCAGAGGCGGCGAAAGCGCCGATACAGAAAGTGGCAGATCGCTTTTCATCCAAGTTCCTACCCTTAGTCTTCATAGCAGCCGCGCTGACTTTCCTCTTCACTAGGAACATCAAATACGCGATCTCAGTGGTCGTTGTGGCTTGCCCTTGCGCCATAGCCCTAGCAACTCCTCTTGCAGTAGTAGCAAGCGCAGGCAAAGCTGCCAAGAAAGGGATCGTGATCAAAGGCGGAATCTACCTTGAAGAACTGGGCAAGGTGGACACAATGGTGATCGATAAGACAGGCACCTTGACTGTAGGTGAACCAAGAGTGGTACATATCAAGACGTTTGACCAGCATAGCGACAAGGAGATCGTCACTCTCGCAGCCATGACGGAAGCCCATTGCGAACATCCCTTGGCAGGTGCCATACTCAGCAAGGCAAAGGAGTACGGGATAGACTTGCCCGAACACGGTGCATGCAGTGTAATACCCGGCAGAGGAGTCACTGCAACCTACAAGAACCAGACAATAACCTTTGGGAACAAAGAGCTGCTAAGGGAAAGAAACATTGCAATCCCGTCAGAAATAGAGCGGTACATGGAAGACGAGGAGAAGCAAGGAAGAACAGCAATGGCCGTTGCCCATGACAGCGACGTTTGCGGGGCAATTTCAGTAGCCGACATCGTCAAGGGCAGAGCCAAACAGACAATAGGGGAACTGAAGGAAAGCGGAGTAGACGTGATCATGCTCACAGGAGACAATCCCCACATAGCCAACGCAATCGCCCGGCAAGTTGGCATAACAGAAGTATTCGCGGAATTGCTCCCTGAACAAAAGGTTGAGAAGGTCAAGGAATTGGTCAAGGAGGGAAGAAAGGTTGCCATGATAGGCGACGGCGTAAATGACGCTCCCGCCTTGGCCGAGGCCCAAATCGGAATAGCTATGGGTGCAGCCGGCAGCGACATAGCAATTGAGGCGTCTGACATAGCATTGATGACGGACGACCTTACGAGGATTATAGATGCCATCAAGATCAGCAAGAGAACCTTCAGTGTGATTAGGCAAAATCTGGTGAGCAGCGCGATCTTCAATATCGTAGGCATGAGCTTGGCTTCAGCAGGAGTGTTGAACCCCTTGATGGCCGCCCTGGCACATTCCTTACCAGACTTCATACTATTCATAAACTCCTCAAGACTGATCCGCTAGTTGGAAGAGTGGTTGGTATGAAGGATTCTGAATTGCAGGTTCATACTGACCAGATTATCAGAGAGAATTCATCGAGAGCGATTACCTTTCAAATCGATACGGAGTTATCAGTCCCATATCTCCGCGATCTACTGAGATTCATCTACCACAACTATCTGCTTCCGAACCGAGAGTCATTCACGCGAATCCAGAGATCATCCTCAGAGGGGATTCCAAGCATCGCATTCAGCACATTTGGCAAAGAAGGTACATGGCATGTTGATGTCGAGATCCTTGCGCAAAAACAGATACTCGTGAAGATTAACCCCAGCGCAGATAACGTACCTTCAGAGGTTCTCGATCGGCTGAAGGAAGATCTTGTCATCAACGTTCAACTCTTCGAGGAGAAAATCAGAAGGACAACCCTCTACTTTGCATACGTCAAGGGTCAACAAATACTACATGAAAAAGCGCCCTCGGCAGCAAAGAGAGAAGCAGAGAGACTCCTTACCGGAAACGTGCTTCTCCTGTATATCATTATGATCGGGCTGAGCGTAGTCGTCTTCAGCTTCTTGGGCACGTATGCCCCAATAGCGATCATAGCCTTTCAATTCCTCTTCATACTTTTCTCGGATAGGATCATTGCTAGATTAGGTGAGTGGACCATCAACGAGAAGGACTCAAACGTCTACTTGGTGCAATATCAGATTCCGACAGAGGAATACAAACAGTTTCGCGCGAAGTATGGGAGAGATCTCGTTGTCGAGATGAAGAGGGAGATATATGAAAAGACTCTGGCCGTCGGAATCGAACCCACATGCGAAATCGCTGGAGAAATATTTCGGAAATTCGGAATGGACTGCGACCCGAACCGGATGTCCACCAAACATGTGAACCTCTATGAACTCGTCAAGAAGGCAGCGGAGACGTTTGAGATACCGATGCCAAGGATCGTTGTTTCAAACAGTATGATACCCAACGCGGCCGCCAGTGGACCAGCTCCAAGTCGAGGCGTACTCCTAGTCACAACCGGTTTGCTCGTTCAGCTGGAAGAGAATGAGATATTCAGCGTTCTGGGCCACGAACTGGGACATTTGAAGGGCAGAGATCCAATGGTTCTCTTTGCTCTGATGGCATCTGAGTACCTACTACGCGTATACGTCTTCTGGCAATTCCTCTTCTTTTCGCCGTTCTTATACCTAATAATCGCAATGACCTTGGTCTACTTTGTAGCTAAGTTCTTCGAAGCCAGAGCCGACCTGCAATCGGCTATTAAGATAGGCAAACCCGAGGTCCTCGCGGAGGCACTTCAGAAGATCGGTTTCCGTAGGCTACAATTCGAACGAGTCCCGGCGTATCGAATCCAAAGCTGGCTGAATTGGGATCCTCACCCGCCGATATATTTCCGGATCAGTCGGCTCCAAAAGCTCACTGACCCCTCAAAGATCAAACACCCTTTCATCCAATCAGCCAAGGATGTAGTGAACGGATTCCGCGCAGCACTTCATTGACAACGTGTGAATCTTTACAGTCTTCAAAGAGATTCTAGGATCTTTATTTGCCTCTTCTTAGTAGACTCATCGTCTTCCGAAGGAATCGCCGATGGCAAAAGATCCCGTCTGCGGGATGTATGTTGATGAGAAAGTTACCCAGTTCAAGGCAGAGCTCCGCGGAACGACTTACTACTTCTGCAGCAAGTCCTGTCTAGACGAGTTTCTTGCCCCAGAGCGTGAGCTTAGACGTCTCAAAATGTTCGTTCTCGTTTCTGCTCTCCTAGCGGTACCCATAGCAGTCTTGACCTACTTCGACCTCATGCCGATGCAAACTCGTAACCTTGTTCTCCTCGTTCTTTCGATACCGGTACAATTCGTCGTGGGCTTCCGCTTCTACCGCGGCCTATACCATGCCATAAAGGCAGGTATGGGCAACATGGATACTCTAATTGCCCTAGGAACAAGCGCCGCATGGCTTTACAGCGCGATAGGTATCTTCTTCCCTTGGGTCTTTCCTATTCATGAGGTCTACTTCGAGACATCTGCGATCATAATAACTCTGATCCTTCTAGGACGATACTTGGAGCACAAGACGAAAGCGAAAGCCTCAGAAGATGTCAGACGCCTTTTGGATCTTCGACCCACCATGGCCCGCCTCGTTAAGGACCGAGAAGAAATTGAGATACCAGTCGAAGAAATCTCTGTCGACGACGAGTTAATTGTCAGGTCTGGAGAGAGAGTCCCCGTAGATGGCGTGGTAACGAATGGGCATGCATCCATAGATGAGTCGATGATTACGGGTGAGAGCATTCCTGTTGAGAAGAGGGTCGGGGATGAGGTCATAGGCGCTACGATAAACAAGACAGGAATGATCAGGATCATGTCGACCAAAATCGGTCAAGACACGGTGCTTGCGCAGATAGTAAAACTCGTAGAAGAGGCTCAGGCAGGAAGGGCTCCAATTCAGCGCTTAGCAGATCAAATATCTGCGTATTTCGTTCCAGCAGTCATCATAGTTGCCACTCTATCCGCTCTGTTCTGGTACTTCTTTGGACAACGGTACTTTCCAGGAGAATTCAAGACGAGCTATGCCCTTCTCGCCTTTGTATCAGTCATCATCATCGCCTGCCCATGCGCACTCGGAATAGCGACGCCCGCAGCTCTCATGGTTGGAACCGGAAAAGGAGCCGAGAATGGAATTCTCTTCAAAGGAGGTGAACACCTCGAAACTGCACGCAAGATTAAGACCCTGGTCTTTGACAAGACCGGAACTCTGACGAAGGGACACCCCTCAGTCACTGATGTCGTTGCCATTGGCGACATGACTGACAACGAGATTCTACGACTGGCAGCCATCGCAGAAAAGGGATCGGAACATCCTCTAGGAGAAGCCATAGTCAGGGCTGCCGCCGAGAAGCAGGGCTCAGTTGGCGATGCTGAATCATTCGAGGCGATTCCAGGCAAAGGAGTTGCAGCCACAATCGAGGGGCGCAGTGTTCTCCTCGGAAACAGAACGTTGATGAAGGATAGTGGAATCCTCTTCAACAGGGCTGAAGATAGGATTCAACATTTGGAGGAGGACGGCAAGACAGTGATGATGGAGGCTGTCGACGGCCGACTTGTAGGGTTGATAGCAGGGGCTGATACCCTGAAGGGGAATTCGGCTGAGGCTGTTCGAAGACTGAAGGAGATGGGCATAGAGGTCATCATGCTGACTGGCGACAATGAACGAACGGCCAAGGCTATCGCCAAGAGACTTGGAATCGAGAAAGTCATTGCGAACCTTCTGCCGTACCAAAAGGCGGAGGCCGTCACGAAGTTGAAAGAGGGAAAAAACACAGTTGGGATGGTTGGCGACGGAATCAATGACGCACCGGCATTGGCTCAAGCTGATCTTGGGATCGCCATAGGAAGTGGAACTGACGTAGCGAAGGAGACAGGTGGAATAGTTCTGATCAAGGACGACTTGCGAGACGTAATCACAGGAATACAGTTGAGCCGGAAAACGGTGACCAAGATAAAGCAGAACCTCTTCTGGGCCTTCTTCTACAATGCCGGTCTGATTCCCGTTGCAGCAGGAGCTCTGGTTCCCTTCTTTGGCCCTGGAATCTACGAGTTCCTTCCTTTCCTAGGAGCTGCAGCGATGGCCTTCAGCTCCGTTACAGTTGTGACCAATTCGCTACTGCTAAACAGATTCAAGCCGGAACTATAGACCTGCCAGGCCGCCCGCGTCTAGCTGAGTGTATCTTTGCGCTACAGCGAGCAAAACTAGGTAACGCTAGGGCGATTCAGTAAGTAGCTTCCTGAATCTGTCCTCATGCTTCTCATAAGTGATCAGTGGGTATATCTCTCTATGGCTGTCAAAGAACAGCGGATCATCTCCCACTATCGCAGAGAGTTCCTCCTCCGACCCAACCTCACAGATCAACATATGCCCCTCTTGACCGATCAGGTGGTAGTACAGGTCGATCTTGCGCGCCTCCTTCAGCTGACGAATGTATTTCATCTGGACCGGCAGAAGCTTTGCTAGCCGTTGGGCAGAAGTTCCGGGCACTACTTTCTGGACTACTAGAAACTTCAAGAGCCAATCCTTCCCGCATGAAGTATGTTTCTTGCTGAAGAATATTTGTTTTCTCTTTCCCAGTCGTTAGCTAGTTAGTCCCTTTTCCTGCGTATGGGTTTGCCTCAGAAACCTTTAAGATCTCTTGAATCGATCCCATAAAGAGGTGTCTGAATTGGCCAAGAACAAGGGGAAGAGATATACATGCGAAAAATGCGGGGCCGTCGTGGTATATGACTCAGACTGCAGTTGCACTGTTTGCGACCTCGTATGCTGCGGGACCCCGATGAAGCCCAAGAATTGATTGAGGCAGCATCTGGCTTTCCTACGAGCATCTCCTCTTTTTTCACCTTTTTCAAACGTCGAGCAAGATCTCACGACTGTTCTTGACTCCCAGTCCCGATCTTTTTCATCCATCTTACTCAATCAGGGAGACCTTCATGCTGAACTCTCCGTTTTTGTGTACCGGCTCTGGCACGCTTTCTTTATATGTCCTATGCAACCGCCCCTATCCACATTTCCGAACTAACGAGGATTCACCCGACATGAGAAAGGGCCGAGCAATCGTTGTGATAGGGACTCCTGGGACAGGAAAGACTGGGTTTAGCAGACTTCTCGCGCGCAAACTTGGCATTGATTCAATCAACATGACTAAATTCGCTAGACAGCACAACCTCATCAAGAGCTACGATCGAAAGCGAAGAACCCATGTGGTTGACGAGCGTAGGTTGCGACATGAACTCGAAAAGTACCTGACAAGTCTGAAAGGGAGCGTGTTAGTTGAAGGTCATTATTCCGCTAGCCTGGTTCCGACACGATTAGTAGATGTTGTGTTTGTTCTTAGATGTAATCCCAAGATTCTGAGGGATCGCCTAAGGAGGAGAGGCTACCCTCAAGCGAAGATAAGAGAGAACGTTGAAGCAGAGGTCCTAGACATTTGCCTTAGTGAAGCCCTTGCTACACATCGTTTGCGGAAGATAGATGAAATAGATACGAGCACTGGAACGATTGAAGATTCTGTCGAGGAAGCTTTGCTGGTCTTAACAAAGAAGAAAGCTAGACGAGTCGGGCGGTGTGATTGGTTAGCCATGCTGGAAAGGGCTGGCAGGTTGGATGAGTTTCTGCAGGAGAGAACTGTACCTTGGAGAAAACGTTTGTCATAGCCAGATGTGTTCGATGCGGCAGGTTCTTGTTGTCAAGGGTTGGAGTGAAGACTAAGGTCTGCCCTTATTGCAACGCAAGATTCGGCCTAGATAGGGCGACGATCGTCGCTTGCTCAGAGTCGGCCCAGAAAGCCAAGCAAATGCTTGCAGAGTTGAAGAAGAGACATGCGGGAGCTAACGAGAGGTGACTAGGCCACGCTTTTGATTCCACCAGCTTCTCTCAGCGTGGCGGCGATCTGGTTCAACAGTTTACCAAGATTCTCTCCAGTAAGCGCACTGATCTGCGACAACGGTACTCCCGGTAAGTGTCGCCTGATCTCATTCAGGGCCGCCTCGAGCCCTTCCTGACTCATTCGATCAATCTTGTTGGCACAGGCCATAACTTTGCCTGTCACGTCTATCTGCCTCAGTATCTTGTCTATTGATGCGAGCTTCCGTCTGAGAAGCGGCAGATCGTCGGTCACGTCCACAAGGAGCAGAATCAAGTCGGCTTGAGTTATCTCCCCGATCGTCGTGTTGAAGGCCTTCAATATTATCGGGTGCATATCTTCTATGAAGCCTATCGAATCAACTAGGATGAATTCTGTGTTTCCCCCATTGTTTCGGACAGTCACACGCTTTGCGGCCGTCGAGAGAGTTGTGAATGGGCCGAGTCCGACGTTTTTCTTCTCTGAGACCAATCTGTTGAAGAAGGTTGTCTTGCCGCTCTGTGTGTATCCTGCAAGTGCGACAATAGGAAAACCAAGTTCGTGCCTTCTCTCTCTGAGCAAATCTTTTTTCCTATACAGATTTCTAAGATTTGCCTCCAGACGACTGATCCTCTTTCTAGCCTCTCTCTCATATTCGCTGTAAGGATAATCGCCTGGTCCGCTCCATCCAACTTGCTCGCCAAGAATGCCTTCAAGTCTAAGAAACTCGCGCCCCCACGAGAACGTGTATCTAAGCCGAGCTAGCTGTATCTGAAGCTTCGCCTCTTTGGTCATCGCCCGCTTATCGAAAACCTCCAAGATGAGCAGGTTCCTATCTATGACCTTCACTTCTCCGCCAAGTTGCCTCTGAATCTTGAAGACCTGCGAGCTCGGCAGAGTATTAGCAAAGATTACGTACTGAATATTCTTCTCTTCGATTGGCTTCTTGATTTCAGCCAGTTTTCCCGGGCCGATGCAAGTGGAGTGGTGAACGCTCTTCCTCCTTTGAACTGCGGTCTGAAGGACATTGTATCCAATGTTGCGTGCCATCGAGGTGACTTCTTCCACTCTCGAAGGAAGTCTCGGAGTCTTGCACTCAACCACGATGGCTCTCAAATCGAAGTACACTAGCTTCCATCGAACCTACTGCAACAAACGGGCAATTTAAACAAATGCCTTAGCAACTGCGCAAAAAAGCCTCCTCATGGCCATGGTCTTTCGGACGCCAGCCGCAGCAGTAGTCAACGGGAATATTCCAAAGGATAACTAATCACGGTAGCTGACACAAGACCGGTAACACGCTTCGTACTGGTACCATATACCGTTACCATTTCCGGTACCTGCAGGGAGGGGGTGATATCACCCTTTCTGACAAAAGAGGAATCTTAGTGACATCTGGGCAGAAGCCATGAATATCGGATCAAAGGATGCTAGAACAACCATTCGTATCGATCTATGGTGTTCCACCATTGCTCATCGGTCGTGCCTCGCCAGCCAACGATTCGGGTAACCTCTTCCAATATCCTATGATGCCTTCTCTCGTCTTCAGCTATCTGTTTAAGTAGAGACTTTACTTTCGGGTCCTCTGCTCTCTCAAGGATTTCTTCGAGTCGGTTCAGCATCTTCGTTTCCTGCTCAACATGTTTTTCTAACGACGTTTTCATGTCTTCCTTGTCTACGACCGTCACTAATGTGCCAGCATTGAGGTCTATGAGAGCTTGTAGCATGTCAGCGTGCTTCAGCGAGTCCAAGACAAGCCTATCTAGAAAGAGCTTAACAACGGAGTTCTTCGTCCTCTGAACAGTTGAACTCAAAACCTCGGCCGTACTCTTTTCCAGCGCCATCTGATCTCTGAGAAGTTTCTCAAGCTCGGATCCGCTCATTCAACTTACCCTCTGCCTGACGTTCAGCAATCGTACTAAAATCTTTTTAGATATGCCGTTAAACAACGACTAGCCAAGAGGTGGTTCATCGAGACGAACCAATACGACATCGCTCTGTTTCTGAGGAGCATCTGAACAGAAGAGAAATGTGATCTTCTCTACAAAGGAGAGGTGAAACCCTTCGGACTTACCTACTCCCACGCAAACTTTCCATCCTTCTGAATGGTCTTCCCGTCCAGGAGTATCTGCCCTGGCTTCATCGTTTTTATCATGTCCCAGTGTATCGCACTCTTGTTAACGCCTCCACAGTCCTTGTATGCGTTACCCAGCGCAAGATGAATCGTGTCGCCGATCTTCTCGTCGAAGAGAATGTTCTTTGTGAATTTCCTGATTCCTCTGTTGGTTCCTATTCCAAGTTCCCCTATCCTCCTAGATCCCTGATCTGTCTCAATGATGCTCTTCAGTGTCTCCTGGTTAGTTTCAGCTGAGTAGTCCACCACCTCGCCATTAGAGAACTTGAGCCGAATCCCCTTGATTTCTCTTCCATATCGAATACCCGGCAGATCGAACCAGATTTCCCCTTCTGCAGAGTCGTCAACCGGAGCGGTGTAGACCTCGCCACCCGGGACATTATGAGTGGCGTCACCCACAACGGCGTTTCTCTCTTTTATTGACATGGTGAGGTTCGCTCTTTCTCCGACTATCTGAACCTTGTCGGCAGCATCCAAGGCCTTCTTCAGCCGCTCCATCTGCCCCCTCTGCTTAGTCCAATCGATCAGTATGGCTGAGTAGACGAAGTCTTCATACTCCTTAAGCGACATGTCAGCGTCTTGAGCGAATCCCGGTGTAGGCGCTTGCGTGAGGCACCATCTCTTCGTGAGCCTCTCATCCTGTATCTTCCTAGTCGTCTTGTCCCTTCTCGTGAGCGTCTTGGAATCCACGTTTCCCAGTGTACGTGTGTTAATGTCTGACCTGATCGAGACTACGACGTCTGACGCCTTAGTCAGTTCATACAGATGGTTTGGAAAGATGTCCAAGCACTCCTCAGGAGTGACCTCGTAATACGCTCGGGTCACTTCTGATGGAGTCATCATTATTAAGGGGCTACCTCCTAGCTTCGCTGCCTCTTTGTAGATCTCAGAAGCCAAGTCCAATCCATAATCAGAGGACATGATCAGGACTTCGTCTCCCTTCTTGACTCCCGTCGAGTATGTGACAATAAGCTTCGCATGCTCTGTAACTCTAGGATCCATCATCTTTCACTGCGCTACGTAGCGTAACCATTAAAGAAAAGCCTTCTGATCGTCATAGGGGTGAAGAAACAGTCTGCCCCTACACCATAATGAGAAAACGTACTTTCCGTAAGGCGAAGCATTCAAGTGTGACAGAACAGTCGTGTCAAGTGAAGAGGAATGCCGCGAATACCGACGCAGTCAGCGATAATACCGTTATTAGAGTATTCAAGGAGGGCCCTGCCGTGTCTTTGAATGGATCTCCAACTGTGTCTCCTGTCACAGCTGCCTTGTGAACTTCGGAACCCTTGCCTCCAAGATTTCCTGCCTCCACGTACTTCTTTGCATTGTCCCACATCCCGCCTGCATTTGACATGAACAGTGCGTATAGCAGACCGCTGAGTATGCTTCCAACCAAGAAGCCTCCAAGCCCTTCTTTGCCCAACAGGAAGCCTGTTCCGATCGTCACTGCAATTGATAGGAAACTGGGTGGCAGTAGTTCCCTTATTGCCCCTTTCGCAGCTATGTCAACGCACTTTGCATAGTCAGGTTTCACGCCGGGCCTGCCTTCCAGAAGACCTGGAATCTCCTTGAACTGCCTCCGAACCTCGAAAACCATCAGATCTGCGTTCCGGCTCACACTCAAAATGATTAGGCCTGAGAAGACGGGTGGAATTATCATCCCAACAAAGAGGCCAACGAGCACACGAGGGTTCATAATATCAATGGTCTTCAAACCAACCGTTTCGGCGTAGACTCCGAGCAGTGAGAGAACTGTCAACGCGGCCGCACCGATCGCAAAACCCTTGGTGATCGCTTTCGTCGTATTGCCGACTGCGTCAAGTTGATCAGCTATCTCTATTGCACTCTCCTCAAGACCGCTCTGCTCGGCAACCCCTTTCGCGTTGTCCACGATCGGGCCGTATGCATCTGCTGAGACTATCATGCCAACAATTGAGAGCATACCGACGGAGGAGATTGAGATACCGTATATTCCGCCAAGGTGCCAGGCTACCAATGTTGCCACGCAGATTCCAATTATTGAAGGAGCCACGCTTAGTTGACCATAGGAGAAACCTGTTAGGATGTTGATCGCCGCACCGCTTCTAGCGGCCTTGGCTGTGTTAATGGCAAACCTCTGGTCTATGGAGGTGAACCAATCAGTGGTCTTGCCGATAACAAATCCCGCGGCCACACCAGCTGCAGCTGCAATGAGGTAACTCCAACTAGTGTTCAAGTACATCGTTACGAGCGCAGAAAGCAGAGCGAACATTCCCCCAGTGAAGAATGTTCCCAAGTCGAAGGCGCCGCCGGGATCCCTTCCCTTTCTCATCTTGATGAGCAATCGAACAAACAGTGTGCCGGCTATTGATGCGATAATTCCCATCGCTGCAAAGTAGATTGGCAACAATATCTGCTTGACACTAATTGCAGCTCCCAATATCATTGTAGCAACAATACATCCCACATAGGAGTCGAAGAGATCTGCACCCATGCCAGCCACATCTCCAACATTATCTCCCACATTATCCGCGATGACTGCAGGGTTCCTCGGGTCATCTTCCGGTATTCCAAGCTCTACTTTACCGACGAGGTCAGCGGCTATGTCTGCTGTCTTGGTGTATATCCCTCCCCCTGCCTTGGCGAACAACGCCAAGCTGCTTGCTCCAAAACTGAATCCTAGAACGATCTCGGGGTCCTTGAATGCGTAATACACAGTATTCACCCCAAGAAGACCCAATCCCACGACTCCCAAACCCATGAGAGATCCTGCGGAGATGGCTACACTGAAAGCGCTTGCCAGGCCTGATCTTGCCGCCTGAGCGGTTCGAGTATTCGCGAGAGTTGCCCCCAACATTCCTATGTAGCCTGAGAAGGCAGATGTGACTGCTCCAGCGACATATGCCACGGTCAGTCTGATATCGATTTGCCCAGTTCGAAAGTTGAAACCACCTAGGGCAAGTATCGTTGCCATCACTCCGACAAACACTGCGAGGTAAATATTCTGCCTCTTGAGATAGGCAATAGCGCCGAGCCTGATGGCCTCGGATATTTTTTGCATCTTCTCTGTGCCCGGATCTGAGTTGCGAACATTACGATACAGAACTGCCATGGCCGCTATCGCCAGAATAGGCGGAACCAGCGCAAGTAGAATGTTTGGCTGTCCAGTTGGTGATTCCATACATCTTCACGCCCTATGGGAACTCCGAATTCGGCTTCCAGACCATCGTGTCTTTGTAGTTGAACGATTTGGGTTGCCGTCTAGTTGAAGTTGCCTATATAAGTGACATCAGTATTGGCTTTGCGATTGAGCTTCATGTCTTCTCTTGCTGCCCAGCTGGATACCTAAAAGCCTTAAGAGCTTCTGTCAAAGCTACAGTGCGGCTCTGGAGACGGTCGGAATGGCCGAAATAATGTGGCATGCCAAATCAATCGATGAAACTTTAGACGAACTGAACAGCAGGAGGAGCGGTCTGAGCCATCAGGAGGCCAAGGCTCGTCTTCAAAGATACGGATTGAACGAACTCAAAGAGAGGAAACGTAGAACACCCCTTCAAATGTTTGTGAGCGAATTCAAAGATATATTCATTCTACTCCTCATAGCAGCAACCATCTTTTCCGTGATAATTGGCTACTATGAGTTACAGCAACCCGCTCCGTCTGGTGAGACGCCTAAAGAGACTCTGGAAACATATGCAGACGCGATTGTCATAGGGGCCATAGTAATTCTGGTTGCAATAAGTGGGTTTGTGCAAGAATACAGAGCTGAGAAAGCCCTAGACGCTTTGAGGAAACTTGCAGCACCCAAAGCCCGTGTTATACGCGAAGATAGGGAAATGATCATTCCCGCACGGGAAGTTGTGCCTGGTGACATTGTGGTTCTAGAATCCGGAGACCACGTGCCCGCAGATGCAAGGCTAGTAGATAGCATAGAACTGAAGACAAATGAGGCTGTTCTAACGGGAGAATCCACACCGGTAAACAAAGACGCTTCGACCACATTGCCCATTGACACACACGTCAATGACAGACGAAACATAGCCTTCACGGCAACTCATACTGTCTACGGCCGCGGCAAGGCAGTTGTTACTGCCACAGGAATGAGAACGGAATTCGGGAAAATTGCCGAACTGGTTCAAGAAGCTGAGGAGGAGCAAACACCACTGCAGAGAAAGCTTGACAGCTTCGCAAAGAAGATTGCTAAAGTCGTCGTAGCAGTATGTGTGGCAATCTTTGCGTTGGAAGCTTTCGAAGTAATCTCTGTGATTTGGCGCGGCAGGGGAGCCATAGAGTTGGATGGTTTCATTCAGGCTTTCATGTCTTCAATCTCCCTTGCGATATCCGCAGTGCCAGAAGGCCTGCCCGCAGTAGTTACAATAAGCCTCGCTCTAGGCGCTAGGGAGTTTGCTAAGCGAAATGCGATAATAAGGAAGCTTTCCGCAGCAGAAGGTCTGGGCGCCGTCACAGTCATCTGTTCCGATAAGACGGGAACGTTAACTAAGGGAGAAATGACCGTCCGTAGGCTCTACGTGGACAACAAACTTGTTGAGATTTCAGGTGTTGGCTATGAACCTGAAGGTGGGTTTCAACAAGACAACGTGCCCATCAACCCTGCAAGAGACGAAGCTGTCTCCACGCTGCTTAGAATAGGTTCTCTCTGCAGCAACGCTCAGCTCGAGCAGGACGAAAAGAAGGCATGGATGATTGTAGGCGATCCGACGGAAGGTGCATTGATCGTTGCAGCTGCAAAGGCCGGTCTCTCTCAAAAATTCTTGGAGAAGCAATATCCACGCATAGGCGAAGTGCCCTTTACATCTGAAAGGAAACG
>Ga0315307_1000353_pt1 | contig 19570 bp, 14 predicted proteins | sample TDP2_MG_FD_203079 | JGI IMG/M metagenome (GOLD analysis project Ga0315307, IMG submission 203079) | Freshwater sediment microbial communities from Lake Towuti, South Sulawesi, Indonesia - TDP2 | ecosystem: Environmental > Aquatic > Freshwater > Lake > Sediment | place: Indonesia: South Sulawesi...
TTCTCTGTATTGCGGCTGTCACCCCAAAGCAGGGGAATCCGTAGGTCCCAGTCCGGCCTCACAGGAACTCGGTTTCCCGCGAGAGCACGACCACGCGGGGCTCACTCTCGATCAGGTTCGCCACCTTTGCCATCAGCTCGTCCAGGAATGGCTGCTCGTTGGCGACCGCCACCGCGGCCAGGGTGGCATAGCGCGGCGAATCTAGGTTCCCGATCTCCGCTGCGCTCACGTTGAAGCGGCCCCGGATGCGATCGAGCAGGCTCCGCGTCACCTGACGCTTGTCCTTGAGAGTCACCCCGTTGGTGATCTCCAGTTCCACGCTCAGCGCCGCTATGCACATCGCGGGGAAGTCTCTCACAGGGCCGCTCGCCGCACCTCGCGTTGCTCGACGCACTCGATGATATCGCCCGCCTGGAAGTCGTTGAAGCCTTCCACCGCGATCCCACACTCGAAGCCCTGGGCGATCTCGCCGGCATCCTCCTTCAAGTGGCGGAGCGAGTCGAGCCGGCCCTCATACACCACATCGCCTCGCCGGCGGACGCGAATGGTCGCGCCCCGGACCATGCGGCCCTCGCTGACGTAGCAGCCGGCGATGGTGCCAACCCTAGAGGAGTGGAACAGGGCCCGCACTTCGGCTGCCCCGACCACCGCCTCCTCCAGTTCCACCTCCAGCATCCCGATCATGGTCTTGCGGATGTCGTCCAGCAGGTCGTAGATCACCTCGTAGCGCCGCATCTCCACGTGCTCGTCGGCCGCCAGCCGCCGCGCCGCGGTGTCCGCCCCGACCTGGAAGCCGATGATGACAGTCGGCCTAGTCGCCGCCGCCAGGCCCACATCCGACTCGGTCACCTCCCCCACCCCGGTATGCAGCAGGGCGAGCTGCACCTCCTCCGTCTGCATCTGGCGGAGCGCATCGCTGATCGCCTCCACCGTGCCTTGCGCGTCCGCCTTCAGGATCAGGTTCAGGACCTTGGCCTCCCCTGCGGCGAAGAGCTGGGAGAGCTCCATCATGGTGCGCGGGCCCGCCGCCGCCAGGGCCGCCTCTCGCTCTGCTCGCCGCTGGTCACCGGCCAGGCTGCGCGCCTCCCGGTCGCTCGGCACCACCCGGAACAGCTCACTGGCCTCTGGCACCTCGGAAAAACCGATCACCTGCACCGGAGTCGAAGGGCCGGCCTCTTTGAGCCGACGGCCCCGGTCATCCATCATGGCGCGGACCTTGCCCGCGGCCGATCCCGCCACCACGCTGTCACCCACCCGGAGCGTGCCCTCCTGCAAGAGCAGCGTCGCCAGCGAGCCGCGCCGGCGGTCGAGCTCGGCCTCCAGCACCACGCCCTCAGCAGGACCCTCCCGCCGCGCTCGCAGCTCGCGCAGATCGGCCACCAGCAAGATCATCTCCAGCAGCTCCTGGATCCCCACCTTCTGGAGCGCTGAGACCGGCACGTAGATGGTCTCGCCGCCCCACTCTTCGGGCACCAGGCCCTTCTCAGAGAGCCGCCGCTTGATCGTATCCAGGCCGGGGTTCGGCCGGTCTATCTTGTTGGTGGCGACGACGATCGGCACACCTGCGGCCTGAGCGTGGTCAACCGCCTCCAGCGTCTGCGGCATGACGCCGTCGTCGGCCGCCACGACCAGGACCGCGATATCGGTGACCTGCGCGCCCCGCGCTCGCATCGCGGTGAACGCCTCATGCCCAGGGGTGTCAATGAAGGTGATGAGCCGGCCGCTGAGGTCCACCTGGTAGGCCCCAATGTGCTGGGTGATTGCGCCGGCCTCGCCCGCAGCCACATTCGTCTCTCGGATCGCGTCCAGCAAGGTGGTCTTGCCGTGGTCCACATGTCCCATGACGGTGACCACAGGCGGCCTCAGCGGCGCGTCGGGCGGAGCCACCCGCCGGGGCACCACGCGCTTGGGCGGAGCCACCACGGCCCGCTCCGCCGCGAGCGGCGTCAGTGCCACCTCGATCTTCGGGGGCTCGGCAGGGGCGGCAACCGGCAGCGCCTCGACCTCCTTGGCCGCCGGGAGCTCCTCGACCTCGGGCTGCTCGATGTGTATCGTGTACCCCCACTGCTCCCCGATCAAAAGGGCAAGCTCGGAGGAGATGCGGTCATCCTCAGTCACCGTCTCGCCGAGGCCGGCCGCTGCGGTGATGACATTCTCGGGGTCGGTATCGAGCGCGGTGGCGAAGGCCCCCACGGTCACCGGCATCTGGAGGCTGATCTCGTTGGTCTCCTCGGCGATCTCAACCGGCTCGACCTCGACGGGCTGCTGCGCCGCGGGAGCGGGCGCGGGGGGAGCTGGTCGCTCCTCTACGACCGCGACGGGCTTCTCCTCCGGCTTGGGCGGAGCTGCCAGGGGCGGGTGACCCAGACGAACGCGGATCACATCCAGATGCTCCGGCGGGACCCGGGAGCTAGCAGTGCGTCCCCCTGCCCCCAGCTCCTCCAGGAGCAGCAGGATGTCTCGGCCCTGTACGCCCAGTTCTCTCGCGAGCTCGTAGACTCGCATCGGCCGCTTGCCTCACCTCTCTGGCGTGCCGGACCAGAGATACCCTAATGACCTCTAGCGTCTCTTGCATCGCCGTAACGAGACGCAGCACTACGGATTCTCTTGCATCAGGGCAAGACCCCTGATGCAAGAGAATCCCTCAGAAGGGCCCCGGACGCTCTCGTGGGGAGTCTCTTGAATCATGGTCTGTCACGATGATTCAAGAGACTCTGTAGGCTTCTCGCTGGCGGGCCTTCAGCAACCGGTCCCTGATCTCTTCCGCGGTCCGAGGCTCGACCGCCACCCCCAGCGCCCGGTTGAGCTTCTTCTGCTTGATCGCCTGGTTCAGACAGGCTTCGTCTGGACACAGGTAGGCCCCGCGGCCAGCCACCTTCCCAGTCAGGTCAAGCTGCACTACGCCCTGGGGCGTGCGCACCACCCGCACCAGTGCGGACTTGCCTTTCACCTGCCGGCAGGCGACGCAGGTTCTTTGAGGCAGGTGCCGACCCCGCGCCATCAGCTCTCCCCGGCCGGGCCCGTCGTCTCTCCGCTGACAGCGGCCTCGCTGGCCTGCTCCGCCTCGGTCTCGGCCACCTCGACGCCAGCCGCGGCAGCGACCTCGGCCGCAGCCTCTGCGCTCTCCTGGGCGGCCCGCGCGGCCGCCTGCTGCTCCGCCATCTGCACTTCGCTGCGGATATCAATGCGCCAGCCGGTAAGCCTGGCAGCCAGCCGCACGTTTTGACCCTCCCGGCCGATGGCCAGCGAGAGCTGGTTGTCCGGGGCAACCACGGTGGCGGAGCGAGTGCTCTCGTCAATGATAACCCGGCTCACCTTCGCCGGGCTGAGCGCGCTGGCCACGTACTTCGCGGGATCATCGCTCCACCGCACGATGTCCACCTTCTCGCCCCGCAGCTCGTCCACCACCGACTGCACGCGGCTGCCCCGGTGGCCCACGCAAGCGCCCACCGGGTCCACGTTCTCCTGGCGGGACCAGACCGCGACCTTGCTGCGCGCCCCAGCCTCTCGCGCCTGGGCCTTCATCTCCACCACGCCCTCGTGGACCTCAGGCACCTCGAGCTCAAAGAGCCGGCGGAGCAGCCCTGGATGGCTGCGCGAGACCAGCACCCGCGGTGTCTTGGTAGTGCGCTTGACCTCCAGGATGTAGACCTTCAGGCGCTCGCCAAAGCGGTAGCTGTCGAGTGAGCTCTGCTCGGAGGCGGGCAGCACGGCCTCAAGCTTGCCCAGGTCAATGAACACGGTGCGGCCTTCCCGGCGCTGCACGACGCCGGTGACCACATCCCCGTCGCGGTTGCTGAACTCGCTGTAGATGATCTCCCGCTCGGCCTCCCGGACCCGTTGAGCAACCACTTGCTTGGCAGTCTGGGCGGCGATGCGGCCGAAGAGCGCGGGAGAGACCTCGATGTCCAGGCTTTCTCCCTCCTCCACCGTCGGGTCGAGCCGACGCGCCTCGGCCAGCGACATCTCACTATGTGGGTTCTCCACATGCTCGACCACCCGCTTCCGAGTGAACACGGTGGCCGACCCCGCGTCCCAGTCAATGTCAACGTGAATCTCTGGAGCGACGCCGAAGTGCTTCTTGTAGGCGGAGACAAGCGCGGCCTCGATGATCTCGCTCAGGGTGGTGAGCGGGATATCTTTCTCCCGGCCAAGATCCCGTAGCGCCTGGACGAAATCCACCTGCATCGCTTCTCCGCTTTCCTAACGCCGAAGAGTGGGACAACGCCCACTCTTCGGCAAAACGGGCAACTTCAGCTACCAGGCGCAGTATAGCACAGCCAGAGCATGTTGGCAAGGGAACAGGCCACTAGGCCAGCCGCCAAGAGTCGGTGGCGCGGCAGCCTGTGGGAGCCTCGTCCCCGAGCCGATCCAAGAGCCCTGCTGTCGGCTCCACGCGTCGCCCGGAGGACCGGGTGGCTAGGTCGGGACGGCGACCGTGGCTAGGCCCGCCGGAGGCAGGCCGCTGGCTAGGCCTGCGGCGGCTAGGCCCGAGGGCCGCCGTGGCGGGCAAAGCCCTAGCCACCGCCATGGCGGTCGCTTCCGGCGACCTAGCCACATCCCGGCTTCGCCTAGGGACCACGGCGGCCCGGAGGGCTTAGCCGCTCCCACAGATCGGAGCGCGTGCCCACCGTGTCTGGTCACACCCGCGGGCGCAGGGTGGCCAGGACTACCGGTCTAGCGGTCCGGCCGGCCGTTTGTTGTAGTTCTGACCGGTCCGCCAAGAGCGGACCGGCGAAGAATCCCTTCAAGAGGTCGGCGTCCGCCAGGACGGACGCCACTCACCTATGGATTCCTCGCGCTCGCAGCCCGCCGCGGCGGGCTGCGGAGGCTCGGAATGACATGCTGGTGCCCATTCGGCCAAGACCGGTAGTCTTGGGCGTAGGCACGCCCGCGGTATGCAACTACCCATGGCGATAGCGCAGTGACCCTGCACCCCGGCCGCGTTGACCCTGTCCCTCGCGTCGGCGGCCCCTCGCAGGGGCGCCATCCCCAGCTCTCAGCCAGGGCCAGACGGGCTGCGACCTCTCCCCTCACTCCTCCTGCCGCATGGACACGAACCCCTCCAACTGGCCCAGCTCGGCGGAGAGCCGGCCCAGGTCCGCGCCGTGGGGCAGGTGGATCCCGAGTTCCATCGCCTCCAGCCCATCGGACCTGGGCTCAGAGATGCGGATCGAGTCCAGCCTGATGCCTCTGGCCTCCAGCGCTTGGTGCACTTCGCCCACGCGGCTGCGAGCCTGGGAGAGACGCAGGGTGAGCTGGGCATACCGGCCGCGAGAGAGCAGGCGGTGCTCGACAGTTCGCAGCACTGTCAGGGTCGCCAGCACCGCGGCGGTGGCGATGGCAGCGACCCACAGGGCGCGGCCCCCAATGCCGATGCAGATGCCGATGCCGGCAACCGCCCAGAGGCTGGCCGCAGTGGTGAGCCCGCGCACCACGCTTCCGTGGCGGATGATTGTGCCCGCGCCCAAGAAGCCCATGCCTGTCGCCACCTGAGCGGCCACTCGGCTGGGGTCCACCCGGTTGGAGCTGAAGCCGAGCGAGGCCAGTGTGTAGACGGCCGAGCCGAGGCACACCAGGATATGGGTCCGCAGCCCGGCCGGCCGCTCTCGCGCCTCCCGCTGCCATCCCACGATGCCGCCCAGGATGACCGCGACCACCGTCTTCAGCAACACCTCTAGCGGATAGGCCACGCGCCTCTCCCCTCCCGCGGGGACATTGGCGGGCGTAGGCACGCCCGCGCTACAACAGCTCTCTCATCGTCTCCACCGCCTGGGTCGCCGCCACCGTTCTGCTCTCACCCGCGCGGCGCCGAACCTCGACCTTGCCTTCTCCGGCAAGCCGCCCCACCACGACCTGCCCGGGGATGCCCATCAGGTCGGCGTCCTTGAACTTGACGCCCGGCCGCTCGGGCCGGTCCTCCAGCAGCGCCTCCAGGCCGGCCGCCCTGAGCTCACGGTACAGCCGCTCTGCCAGGTCACGCTGCGCGGCGTCGTCGTGGTTGACTGGGATGACGATAGCATCGAACGGCGCGACGCTCACCGGCCAGATCAGGCCCGACTCGTCGTGGCTGTGCTCCGCGATCGCAGCCAGCATGCGGGTGCTGCCGAACCCGTAGCAGCCCATCATGATGGGCTTGCGCTGGCCGTCGTCGTCGAGGAAGAACGCGCCCAGGGCCTCGCTGTAGACGCCCCCGAGCTTGAAGATATGCGCCAGCTCGATGCCACGGTAGCTGTGGAGCGGCCGGCCGCACCGGGGGCAGGGATCGCCCGGCTCTGCGCTGCGCAACTGCGCCCACTGAGAGACTGGGAAGTCGCGGCCCCAGTTCACATTGCGCAGGTGAAGGTCAGCCGCGTTGCCTCCGGTGACGAAGTTTCGCTCTCCTCGCAGCTCCTCGTCGGCGATGATCTCCACGTGGTTCAAGCCCATCGGCCCGGCGAAACCTACAGGCGCTCTGCTGATGCGCTCCACCGTCTCCGCGTCGGCCATGTGGAGCTTGCTCGCCCCCAGGACCGCCTTCAGCTTGTCCTCGCTCAACTCTCGGTCGCCTCGCACCAGCGCGGCCACTACGCGGCCATCAGCCACGTACAGCAGTGTCTTCACCAAGCGCCGAGCGGGCTCTCCCAGGAAGGCGGTGACCTGCTCAATGGTCTTCTGGCCGGGGGTATCCACCGGCTCGACGGGCTGCATCGGCTCCATCGGTTCGGTCGGCGCCAAGCGCCCGAACTCCGCCACCTCGGGAGCCGCGTCTCCCTGGCATTGGTCGCAGCGCAAGTAGTGGCTCTCCCCCGACTCGCACGGCAAAACGAACTCGCGCGTATCCCACCCGCCGATGCCGCCCCCGGAGGCGCTGGCCACGCGGTAGGGGATCCCGATGCGGCGCAGCATCCGGTGGTACGCCGCCACCATCGCGCCATATGAGTTGTCCAGGCCGGCCAGGTCCCGGTCGAAGCTGTAGGCGTCCTTCATGGTGAACTCCCGCGCTCGCACCAGGCCCCCGCGGGGCCGGGGTTCATCCCGGAACTTCACCTGGATCTGGTACAGGGTGAAGGGGAGCTCTCGATAGGAGCGGACGGAGGTGCCCACCAGGTCGGTGATTACCTCCTCGTGTGTGCCGCCAAGGCAGTAGACCCGGCCGTTTCGGTCCTCCAGCCGCATCAGCTCAGGGCCCCAGTAGGCGGTGCGCCCGCTGGTCTCCCACAGCTCGAGCGGATGGAGGGTCGGCAGGAACACCTCCTGCGCGCCAGCCGCGTCCATCTCCTCGCGGACGATGTTCTCGATCTTGCGAACGACCCGCAGCCCCAATGGAAGCAGCGAGTAGATACCGGCCGCCACCTGGCGCATAAAGCCCGCGCGCAGCAGCAAGCGATGGCTTGCCATCTCGACATCGCCAGAGACCTGCCTCAGGGTGGGGGCGAAGAGATGCTGAGTCCGCACTCGTCACTCCTGCGCATATCGGGTAAAGCAGGTCCGCAAGTTGCGCCCGGGAGCAGATGCTGGAGGGCGGGACATTTGGCCAGGCCCGCCTCCGGCGGGCCTGGCCACGGTCGGCACAGCCGACCTAGCCACCCGTGCCCACCACCGGCTACCTGGGCCCTCGCTGCTGGCCGAGTTCCCGGCCCCGGAGGAAGGCGGCCGCGATATCGGCACGGCTCAGCTCGTGGTGATACATCTCCACAGCGTGGAAGAGCTTGACGGCCTCTGTGTCGTCGCGCTCCTTGAGCCGCTGGAGCAGCAGGTAGCCGGGCGTCTTGTCGGTCTCGCCCACCAGCGACCTGGTCTCAGGGCTGCGCATGTACCGCTCGTGTGCGGCGCGCTCGGCCTGCGCTAGCCGAGGCTCCAGGTCATCCCATTCCTCCTTCGTTAGCCGGCCGGGTTCCATGTCCCTCCTCCAGGCAAAGTCCTGCGGCGGCCATAGGCATGCCTCCCCTACGGATTCTCTTGCATCAGGGTAAGACCCCTGATGCAGGGGAATCTCTCAGAAGGGCGCCAGACGCTCTCCTGGGGAGTCTCTTGAATCATGGTCTCTCACCATGATTCACGAGACTCTGTAGATGCCAGGCTGCGCCGCGGCCACCATCACCCGCTCATCTTTGGCCAGTTCAGCAATCTCGGCCTCGGCGAGGGAGAGCACCTGGGCTGCGCTGACCAGGCCCGACAGGTTCACGATCCTGGCCCGCACTCCCAGGAAGAGCTGCGGCAACTCCGCTCCCGCGTCGCCATAGCGCGTCAACTCCTCTAGCAGCCCGCGGACGAGCTCCCGCGCCCCCGCTGCTTCGCCGGCGCGCGCCATCCCGCGAGGCAACAGGAGACGCACCACCCCTTGCTGGTCCACGACTGCGAGCGGCTCCCGACGCTGGGTCACCAGGCCCAGAAAACGCCTGCGCTCCTTCATCCCCCGGTAGGCCCGCAGCAGCCCGCTGTCGGCGATGGCCTCCACCTGAGTGGATTCAACTCGCATGGAGTTCGCCGCCGCGGCGAGTCGTTCCTGGTCGCTGGCCGCGGTCTGTGAGAGGTCTCGCTCCCGCAGCTCGGTGTGTCCTGTGGCGATGGCACGCAGCACGGCCGTGCGCGCATCGTACTCGATGTCAACCGTGATGCTGGCTGGGTCGGCCCCGGCGCGCGCCGCGCCCTCCGCGGCCTCCCGCCTGACGCGGAGCAGGTCCGCCTCGCTGGCATCCGGCACGGTGCGCTCCACCACCTCGCGCACTACGGCCAGCGCGGTGCCAATGGCCGACACCATAGGTGCATTCGCGGCGATGCGCACCGGCATGCCCAGGTGCTGCCCCACCATCGGCACTAGCGCGCCCGCGCCTCCCCCGCCCCCAATCAGCCCAGTGGTTTCGAGGCTCATGGCTCGATCTCCCAAGAGGGAGGCCACTGTGGCGGAGACCTTGCGCGCCGCGACGGCGAGCAACCACTCGGCCGCCTCTGCGGCAGAGCGACCCAGGACTCTCCCCAGGGCCTCGAGCGCGACACCTGCGGATTCCCGGTCGCCCTGGGCCCAGTCGCCTGGCGGCACCTTGTCAGCCGCGTTCGCGGCACAGGTCACGGTGATGGCCGCTCGCTGCTCCGGCCCCACCTGAAGCACGGCGTAGTCGCGGGGGTCGCCGCTCACCGGGGCCACAGAAACCACGGTCGGCCCGGCTCCCGCGTGGCGAAGCTGTTCCGGCCGCATGAAGCAAGCATATGGCAGCCCAGCGAGATGGGCGCTCCGGGGGCCCACATCGGCGATAGCCCGATCACGGAGGCGAGGTAAGGAGCCACCGGCCAGGCCGATGGTGCGAACATCGAGGGTGCGGAGGAAGAGCCGGTGGCCGCCGACCTGGGCAGTGCGCAGCAGGGCCCGGCCGTGCTGGATGGCGGTAATGTCGGTGCTGGTGCCGCCCACTTCCAGGAAGACCCCGTCGCTGACGCGCACATACATGAGCGCGGCCGCCACGCCCGCCGCGGGGCCCGAGAGGAGGGTGAGCAGGGGGCGCCTGCGCATCTCCTCGAGGTTCATCACGCCGCCGTCGCTTCGCACGACCATGAGGGGAGCCGCGATGCCCGCCTCGCGCACCGCCCGCTCGGTCATGTCCGCGGTGGCGATGATCTTGGGCAGCAGACTGGCGTTGACCACCGCAGTGCGGGTCCGCACCCGCAGCCCGTAGCGACCGGAGATCTCGTGCGTGCCGCAGGCCGGCAAGCCCAGAGCCGCGGCCGCCTCCATCACCAGCAGCTCCCGGGCGGGATCATCTACTGAGAAGGCCTCTGCGGCCACGATCGCCTGCGCGCCCCGCTGCCTGAGTTCAGCGATGGCTGGATGGAGGGCGCTGCGGTCCAGGTGCTCCCGGTCGAGGTAGGTGTGCGCGGTGCGCAACTGCCTGCCCGGGGCCAGCTCGATATCCCCCATCTGGGTCTCGGTCTGCGTGCGCCTGCCCTCGAGCCCCGACCCAATGGCCACTATCCCGACTGGCGCGACATCGCCCTCCAGCAGGGAGTTGGTGATCTGAGTGGTGCTGTAGGCAAGGAAGCTGATGTCTCCAGACGAGATGGCCGAGGAGTCGAGCAGGAGGCGGAGCGCCTCGACCACCCCCTCCGAGACACCGCGGGCGGCGTGATGGGTCGTCGGGGTTTTGGCTGGGGCGGCGAGCCTCAGGCTCGCCGCCTCCAGGGCCACCGCGTGGGTGAAGGTGCCGCCCACGTCAATCCCAATGCGGTACTTCGCCATCAACTTGCCTGTAAGGTGGGCGCCCGCCGTCGGCTTGGTCGCGCCTGGCGGACCTTGCGCGGAGCCTCAGATGTCCTTCTCCTGCACCAGCAGCCCACTCAGATAGACGCGCACCGTGACCTTCGGGCCTTCGCCCGTCACCGTCTGCTTGACCGTCTCTCCTGGCTCGTGGTACTCCCGATAGGCGACCCGCTCACCCTCTCTGTCAATCACGATGATGCGGACCTCCTGAAGGCTCGCGCCGGGCGGCACCGCCAACTCGATATCAGTGCTGCGCGGCCCTTCGGCCACCGGCTTCTCTTCCGGGACTTCGGTCCGGGGCCGGGCGCCTTTGCTCACCAGCAGCTCCACCTCTGTGCCCCGAGGCACGCGCCGGCCGGCAGGGGGCTGCTGGGCCAAGACATAGCCGACGGGGACTGACTTGCTGTAGCGCGCCCTCTCCCGCCGCACCACCAGCTTCGCCTCCCGGAGCAGCGCCCGGGCCCGGTCCACCGACATATCGCTGACATCCGGGACCCTCGCCCATCGCGAGCCCGAGCTCACCGTGAGGCGGACGATCCGGCCGACTTTCACACTCCTCCCCGGGGCCGGTTCCGCGGAGATCACGGCACCCTGCCGCACCTTCTCGCTTGGGGTCTCGGCCACGATATTCGCGCGCAGGCCCGCGGCCTCGAGCAGTGTCACCACCTCCCGCTGCTGCAGGCCGACGATGGCCGGCACCTTCACCTCCCTCGGGGCGGTCCTCACCCAGATCCAGGCGATCAGATAATAGGAGATCACCAGGAAGGCGATGATGGTGAACAGCTCCAGCACCTGCGGCAGCAGCGCCCTGCTCGGCCGGCGCGCCTTGGGCCACATGCCCATATCGGGGATGGGAGAAGGAGGCGGGGGCTTCATCTCGGTCGGCCGGTGAGTCACGCTGGCCCTCCCCCAGCCGGAGCGCCGACCTGGCCTGCGCCAGCTTGCAGTACGGCTGGGCGGTCGCGAGAGCTGCGCTCGCGGGCGCTACCGCGGATCCGCGCGACCGCGGCCTGATGCTCGGCGTAGGTGGTGCTGAACACGTGTGAGCCGTCGGGCTTGGCCACGTAATAGAGGTAGGGCACCGCGGCCGGGTCCATTACCGCCTTGATGCTGGCCTCGCCTGGGCTGCAGATCGGCCCCGGCGGCAGGCCGGGGTGTAGGTAGGTGTTGTACTCGCTCTCCGTCTGAAGGTCCTGGTGAGTGAGCCGGGCCTTGCGGCCATCGCCCAGCGCATATTGCACCGTCGCGTCGCACTCGAGCCTGATACCTCGCTTCAGGCGGTTTGCCAGCACGCCGGCGATAAGCGATCGTTCCCCGCCCTTCTTCGCTTCTCCCTCGACCAGGGAGGCGAGGATGATGATCTCCTGCAGGGAACGGCCCCGGTAGGTCGGTTTCCCTCTGCACAGCCCTGCCCAGACCACCTGGTCGAAGCGCCGCAGCATCTGCGCGATGATCGCGCTTGCCGGCGCGCCAGCATCAATGCGGTATGTGTCCGGGAAGAGATAGCCCTCCAGGCCCCCAGACGGAGCGGGGAAGCTCGCCTCGCCGCCCGCCCCAAGCTGCGCCTCCTGCAAGAAGGTGCTGGCCTGGACCAATCCAGCCTTGTCCAGCTCGTCGGCGATCTGGCGAAGTGTGTACCCCTCCGGGATGGTGATCCACCGCCAGGCCTTCCTGGTGCCGTGACAGAGCGCGTCCAGGATCTCCAGCGCGCTCATGCGCGCAGTGAACTCATACCGGCCGGCCTGAATGCGCCTCCATTTGCCACTCACATAGGCGGCGAGCGTGAACAGGTCGGGGCTGCGGATGAGGCCCTTGTCGCCCAGCATGGCGGCCACCGCGGATACCGACTGGCCCGGAGCCACCGAGAGCAGCCTGGGGTCGTCCTGGCCGGCCGGCACCAGCAGTGACCACAGCGCCAAGGCGGCGGCGAGAGCCCCCGCGAGGACAGCGGCCAAGCGGCTGGTGACTCTCAGTCGTCTGCCTCGCCTCACTGGCCCTGCTCCCGACCCTGCGCGTTGAGGTAGTCCTGCAACATCACCGCGGCCGCCACCTCGTCAGTGTCATCGCCGTGCTCGCGGCCCGGCCCTCTCTCCAGGGCCAGGGCTTCCTGGGCTTCCCTGGTGGTAAGACGCTCATCCCACAATACCACTTCCACGCTCAGGTTTCGCCGAAGTGCATTGGCGAACCGCCTCGCCCGGCGCGCAGCAGGCCCGACCGACCCATCCATGTTGAGGGGAAGGCCAACGACGATCCGCTGGGCCCGCTGGCGTCGCGCGACCTCCCCGACTCTGGCGACGTCCTGCGCGAGCGAGACGTGCGGGATGGTCATCACCGCCCGAGCCGTCAGGCCCAGCGGATCGCTCGCGGCGAGGCCGATGCGGCGTTCGCCCAGGTCTACGCCGAGCGCGATCATGCCGCAGGCTCCGGCGTGCATGCCCCGAGGTAGACGACAGCGCTCAGCGCCGCAAGGATTGAGCCGAAGCCGGCCGCAGGGCCCGAGTCGTTCGCCACCATCGCCACTACGCCGGCGACCAGGGCCGCAGCGACTCCTGCGGAGAGTGCTCGCTTACCTTTAAGGAGCCGCCGCGTCGGCGCGCCGCGCCGCAACTGAAGCCAGAAGACCGCGGCGGCAATCAGCGCAGCTAAGGGGATCCAGGGCGCGGCGTGGAGCACGCGCAGCACCAGGTGCGCTTTCCGGCTGAGTGCGTCGGCTACGGTATCTGCTTCACCTGACAGCGCCGCAGCCACGCTCGCCCCGATGTGGGAGCGTGCCGCAGCAGGGGGCACCAGATCCACTAACGGGGGCAGTGCCACACTCGCCGCGAGCAGCAGCGCAGCCAGCAAGCAGTGGCGGGCTCTGATCCTCGGCAGCAGCAGGAGCCAGAGGACCACCACCCCCGTCGCCGCGGTGAACGAGCCCCCCCAGTTCGCCCCCCAGAAGGGAACGCCGATCACCAGCACCACGAGCCCGCCCAGGAGCGGGATGAGGGTTGAGCGCGAGCCCACCACAGGCAGGCGAGCCGACCGCCCTCTGGTTGGGCAGAAGCTCGCCTCCTGCCCGTGCTGGAGGCCGGGGGCCTGTACCCCGTCCCGATCCGCCCTGGTCTGGGCCAGCGCGCCCAGGCCGACGACGGTCAGCCCGACGAGCGCCCCCATGTACTCGTTGCCGATTCCGTAGAACCGAGAGCCCATCATGATGCCCATCTCGAGCGCGGATCCTCGCATCAGCGGCGAGCCGGCCAGCACATCGCCCACAATGATGGCTGCGCCCAGAAGCATCGCGAGCGCCAGTCCCCGGACAGGAGAGCGGCCAAGCGCCACTCCGAGGGACGCGAGCGCCCCCGCCGCCAGGAAGCTCACCATGATATAGGTGGCTCCGTGGCCGGGTGCCACCGGGGCGGCGAGCGCCAGTCCGACCGGCAGCAGTGCCAGTCCCAGCACCTTGCCGCCGCCGATCCTCAGCCAGGCAGGGCTACCCAGGGCCACGCTGGCCCCGACCAGTGCCACCCACAGGCCGTAGGCGATGTACCACTTCGCCGCCGCCACGCGGGTCCGGTAGCGGTCAGTGAGCATGCGGTCGAGGTGATCGAGGCGATCCTGTACCTCCGACGCGCGGACGGCCCGCATGGCACGGCCCGCGATGGCGCCACCATGCGGACCGCTCGGAATGCCCCACCACTCCAGCACTGTTGGCGCCAAGTCGCTGGCCGTGACCAGCCCCGGCCAGCGGGTGCTCGGGCTGGTCAGCAAGCCATTCCCGGAGGCCGGGAAGTGGCACATCATGACCGGCGCGAGCGTGCGAATCTCGGAATGCCGGTAGCGCGGCGCGAGTGGAGAGAGGAACCACAGGGCCGCCTCCGAGCCGCCCACCGCGCGGACGGCCTCAGCGAAGAACCGGTCGGCGCGCCGAAGAGCTTCGTCGCGGCTCACGGGGCCACTGCGCGCGCTCCCAAGGTCCACGAGAACGACATCGTAGCGGGCCAGTGCTTGCCGGAAGGCCCCTGCTGCATGACTGAGAGCCCATGCGGGGCTGCTCGGCGCCGCCCCAAGCAGCGCGCCGCCGACCCTGCCTGTGTCATCCATCAAGGTGAGCGCTCCGCCAGCTCTGGCCCCCCGGTCGCTCAGCACGACAGGGGTGAGTCCGGCATCTCGCAGTTGCGCGCCAAGATAGCCAGGCCTGGCCCCGGTACCGGCGCGGAGGTTGGCTGCTCCGATCCCGATGATGTCAATCTCGTCGAGCCCGGGACCCAAAGCAGTTAAGCCGAGCGTTCCAGGAGCGCCGACCGCGGCCCTCCCCGCCCCGAGAGTCACCAGGGTGCGGCTGGGGTCAGCGTCGGCCCGGGAGGCGACTGGCATCAGCCCAACCGCACCACGCTCCATCAGCCGGTGTAAGTTGGGCATTGCCCCACCCCGGAGGTCGCTCCAGCTCGCCTCGGTGAGCATGATGATGACAGCCCGCGGCCCTGGCTTCTCGCCATAGATGCGGCGGAGGGAGTAACGGGGCAAGTCGCCGGCCGAGAGGAGCGGGGTGGCCGGCGAGATCAGGAGAAGGCACACCAGGGCGGCGACGCGCAGCCTACCCCTGATGCGCCGCCACCAGGTCTCTCGCCTTCGCCAGCGCCTCATCCAACCGCTCCGGGTGCTTGCCGCCGGCCTGGGCGAAATCGGCGCGTCCTCCCCCACCCCCGCCTGCGACCTTCGCCACCTCCCGCACCAGGTTGCCCGCGTGGAAGCCGGCCGCGATCAGGTCCTTTGACACTTCAGTGACAAACTGGGCGCGGCCCTGGAACTCGCTCCCGAGGACCACGATGCCAGAGCCGATTCGCCGCAACAGGTCGTCGGCGAGATTACGCAGCGCCTCCGGTGGGAGTTCGACGCGCGCGGTGAGCAGCCTGATGCCATTCACCTCCCCCGCGGTGCTGGCGAGATCAGCGGCCAGCGCCCCCGCGCTCTTCTGCTGCAAGCGGGCGATCTCTCGCTGGGCGCGGCGCAGCTCCTCCTGAAGGGCCTGAACCCTTTCAGGGACCATCTCGAATGCCGTGTGCAGGGCCTCTGCCGCGACTGCCAGTAGCTCGCGCTGCCGGGCCATCAGGGCTTGGGCTTCCGCGCCGGTGACCGCCTCGATCCGCCGCAGGCCCGCGCCGATGCTGCCCTCGCTCACGATGGCGAAGCCTCCTATCGCGCTGCTCCGCGGCAGGTGGGTGCCTCCGCACAGTTCCTTGCTGAACTCACCGATCTGGACCACGCGGACGCGCTCACCGTACTTCTCGCCGAAGAGTGCGATCGCGCCGGCGGCGCGCGCCTCCTCCAGGGACATCTCCCGCGTGACCAGCGCCTCGTCCTGGAGCGCCAGGGCGGCCACGCCGTCCTCAATGCGCCGCCGCTCCTGGGCAGTGAGGGCCGCGAAGTGGGCGAAGTCGAACCGCAGCCGGTCGGCCTCCACCAAGGAGCCCGACTGAAGGGCATGCTCGCCGAGCACTTGGCGCAGGACATGATGCAGCAGGTGGGTGGCGGTGTGAGCGCGCGCAATAGCCTGCCGCCGGGCGCGGTCCACTTTCGCGTGAACCCGCTGACCAACTACGATCTCGCCAGATGCGACCTTGACTTGATGGGCGTGCGCGCCCTCAACCGGGGAGTGCGTGCCGAGCACTTCGGCCGTGGCTTCGGAGGCGGCGGGTGCGCCTCCCCATGCCTCCCCTACCAGAGTCCCACGGTCTCCCACCTGCCCGCCGGCCTCGGCATAGAAAGGAGTCCGGTCAAGGAAGATCTCGCCCTCTTCGCCGGCCTTCAAGGCTGCCGCGGCCTCGCCGCCCCGCATGATAGCGATGACCGTCCCTTCCGCCTCTGTGAACTCGTAGCCGACAAACTCGGTCTTGCCGACGAATCCCTGGTAGCCTGACCGAGCCGCGAAGGCGAAGTCCTGCTCAGCGCGCGCCCGGGCGCGCTGGCGCTGCTCCTCCATTGCCTGGGCGAAGCCAGCTTCATCCATCCGCAGCCCGCTCTCGGCCGCGATCTCGGCGGTCAGCTCCCTGGGCAGGCCATAGGTGTCGTGCAGCCTGAACGCCTCTTCTCCTGGAAGGACCTTGCCTCCGGCAGCCTTGGCCTTCTCGATGGCCACCATGAGTGGAGTGTAGCTGCGCTCCAACGTCTCCTGGAACTGCTTCTCTTCCTGTTGGAGCCAGGTCGTGATGCGGTTTTGCGTGCTCACTAGCTCGGAGTAGACATTGCCCATCGTCTCAACGACATCCGGTACGAGCTTCCAGAGGAACGGCTGCTCAATCCCGAGGGTCCGGCCGAACCGGTAGGCGCGGCGAAGCACCCGCCGCACCACGTATCCCGCGCCCTCGTTCGACGGAGTGAAGCCATCGGCCAGCAAGAAGGCGAGGGCCCGCGCGTGGTCGGCGATGATCTTGATCGCGAGCTGCTGGTCGTCGGAAAGCTGCTCCGGCAGGCTCGTGTTCCTCCCTCTCGCGTGGGCCACCGCGGCGGCCAAGATTGGCGCGAGCACGTCGGTCTCGAAGATGGTGGGGACCTCCTGCATCACCGCGAGCACCCGCTCGAATCCCATGCCGGTGTCAATGCCCGGCTCTGGCAGTCGCTCCAGCTTGCCATCGTCGAGCTTGTTGTAGGTCTGGAAGACAAGGTTCCACAGTTCCGTGAACCGCGGGCAGTTGCAGGTGGGGTCGCACTCCGGCCGGCCGCAGCCCTTGTCCTCTCCCGTATCCAGGTAGATCTCGGTGTCTGGCCCGCACGGTCCCGAGTTGCCCACTGGCCCCCACCAGTTCGTCGGGTCTTTCACCACCCGGCCGGCAGGCATGTTCGCGATCTCGCGCCACAGCGCGGGTGATTCCCCGTCATCAGGATGGACGGTGATCCAGATGCGCCGCCTGGGAAGCTCCAGCACCTGGGTGATGTACTCCCAGGCCAACTCGATGGCGCCGCGCTTGAAGTAATCGCCGAACGAGAAGTTGCCGAGCATCTCGAAGAAGGTGCAGTACCAGGGCGTGAGTCCGATCCTCTCGATGTCGTCCGCGCGGAAGCACTTCTGGCAGGTGGCGACCCGCGGGTGGGCGGGGGGCACAATGCCGCGGAACCAGGGCACGAACTGCTGCATCCCCGCGCTAGTGAAGAGGGTGGTCTCGTCCGTCGGCTTCAGCGAGGAGCCGGGGAGGAGGCGATGATCGCGCTGCCCAAAGAAGTCGAGGAAGCTCTGCCGCAACTTCCGGCTGGTCCACCTGGAGCCTGGCGAATGGGTCATGCGGGATCACTCTCCAGTCCTGACGGGCGACGGCGGACACGCCGTCCTCAACGATTGCGCCCGCCGACAGGCGGCGGGCAGGCCCCGCCAGAGGCGGGCCGCTCCTCATTATAGCAGACTCACGCGGTCGCCGCACCGGCCTGCTGGTGCTCGAAGAGCTCCGGCCAGAAGTGCAAGCACACCACCTTGATGACACCGGCCAGGGGCACGGCGATGACCACGCCGAGGAACCCAAAGAGCGCTCCGCCGGCGAGGATGGCGAAGATCACGATCAGCGGGTGCAGCCCCACACGCCGGCCCACTACCCGGGGGTAGAGGCCGTAGTCGGCGATGACATTTCCCGCGATCAGAATGGCAAGCACGATCAGGACGAGGGCCAGCTTCTTGCCGGTCACCAGCATGGTGAGGCCCGCGATGATCACCGCGGTGGGATAGCCCACATAGGGGATAACATAGAGGACACCAGTGATGGTCCCCAGCAGCCACGAGAAGGGCACTCCGGCCACGGTGAGGACCACCACTGCGTATACCGCCACGATCACCGCCATGGTGGCCATGCCGAGCAGGTAGCCGCCTGCCACGTGGTTGATGTCCCGAAGGATGGGCAGCATGCCGGCCCGGCGCTCCTCCGGGAGGACCCGCAGGAGGCGCCGGCCCAGATCGTGGTAATCGCGCAACAGCCAGAAGGCAACAATCGGGGTGATGACCAGCAGGGACACGATCACCAGAGAGCGGTTCAGCCATCCCAAGACCTCGTTGAGGAGGCTCAGCCCATAGCTCTGGGCGCGTTGGCCGAACTTCGAGAAGGCGTCCCGCACCTCGCTGGGCAGCAGGCCCAGCACTTCTCCCCAGAGGACTGCCTTCTCCCGAGCGCGCGCGATCAGATCGCCAGCTTGCCGGGCATAGGTGGCGTAGCTCTTGCTCAAGTCTTGCGCTTCCGCGGAGGCCGCGGGGATGACCAAGAGGGCAGCCACCACGAAGATGAGCAAGAAGAGGCCAAAGACCAGCGCGATGCCCTGGGTGCGCGACCAGCCTCGCCGCTCGAGGCGATCAATGCCGGGGTTCAGCAGATAGGCGATCACCGCTCCCACGATGAAGGGCAGGAGGATGCCGCGCACGCGATAGAGCAGCCACGCCACGAGCAGGAGGGCGACCAGGGCTGACAGCCACTTGGGCCAAACCAGCAGGCGCTCCTCGGGCTGGTGGACCTCGCCCTTCCTCGCCAGGGTCCGCATGGTGGCGGCATGGATGACCGTGACAATGTAGGCGACCACCGCGACCACGATGATGGCAACGAGCGCTGTCGGCAGATCCAAGGCCAGTTCTCCCTGAGGATGACGTCTTGCTGACTGCTCCCTCTCTGTCCCGTGTGCTGGGAAGGCGCTGCGGAAGGCGGGCTGCTATGCGTTCTCCTGCTCCCGCACCAGTTCCCGCAGCCGCTCGAGAGCCCGGTGCTGAAGCCGGGAGACATGCATCTGGGAGATGTTCATCCGCCGCGCCACTTCGGTCTGGGAGAGGTTACGGAAGAACCGCAACTGGACGATCTGCCGCTCCCGCGGCGGCAGCGACCTGACTGCCTGGGCCAGTCGCGTGCGACGCTCGAAGCGCTCGAGTTCCGCGTCCACCTCGCCCACATAGTCGGCCAGCACCGCGTGAGAGTCATCCGAGCCCTCGCCGAGCGCGGTGTCCAGGGAGGGGAGCTGGTACATCTCGCCCAGCTCGATCGCCTCCAGGGCCTCATCCTCGCTCACCCCTAGCCGCTCGGCGATCTCGGCGACGGTGGGGGCCCGGTTGCGCTCCTGGGTGAGCTCGTCGGCGGCCTTGGTGGCAGCGAGGCTCAGCTCCTGAAGCCGCCGCGGGACTTTCACAGCCCAGCCGCGGTCGCGGAAGTAGCGCCTGATCTCGCCCACGATGGTTGGGGTGGCATAGGTGGCGAACCGGATGCCTCTGCTCGGATCGAACCGGTCTATGGCATTGATCAGTCCGATCATGCCGACCTGTTCCAGGTCCTCGACCGGCTCGCCCCGGTTCGCAAACTTGCGCGCCAGGTATCGCACCAGGTTCTGGTGTGCCAGGAT
>Ga0315307_1000354_pt1 | contig 19530 bp, 20 predicted proteins | sample TDP2_MG_FD_203079 | JGI IMG/M metagenome (GOLD analysis project Ga0315307, IMG submission 203079) | Freshwater sediment microbial communities from Lake Towuti, South Sulawesi, Indonesia - TDP2 | ecosystem: Environmental > Aquatic > Freshwater > Lake > Sediment | place: Indonesia: South Sulawesi...
GTTTGTCACGCCCTTTCTTGTCCAGTAGATGAGTAGGTAGACTGCTGGTCGAACGTTGAGGCCCATGAGTTTTGCTGTGGTGGAGGCGACTTTGTCGTCCATGAGCAACCAGTTCGCTTTCTCCTTTTTCATCAACGCGATGGCTTCCTTCTCTCCCCCGCCGAGGTTCTCCGGCAGTGGTGTTTTCAGCTCCACTTTTCTTACATTGATCCAGCCTTCCTCTACGGCTCTTTCGATCACAGTCACGTCCGGGCTTCTTATCTCCCTGCCCTTCAGAACCTCCTTGTAGACAGCTTCAGGTATTAGGATCTCCTTGAACGTCTTCCTCATCAGGGCCCAGAATCTCGGTACTTTGGCTGGATGAATTAGGCTGGATGCGTCTGCCACTGCCCTCAAGAACTCTATTCCCCGAGATCTGATCTCAAAGCATCTTCCAGCGCGCTTGCACCTATTCTTATCGGAACACCTTCATCTGCAAGGATCTTGTAGAACTCTGCGATGGATACTTCAGCGTCCTCAGCCGCTTTTCCGATCGATATCTTTCCTTTTCTGTAGTCCTCTACCGCCTTCCTCTTCATGTATTCGCTTATCCCGATGTCCAGGACCTTTCTGAGGGCCGCTGAACGGTCTATCTTCTCCTCCCTCGAGATCTTCTCCAGGAGCCGTATCTGCCTCTGATCCACCCTGCCTGTCAGGTGTTTGCTTTCGGGGCGCATTGATCTGCCGTGACACAATTTGTCAAACTGTGTTATAAGTTTTTCCAGGGCTACTGCGACAAGCCTTCAAGCGAGGAACCGCTGCAAGATGGTTGCCGGAGAAGAGAGGGTTGAGCACGACTATCGACGACGATTCATGAGGCGGGTGTCAGCGGTCACGGGACGCTGTGTGGTCGGTGAGCGCTGAGGTTCTTCGAGGTTAGTTGGTCTCACGCATGACTATTCCGAGGATCTCGTTGACGAGCCGTGTTAGAGAGGTGTCGAGGGTTTTGCGGATGGCGTGGTTGAGGGGCGGTCGATCGATCGATCAAGATAGTCGCGGTAGTCCCGCCTCTTCATGCATACACGACTTCCTTCAGAACATGTTCACCGATCTTTGGTTTGAGAGCTTTCTTGGATACGAGGTCAACCTTTACGCCCAACAGGTTCGACAGATGTGTTTCCAGGCGAATAAACTCGAACAGCCCTATCGGTTCCTCGAACTCCACGACCACATCGATATCGCTTCCTCTCCTTTGCTCTTCCTTGACGTAGGACCCGAAAACACCTATGTCCTTTACTTTGAACCTCTCCTTTAGCTCTCCTTTCTGTCTCTTGAGTACGTCCATTATTTCATCGAGATTCTTCATATTGTGTTAACTTAGGGAGATTGTTGAAATTTAAGCGTTTTCGCGTAGGAAGGTTGATGTGGGTTGCGATCATCTTGTTCGGTTGGCTCTCGATGAGCAAGGCCATCTCAGGTTGCCCGGAGCTAGGGGATGGGGTGGCTAGAAAAGGGTGTCTGAGAGCGTTTCTGGGAGTTCTTCGATCGGTCGCCGTATTGCGTGGGTCACCAGTCGCCTTCGTACTCGCCTAGCATTGAGTCCAGTTCGTCTGCGTCTTGGATCTCTTCGTAGTGCTCCTCTTCCTCAAGTTCCTCGGAGCAGTCTGCGCATAGTCTTTCCTCTAGGTCATCGGTCGCGGCATCGAGTTCAGCGCCGCACCTTCGGCAGCGCTTCTTCCTCTCTCCGCTCATCACCACACATGGCCCAGGGCGTTTCTAAGAGCTTTGCGCTCAAGAAAAGGTGAACATTGGTTGTGCTAATCGCCTCTGCGATCGATCGGTCATCTGCGGCGGCCGTCGTTGAGTACGACGATCATGAATATGTCTCCTGATCGATGTGAGGCGGGATCGATCGATCTTTGCATCTTCTCAGATGAAATGTCCCGATCGCCCCCTCGATGAATAATGCGCGGTTCAAATCGCCTTAAATAACGAAAAACACGTTTTCCTGAGAGTGAGCCGCAGAAGGTGTGGATGGAGCATGCGAATTCTGTTCGAGATCGATCGATCCGATCTGCCGATTGACCGCGGACGCGGGGCCATCATTCAACGCCATGGTCACGGTGACGTCTTTGGCTGCTTCGAAGTTGTCAGTCGAGTCGACTGGCGGCTGTCACTGAGACAGAGACGGGCACATTAGGGCTGTAAACCTTAAGAAATTGTGTGTCAGAGTAAGGTGTGGTGGTTCAATGGTTGAGAGAATCTTGGAAAGGCGCGACATAGAGAGTATGTTGATAGGTGTTGGAATTCTTGGAACTGGTGGAGGGGGAGACCCTGATTTCTTTGGCAAACCACTTGTTGAGTGGGATCTCAATAAGGGGCGCGAATACCGGATAATTGATCCGGGAGAGGTTCGGGATGATGCATTCGTGGTGTGCGGAGGATACGCTGGTTCTGTCAAGGCTTACGTCTCTATCGGGCAGATGTTACAGAGATGGGAGGAAAGGTACGAACTTCTTGAAGCGTTCAAGATCATGGAGGGCATTCACAACAGAAAAATAGATTACGTCGTTCCTTTCGAGTTGGGAGGAGTCAACACGTCTGTTATCCTTTCGCTGGCAGCACGAGCCGGAATAACGACTGTAGATGGGGACGGCCTGGGTAGGGCAGCACCCGAAACACAGATGACAAGTTTTCTCGGTCACGGAATTCCAATAACACCCATGCCCTTCGTTGACATGGAAGGTAACGCGATCATTGTTAAGAACGCTGTCAAGTCAACGTATCCTGACGAAATAATGCGTGCAGCCCTGGTACTTAATGGTGGAATAGGAGCCAATAATCACTATCCGATGACCGGGAAACAGTTGAAGAATAGCGTTGTTCCAAATACGATATCCTTCTCCATTGAGCTTGGATACGCCATTTCAGACGCTGTCGCGTCAAGAAGGGATCCTGTCGAGGCCCTCATCAGTGCTTCTAATGGGATTGAGCTTTTCCGAGGCGTGATTAGGAGCATGGGAGGCGAAGATGTGCGCGCGCACTACGTTGCAGAAGCGGTGATAGAAGGTTCACAGCAGTACGCAGGGAAAGAAATGGAGATCATCTTTAAGAATGAAGCGATGATGGCGCGGATTGATGGTGAGGTGGTTGCGGTCTTTCCCGATCTACTGTGCATAGTTGACCCGGAGACCGGAAAGGGATTGATGACTGCCAACATCCAGGCCGGAACGAAAGTAGCGGTGGTAGGATTGCCAGCGCATGAAAGGTTAAGGGAATGCTTGAACACGAAGATTGGGCAAGAGGCATTCAGTCCCGCCCGATTCGGATTCCCGGGCTTAAGGTATGAGCCTATTGAGACATTGGCCAAACGCTTCCTTGGTTGAATCGATATTTGGCCAGGTACCTCCAGTCATAGAGATGGGTGGTCCGCTCCTTTTCTAGTAGGGTAAGTGCTTTTTCAGGTATTCGGCGTATTCCTCAAACCTTTGAAGGGTGAATTCGACGTGTACTAAGTGGTCTACTCCTGGGATATAGCCGCCAATTTCCTTCAACACCAAAACCTTGGAGTCAACTTCCCTCCTCATCTCTTCTCCTCCTTTCGCTAGCTCTCTCTTGTCCAGGTTTCCTGCCAAGAACAATTTGCTTCCATACTTCTCTCTCAGCGACACAGCATCCATGCCCGAATTGACCTCAAGCGGCCACGAGCCGGTAATTCCCGCCTCGACTATCAGGTCTAGCAGTGGATTGAGATTTCCGTCGCTGTCCATCAGCACTCGGTCTATGCTGTTTTTTCTCAGAAAGTCTGTGACCTTCTTGTAGTGTGGAAGGAAAAACTCCTTGTAGAGCTTGGGTGAGACGCAAGGTCCATGTTTCTCTGCCATGTCTTCCCACCAGTAGACTAGGTCTATTCGATCCTTCAGGGTCTCAACGGCATCTCTAATTGTCTCTATTGTGAAATACTCCCAATACTCCGCCATTTCATGCATGAGTTCAGGGTCTCTGTAGAACATCACGTTGAACGTAGGGATACCCATGATTTGGGCACCGAAGCCGTAGAACCCGTTGAATGTGATCGCGGTGTTGCCTCCCTGGTAATTCTCGAAAATCTCTATGTAATCGTCTTTGCTCCAGTCCTTGGGATATCTCCTGGGGTCCCTTGGATCTAGGCGTCGTTTGTATGTCTCCCAGCTTTTCCTGTCTTTGACAGGAAAATCCACGAACATCGGCATATTGTACCACGTGTACTGAGCTTTCCTGAATCGCCTTGAAACGGCTCCGGTTTCAGTTAGAAGTTCTGTGTACCGATCATCCTCTCTCATGACCCTCTGTTTGAATCTGGGTATTGGTCCACCGTCAAGGGGAACAATACAACTGAAGAGGCTGTGGCATCCAAAGTAGGAATATGGGTTGAACCCCATGACCCTTGGCCAGTTGAGCAGAAGTCCTCCCCAGGACATTTCCCATTCGATTACCGTCACTTCGTCAGCTGGTAAACCCTCCCTGAACCACCTGACAAGGGTCTCATCATAGAAACACTCGACCCAGGGCAATACATCCGGCTTTCTGAAATGAATGACGGCTTTCATCCTCTCTCTTGGCGTCATCATTTTCCAGTCACCCACTTTTTGCATATTTCAATTCCCTCGATTACGTCAAGCGCAGCCCCGTCTGCTGCTATCTCCCTTGCAAAATCTTTTGTCACGGCGTTTCCGCCGAGTAGCACCTTCAGTCTGTCTCTTAGTCCAGCGTGACTGAGCTGATCTACTATGTTTTTCATTTCCCACCTCGTGGTGGTTAGAAGCGCGGATAACCCCAGTATTTCGGCGTTTGTTTCCTTCAATTTTTCTATGAAGGCTTCAGGCTCCACGTCCACTCCTAGGTCGTGTACCTCAAATCCGGCTGCTTGAGCAAACATCTTGAAGATGTTTTTGCCTATGTCATGTATGTCGCCCCTAACGGTTCCGATTACTATGATCCCCTTCTTCTCAGCCTTCTCGAGCCTTAGCCGCGGCTCCAATATTTCCAGCGCATCGTTCATCAGCGCGGCGGCAAACAAGAGCTCTGAGAGAAAATATTCTTGCGCCTCATACCTTTTGCCGACGGAGTCTAAGCCCTTCCTCAACCCTGCTTCAACTATGTCCGTCACTGGGATTCCATTGGAGACCGCCTTGTTCACGAGCTTCTTTATTTTTGCAGAGCTCTCAAGCTCGCTAAGAGCTGCGGATATGTCCTCAAGCAAATCGGTGGTCATTCCTATCACCGCCCTCCGAAAATAGCAACGAGAATTCGAGTTTATTAGCCTTTGGAGGTTCTCTCCCAGTTTCTGTAGAAACGCTTTCGCATGTTTATGTCGAGGTTTGGTAGATCAGAAATGACACTTAGGCCCTGACTTCTTGAGGGACTTCGCTTGAGTGGTGCCGCCACGCGAAATCTTGAGTGAGGAGCAGAGGCTTCTCTCTGGCCATCGAATTTGAACCATGCACCGTCGGTGGGTATCTTGGCCGTGCGTCGGTGTTGGAAACGTTTATGTAGGGTATTCGGCGTCCTCGTGTCTTGAGGCGAGGTTATCTAGTTTGGGAAAGATGAAAGCTGCAGTGTTCTATGGGCCCAGGAATATAAGAGTTGAAGACTTGGATGTGCCTAAGTTGCAGCCGGATTGGGTTTTGTTGAAGGTTCGGGCCTCGGGAGTCTGCGGAAGCGATCTTCATCTTTACAGGGAGAAGACTTCTATCAAGATCAAGTCTGAACTCGGGGAGGGAAGGTATGTTCCGGGGCATGAGGTATCGGGAGAGGTTTACGAAGTTGGGGCGAATGTGTCGAACCTCAGGGCGGGAGATAGAGTGGGAGTCGAACCGCTCGTTGGTTGTGGAAGATGCGAGTGGTGCCGCGTGGGCTGCTATAACCTCTGCCCTGATTCCAGGCTGATCGGATTTTATTACCTCGGAGGCTTCGCAGAGTACTGTGCAGTGCCACAAGATAGGTGCTTCATGCTGCCCAAGAACGTCTCGTTTGAAGAAGCGGCAACCTTGGACTGTATTGCTGTAGCCGAACATGCCGTGAAGAGGGCTGAAGTCTGTAACGAAGACGCAGTCGCAATTCTTGGAGCTGGAACCATCGGACTGTTCGCCGCACAAGCTGCCTTGACGGCCGGTGCAAGAGAAGTCTACGTCGTCGGAACACATGATTTTCAGTTGAAAATAGCGAGGAAGCTTGGAGCCAAGTCTACGATCGACGCCAGAAGCGAGAAACCAGTTCAGAGAATAATGGAGCTCACGGGTGGTCGAGGAGTGGACAAGGCGATCGAAGCCGTCGGGGGAGAGGCAGCGACGGTTGCTGACGCCATAGGAATGCTGAGACGTCGAGGGGTCATCGTCGTAACAGGGATCTTCGTGAAGCCAATGCCCATTGACATGTTTGGACTATTGACCAAAGAATTGAGATTGACCGGGGCGTGGGGATATGAGTACTGGACACATACAAAAGAGTTTGCCATCTCTTTGGAATTGCTTGCAAGGGGTAAGATCGATGCGAAGACGTTGATTACTCACAGATATCCTCTGGACAAAGTATCTGAAGCCTACGAAACGGCGATGACGAAGGAAAGAAAAAAATCAATCAAAGTGGAGATAGTCTTTTGAGCCCAAGAATAAGGAAGGCATGCAGGGTCAAGGTATTGTCGGAAGAGAAGGTTTCGCTCGAAACATGCAAAGAACTGGTTTCTGGAGAGATCGCAACAAGAGGGTTAATCGCAGGATTCCTGGTCAAGGCATTGCGAGATAGATACGGCGACGAAATCATCGAGACGGTCAAGATGGCCAACTATGAGTCTGGGAAGGTCGCTGGTGGAACGCGCAAGGGCTTTGGAAGAGAATGACCTCATCACCATAGCGGATCTTTTCGGAAGATCCGTTGGAACGAAGCTTTTCAACCCGGAGGCAATCGAGAGGACAGAGGACCGCGTCGTTATTCACTGGCGTTCATGCCCGATACGTTCCTTAGTATCGATCTTCAGGAAGAGAGGGCTCCCGACGGCTACCTTCAGCTCCTGTGCCCGATCCTAGAGCGTTTCGACAATGGCTTCGTTGAAGGCTTCAACCCACGGCTAATGGCTATGACTCGCCTGAACTCGGCGAAACCAGGCTTAACAACAGCGGAGCCTTCTGCACGATCGTGATATCAAGGAAGAATTGAAAGCCCTCCAAAGCAATCGTAGACGTAGTTATAATAGAACAGAACAATACTCAGACAATTCAGAAGGTTGAGAACAGCGGAGAGGCTGTTCAGAGAAGCGGACTTCGGAGCCTTACCTCTCTTATCTTCTCGGCGTATCCACTTCCCTGTACCATTTTTTCGATGGCCCCATTTTCGCACGCATTTTCCAAGAGAGACTTTTCGGTACCTCTTCAATCGCTGCAAGGATTTGATCGATCTTCCCGATCACATCTCGCCTATCTTCTTCACTCAGCGCAGGGTATCCTTGAGTCAGGCCTCTAACCTTTCTCAAATTGGTTGTGACAGTGTAGTAGAATCCCCAGTCTCTCGACAATAGCTCTGCAGCATATCCAACGTTTACGGTTTCCGCGTCTCGGTGGCCTACGCCATGCTCTCGGAGCAGGACTATTATGTCCTTAACGTCTTTCTCGCTCAGCTTGACTATCTGTGTTTTCTGCAAGAGAAGTTCTGCGAGCGGTATCGTGGGATAATCGACTTCCAGCCTCTCGGAAAAGTCGATCGTGTGACACATTGCCAATTGATCTAGGAAAATGTCCACATGTCTCGCGTTCACATCATCAATGAAGATGAGTCTTCCGGTCAGCCTGAAGCTGTAGGCAAGTGGTCGGCTTGTATAGCCTAGGCTTTCGAAAACCCGTTCGATCTTCGAGCTTTGCCCCTCATACCCAACGAAATCCATGTCAGAAATCTCTCTTCCCAAATCTCTGTGCAGACCAACGAAGTTTGGACAGTGAAGTCTAATCGCAGTAGCCCCCATCACCCTTAGAACTACGGCTTGGTTCTTCGCTTCGTCGATGACTCTGATTGCTTCCTGCACGAAGTCCTGTTTCGGCGCGGCGATCCCTTCCATTTGAAGACCTTCGAGTGTTGTTGGGTTGGTCAGCGTGGCCTACTGGTAAATATTTAAATATTTATCTCAATCGATCGATCGATCGAGGCTGGCTTTTGACCAGGATCTTCTTCGCGTGCGATGCTCACGGCAGCGTCCCAGTTCTACGCAAGATGGTCAAAGTTCACGAGGCATACAACTGCGATGCTGTGATGATGTGCGGCGACCTCACCGGCAAGGCGATCGTCCCGATCGTCGAAGAAAAGCCGGGTCTCTGGTGGTCATCCCCTTGGGGGAAGAAAGAGACGTACAAATCCTCTGAGGATGTTGACCGAGCCAAAAAGGCCTACGAGAAGCGGGGCTTCTACTGGTTCTTGACAACTCCAGATGAATTGGCTGAGCTGCAATCCAACCGGGAGAAGGTCAATGAACTCTTCACCCAGCTGATGATGGAGCGTATGCGCTGGTGGTTGCAACTAGCCGAGGAGAAAATCCCGGGCGGTATCACGATAGTAGTCTGTCCAGGGAATGATGACTCCCAGGCGATTGACGACCTCATAAAGGCCAGCAGCAGAATTGCTTACCCCCTAGGAGCCGTGGTGAATGTTGATGAAAACCACGCATTGATCAGTTGCGAGTGGGTGAACACAACGCCATGGAATACTCCGCGAGAGTGTCCAGACGGAGAACTGAGGTCAAAGCTACAGAGAGAGTTCGATCGAATTGAGAGTTATGAGAACTTGATCTGCAACTTCCATGCACCTCCTTACGGAACGCGGATAGACCTTGCTCCAAAAGTGAACGGCAAACTAAGAGTGAGAGTGCGCTTTGGCACCCCGGACATGGTTCCTGTGGGAAGCAGAAGTGTCCGCGAGCTCTTCGAGAAATACCAGCCACTACTTGGTCTTCACGGACACATCCACGAGTCAGCGGGCGTCGAGTACATTGGTAGAACACTTTGTGTGAACCCGGGGTCGGCCTATATTCAAGGTATGCTGAACGCATTTGTGATAGATTTGCCTAAGAAGCCCGGTGAGAAGGTGGAGGTGCTGAACGTATCAGCATAGTGATTCCAGGCTGTGGGAAAGGATGCCGAGACATGATGAGAGGAGGGATCAAACCAATCTCCGGCCTCCGCAGGATCATGGAAGCGCGGAGATCGATCCAGCAGACATTCGCAAGGTGATCTACGCCTTAGATGGATACCGGGCTCACCTTTTCTATGATATTATCTGGATTGACAAGAAGGTCGAGCGCGGTACTCTGGGCACTTCTTTCGCGGCTAACTGGAAATCATTGCGTAGAAAAATGATCAAGATGGCGCGTGTATCAATGTCTATTCCGGGAATTCCTCGTCTAGCCAGGCTACAGTCCTTCTTCGAGGCGCTGTGGCAGGTTGCGGTTCCTATCGTCTTTATCTTGCTGTTCGCTGGTCTCCTTGCACCCGAACTGCCTGTCATCAGAGATCTGGCGCCCTACGCTGTGATTGTTGCGTTCGCAGCGTTACTGACTGGTCTTATGTCCCGCTTCCTGATAGGACACAGAATCGGGCGGGGGATCGAAACCTACTTTGTGAAGAACCCGGAAGCACACAAGCTTCGTGCATACGAGCTGCGGGATGCCGTTCAACTGCTTATCGAGGAGCTGCGTCGATTCATTCGCCGCACAGGCGGCGATCCGGAGAAACACTTGGTGGGGGTCGGTTTCACAGATTATGGGCACATAGAGGTTAAGAAGAAGCCCAGGCCCTGGAGAAAGTACTACCTTGTCAAGGTGACTTTCTGATACCAAAAATGATCGGTTGATCGATGCAAAATTTTATATGCCCAGCCAGGGCGTACCGTAGCTCGGAAAAAACAAGGGGATATAAATGGCAACACCTTCTTCGGAAGTTCTCTTCTTGAGGCCAACATCGGGACTGACAAAATACTTCGGCACATGGACCTCTTTATTCGCCATCGTAGGGGCTAGTCTGGGCACTTGGCAGTGGCTCTTCGTTGGCACCCTGCAAGACTTGTACCCTGGCATCAATGCGGGGCTGACCTGGGGCGTAGGGATGGTTTTCATGCTGATCTACACGGTGATGATGACGCTGCTGTCGATGGCTATGCCGCGTTCCGCAGGGATCTACCAGATCTCGGCGAGGGGTGTGAACCCAGTAGCGGGAATTCTCGCCGTATGGCGTGGCATAATCGCAAATCCGATCATCAAGCTGAGCGAGTTCTATTTGTTCCTCACCTTCATGGGTGCTGCTTTCGCTCAATGGGGCGCCGTGACCAAGAACGCTACGTTGACGTCGTTGGGGGCGACCTTCTCCGCACAGAGCCCCATGGTGCTGGTGGTTGTCTCGATAGCTTTGATGGCGATATTCTCGCTGATTGCCTATTTGGGCCCCCTCTTCAAAGTCGAGCCGGGCGTTCAGATGCTGGGTGGCATATTCTCGACGATAGGCTGGATTATGGCTATGGGTGTGCTTCTCACCACCACGCCGGCTGCCGTTCCGAGTCGATGGGACTCCGTCTGGGGAGCTGGGGCATACCAAGAAGTTCGAAGCGTAGCAGCCGGAGCTGGGTATGCCGCGCCAGCATTCAACATACAGATGACACTTCTCGCTACCGTGTGGCCCATCGGCCTGGTATGGCCGTACCTGATTCTTCTGTACGGCGGTGAGGTATCCGATCCTGCCAAGAACCTCGTAATCTCTCAATTGGTTGGGGGCCTGATCCTGGCTATCTTGCTCGCAGGTGGGGCGGCGCTGTTCCAAGGGGTCTTCGGCACGTTCTCCAGCGAGTATGGATTGGCGGCGACCACAGGAAAGCTTACCAAGACGGGCTTCTTCACAGGGGGATTGGGAACGTTCACCGCAGTGCTGGCCGGAAACCCATTGATCGCGGGTTGGATCCTGCTGTCACCTGCGGTGATCGGCCTTACAGCAACACCCCTAAACATGGCTTGGGTGACTAGAGGCTTCTTCGAAGCTTCGCTCGACCGAATGATGCCGGCTTTCTTCGGAAGACTTTCTCGATTCCATACACCCACTTATCCCATCCTCTACTACTTCATCTTTGGCTCTCCCTTCGCATTCGCCTACGCGGCAGGTTTCGGTGGTTTTCTCAGTGTCATCACGTCTCTTGTGGGTCTCTGGGGCATCGAAATGATATTCCAGTCGATGGCGGCGCTGCAACTCCCATACCTGAAGCGGCCACTGTACGAGGGGAGCATAAGAAAGCAACCGGAACTTGGTGGCGTGCCGTGGGTCTCCATTCTAGGCATCATCATACTGCCCGTGTCGCTCTTCCTGATGATCGGGTTCTTCCAAGGCTCAGCCTTCCTCGCAATAATCTCGATGTGCATCCAGTACGGCTTCTCTGCGCTGTGGTTCGTGGCCTTCAGTCATCAACTAAGGAAGAAAAAAATAGACATTGACGCGATCTACGGTTCGCTATCGCCCGAGTGAAGCCTTAATACCCCCCCTTTTTTTAAAAAAAGAGAACGCTGGGAAATTAGGTTGACTCGATCAGGCTTGATCGATTGAGAGGATGGGCGGTCCTATGAGCAAGATGTCTCCTAAGGACAAGTTGGAGTACGGTATGGCGACCCTGGGCTCTGTCCTACGTCTGGCCGTGAGATCGATGAAAGAAAACTACGGCGAAGAAGGGTTATCCAAGCTTCGCAACACATTTCACGAAGCGGGAATGAGGCTCGGGGAAGACGAGGTGGAACGGCTGAAAATACAAGATAAGGGAGGTAAGGCGTATCACAGAATCATAAACGAAGCATTGGAGGCGTTTGAAGTGAAACATGAAATCGTAGAGCTCTCGGATACAGACTACGTGCTTCGAATATACGACTGTCCCCACGCAAAGAACTTCCAATCTCCAGAAGTCTGCGACGTTTTTCTGGAGCTGGACAAGGGGATAGTGAAATCCCTGGACGCGCAGCTTCAGTTCAAGCTGACGAAACACATTCTACGCGGGGCCCCCTACTGCGAATACGTTGTACGCCCTGAGAGATCTATTCGCTAACGCGTGTATCTGCCGCAAATACCTGTGAAGCAGAGGTGAAAGGATGACATCCTCGATTCTTGAAGGACTGCGGGAAGCAGTGATCGAGGGAGACCTGGAAAAATCAAGAAATGCCGCCAAGAAAGCCGTGGAAGCGAATATTCCCCCTCTTGAAGCCGTCACGAATGGCTTGGCGAAAGGCGTTAGGGAAATCGGCGATAAGTTCAGCAAGGGCGAGGTCTTCTTGGTAGAGCTGATACTGGCAGGAGAAGCCATGAAAGCTGGGATGTCTCTTCTTCTCCCAAAGATCAAGGCTACGAAAACTGAAATAAAGACGCTCGGAAAGGTTGTAATAGGCACCGTAGAGGGCGACATCCATAGCATCGGAAAAGATATTGTGGCGACGATACTTGAAGCCAACGGGTTTGAAGTCATAAACGTTGGTGAAGACGTTCCACGTGAAGTGTTTTTGGAGAAGGTGAGGGAACATGAACCCGACGTTCTTGGGCTGTCCTCTCTACTAACAACCACGATGCCGATGCAGAAAAAGGTCATCGACGCAATCGAAAAGGCAGGGCTTAGGGACAAGGTCAAGATAATCATAGGGGGAGCGCCAACTACCAAGGAGTGGGCAGAGGAAATAGGAGCAGACGGGTGGGCAGGAGATGCAGTAAGCGCAGTAGATCTCGCCAAACAACTCGTAGCACAGAAGGAGCCTTAGTTCACAGCGTTGCGCCGAAAAGTTAAATCTGACTTGAGCCGGGCATGACCGGAGGAATTTCATGTTTCAGTTGTTGAGCCGCGACGAGATCTACGCCGTACACGCGGCTGCCACGGAAGTCCTTGAAAGAGTTGGAATAGTGATTCAACACGATGAAGCCCTCCAAATTCTCAAGGACGCCGGAGCAGATGTCGACGAGAAAAAGAAGGTGGCAAGATTTCCTGAACACCTAGTTCAGGAGGCGCTCAAGAAAACCCCAAAGAGAGTCTTGTTGAAGGGACGGAACCCAAAACACAGCGTTCTCATAGGTGATGGAAAATCATATTTCACGAACGCGTTCGGCGCCCACTACACCATCGACCTGGACACTGGTGAACGCAGACTGTCAACGCTAAGAGACCTGGAGGACTTCACCCTTCTCTCAGACTATTTCCCAACCGTTGACTACATAAAGCCCAACATCATACCACAGGATGTGCCAAAAAACATCTTGGAACAAACAATGACTCTTTCAATCTTCAAAAGCGCAGAAAAGCACTGCAGCGTTATTTCGCTGTCTCCAGATGGATTCAGAGACGTCATAAGAATGTCGATGATTCTCGCCGGGGGCGAAGACGAGTTCATGAAAAACCCTTCAATCATCGACGCCGGCTTCAACAACGTCCCGCCACTGAAATATTCAAAAGAAATAATCGATATGATACTGGAATGCGCGAGATACAGAATTCCATTCGACATAAGCACCGGAGCCCTAGCGAGTGCAAGTGGACCAGTTACACTGGCAGGCACAATCGCACAAGGAATAGCCGAGAACCACGCAGTGGTGGTGCTGACTCAGCTCGTGGGACCCGGCACACCAATAATGTGGGGATCATGCGCGACAATTCTTGATCAAAGATACGGGAGGGCCGCCTACGGATCTCCGGAGAACGGGTTGATTCACGCAGCATTCATTCAGTTGGCTCACCACTATGGCATACCATATTACGGTGCAGCAGGAGTTGTTGATTCAAAGCTTCCCGACGCACAAGCAGCCTACGAAAACGCTATCAATGCCTTGATAGCCACGCTCGCCGGGGCAGACATAGTACACGATGCTGTCTACGGAATCGTGGAAAGCGGAGTTACAGCCTGCCACCAACAATTCGCAATAAGCAATGAAATATGCGGGGCCATCAAGCGTATAGCCAAAGGGATGAGGGTATCCAAAGAGACATTGGCGGTTGACATAATAGAGGCTGTTGGACACGAGAAGAACTATCTCACAAGCCTTGACGCATTAAAATTCACAAGGAAGCATTTGCTGGAAGAGCAATGGCAACCTTGGATCACTGATAGAAGCTCAAGGGTGGAATGGGAGAAGAGAGGATCAAGAGACATAGTTCAAAGGGCCAAGGAGAAGGTTAAAGAAATCCTTGCAACCCATAAGGTCAAACCTCTGGACAAAGACGATGAATCCAGAATGAAAGAAGTGATTAAGGAAAGGGCCAGAAGAGTCAATTGAACCGGTCGATCGATCGATGTCATGGTGACACTTACGCCGTCGCTGGTACGCCAGAGAGATGTCACGAGAAGCTAGAAGAATACAGGTCTGCAGGGATCACGATCCCCGTCATCTTCACGATGGGACAGACACTAGGCTAGCCATAGAAACAATCAAGGAATACATCATACGAGCCAAGAAGGCCTGATGAAGATCCTAGGTGCTAGAGATCCCTTCACGGCTTCGGATAAGAGTTATATGTTTGCGTCGTACCTGACGGATCAACCAAACGATATTGAAAAGAGAAAGCTTTGCCCTTGGAGGTCAATGAGCTGAGCAAGCGTGTCCTGCTTTTGGATCTGGATAGTTGCACGGGATGCAGAGCGTGTATGGTTGCTTGCTCATTGGCTAAAGAGAAGGTGTTCGGCCTCAATGACGCTCGAATATGGATACCCAAGATGGAGAACATCTGTTTGAGTGTCCCAATAATCTGCGAGCAGTGTGATCCTGCCCCGTGCAAAACAGTGTGTCCTACAAAAGCAATAACAAGGAATGCCGAGACGTGCGCTCTCGTCGTGGACGCCGACAAATGCATAGGCTGCAAAGAATGCGTTTGGGCATGTCCTTTCGGCGCCATATCGGTGAAAAGGGGTGTGGCCGTGAAGTGCGACCTCTGTGGCGGTGAACCAGAATGCGCCAAGGTCTGTATTCCGGGAGCCGTAAGGTACGTTGAACTGGACCGTAAAGCTATGGAGAAAAGATGGAAGTCCTTGGAAAGAAGGGTCAAGGCATTATTGGCTATCCTGGAGGTGAGCTAAACTGCACGGTTGGTCTGGCAAGATCCTACATGTCGACCTAGCCAAGAAGAAAACTTGGGTAGAGGATTTTCCGAAGCAGCTGGGCGCTCACTTTCTCGGCGCGAGAGGAACAAACGCAAGGCTTCTATGGGATTTGATCCCAGAAACCGGAATCGATCCGCTTACCCCGGAAAACGTTCTGATATTCGGTGCAGGGACGTTGACGGGAACCGTCGCTCCGTCGTCTGGCAGAACCACCATAACCTGCAAGGGCCCGGCCACTGGCCTATATCTAAAAAGCAACATGGGTGGCCATTGGGGAGCCGAACTCAAGTTCGCCGGCTACGATCATCTAATCCTGCACGGGTCGTCCAAACTGCCCGCGTACATCTGCATCAACGACGACGTGGTGGAGGTTGAGGATGCTTCGCATCTATGGGGGCTAAGCGTTGGAAAGACAGATGAAGCGCTCAAGCGAGACCTCGGCGACAGGGAGGCGAAAGTTGCATGCATCGGACCCGCGGGAGAAAACCTCGTGAGATTCGCAGCGATTATGAGCTCGGTTTACCACGCGGCGGGAAGGGGGGGAGCGGGTGCGGTAATGGGCTCAAAGAAGGTGAAGGCCATCGCCGTCAGGGGGACAAAGACGATCACGATCAAGGACCCAGATAGGTTCAAGGAAGTGGCCTTTTCGGCGAGAGAAAGCCTAGCCAAGGATAGCGGAGCACAGTCACTGTACGACTATGGAACCTCCGGGTCCATGGAAGGCGTTAACGAGCTCAACGCATTCCCAAACCACAATTTCAGGGAAGGGCATTTGGAAAACATACACCCGATAACCGGCCAGAACCTGGTCGAAAGCGGATACCTGGCGAGGAGGGTTGGATGCTTCAGCTGCACCATAAGTTGTCACAGATACTGTAGTGTGAGCGAGGGACCCTACACTGGAACCGCGAGCGGCGGCCCCGAGTACGAAACCCTCTGTGCACTAGGGGGAGGAACATGGATCCTTGATGTCGAGGCCGTTCTGAAAGCAAACGAGCTATGCAACCTGCTTGGACTTGACACGATATCAACCGGAAACGTCATACAATGGGCGATGGAGACGTACGAAAAAGGTCTTTTGACGAAGGAGGACACCGACGGCATAGATCTTGGGTTCGGGAACGCCGAGGCTCTAATCAGAACAATTGAAGCGATCGGGAATAGAAAAGGCAAAATCGGAAATCTACTGGCTGAAGGCGTCAAGCGAGCCGCTGAGAAGGTCGGAAAGGATTCATGGAAATGGGCGATATGCAACTCAAAGGGCCTCGAACAGTCAAGCGTGGAAACAAGATCGGCGAAATCATACGCGCTTGCGTTCGCAGTCAATCCCAGGGGACCTGACCATCTTCATACAGAACCCTTTGCCGAGTTCGGGGCAAGCCCCGAGGCCGTAGCATTGATCGAGAAATTGACCGGAGACGAGAAGTGGGCCTCTCCATATTACACTGAGTATAGGCCTGAGATTGTCCGATGGCATGAAGATTGTTACGCGGTCACCGATTCCCTTGGTTTCTGTGCCTTCACGTCAACCTCTGCCTTCGGCGTCACGCCCAAGAACATGGCGGAAATGTTCTCTCTCGCTACAGGTATACCAATGACCGAAGATGAGATCATGCTAGTTGGAAGAAGAATCATCACACTTGAGAAGTGCTTCAACGTTCGAGAGGGGGCCGATCGAAAGCTCGACGATCTACCATGGAGGCTCATGCACGAGCCTGCCAAACCCGAATCCGACAAAGTCTTCATGAACTCAGAGGAAGAAATGAATGGTATGCTGGACAATTACTACGCTCTCCACGGATGGAATCTCAAAACCAGCTGGCCCTATGAGGAAACGTTAGAGATGCTTGGCTTGACAGAAGTTGCAGAAGAGCTTCGAAAGCTCAACAAGCTCCCAAGGCGCCAAAATCAGCAAAGCCATCGAGCAAACAGTCAAGCCTCTCACAGAACGCGTAGGCCCAGCTCTTGAAGGTCACCCACCCCTCGTCTGTTTCGGATCAACTCGTCCAGACACAGGGAATACCGGGCGCCTACCCTGGAGTGCCCTACAACTTGCCATCCAAGGATGACATCCGTGCCCTTCTCTCGAATCACTTTCATCTGAGCATCCAACGGCATTCGCGTGGAGAGCAGGTCATGCTTCGAATCTATTACTTCCACATCGAGAGCCTCTGCAGATATTCCAAACTGAGAGGCCTCTTCACTGCTCAGGCCCGTACTTATGATACGCACACCGAAAACATCATCGTACTGCCTCCTAAGAGATCCAGGGAAAATCTTTCCGATGCCTGCCGCATTAGAACCGGCGACTTCGCCTGTCCTTGCTGCCAAGCTACCGAGTGGACGGTAAACGGATTTTCCACCTACGATGTCACTAGTTTCCACACAATCTCCCGCTGCATAGATCTGGGGAATCGACGTCTGCATTCTGCGATCCACCTTGATCGCCCCGGTCCTGCCAATCGTTACGCCAGCCTTCCTCGCTACGTCGATGTTTGGAGCCATTCCAGTGGCGAAGACGACGAGCGATGCAGGCACCTTTTCATCACGGATTTCCACGTGTTCAACCCTTCTCTTGCCCCCGACAGCCGTGGGCGAAACGCCGGTTAGTGTCTTCACGCCCCTTTGCTCGATCCACTTCTTAAGATGTAGAGAGAATATCGGTTCTATGACCTCTCGAAGTATGCGTGAGCGAACCGCCATCGTTACTCTCACTCCTCTCTTCACCAGAGCTTCTGCTGTCTTGAGCCCGACAAAGCCGGCTCCCACAACAAAGGCATTCATCCCGGGAATCAAATATCGTGATAGGGACAGGGTTTCATCGAACCACTTAACAGTGAACACGCCGGGCAGTTGGGACCCTTCGATGGAGGGAAGACCTGGCACGCTGCCTGTCGCAATTATCAATCTCTTATACCACACTCGGAGAACGCTGCTTGCCGATGAAGTTTTGGCTTGAACAACTTGGTTATTCCGATCCACCGATGATGCTTCATAGCCCCCGAGGAACTTGACGCCGAGGCTTCGTAGATACCCCAGTGGATAGACTGTAACGCTGTTTAGAGATCGAACGTCACCAAGTATTACGGATGTCATGGCTGTCCTTGAGTAAGTTGCAGATTCGTCAGAAAGCATTGCCACCGAAGCAGATGGTTCAGAAATCTTGGCTTCTATAGCGGCCTTGGCGCCCGCGATGCCTCCCCCAATTATCAACACGTCGTGTCGCGTAGCCACATCCACCTATCTTGGCGCCGTACACATCTTTATGATCGATGGATCGATCGACGCTTGCTCACCGAAAGGGCTTTCATCTTATATAGGTTTTACTTCTTTCCTGATTCTCCTGCGGCTCACCTAGGCATCTCACTGATCGATCGAGGCCTTTGAGGATGAGTCAGTCTAACCTATTGTCATCTCCAAAATCAAGCCATCTCTGGTTCTCTGGGAGCGGGAGGTTGGGTCGATCGATCGATTTGGCGAGAGACAGGAATCGCCGATTGATGGATCGAAAGGGTGGGAACTTAATAGCGGAGGGGGGAGGGGCCCGTCGAGGGTCCTTGGGTCTCCTTTCGGGCCTTCTGGGTTACCTCCTCCTCATCAACCTCATTACTCTGAGCGCTATGCTCTTGGACAAGGCTGCTGCCAAGGCGCGCGGCTCAAGGATCAGCGAGCTCACGATCTTTTTCCTCTCTCTGATAGGGGGCGTCCGGGGGATGGTCGCGGGCATGTTCCTCTTCCGCCACAAGACGGCGAAACCGGGCTTTCAGGCAGTCATCTTCTTGATTATGCTTCTGAACCTTGCGCTCCTCTACCATTTTCTTGCGTGAGACGAGCTCTCTTGAACTAAAGATACGTCGAGAGTTCTGCCCACCCTCAAATGGTGCCGTTGCTTCGGGAAGTTTGCCGACGCTCGTTCGATAATGATCGATCGATCATTGCTTGTTACCCGTCAGATTCCCTAGTTCCTTCAGGTACTCCTGCAGCCTTTTGTCTATCAGGTTGAACTGCTCTGTCGTTATGCGTCCTCCTTCGAGATCTCTCTGAGCCTCCTCCCTTATCAACAGTAGCGCGACTTCGCACTTTGATACATTGGATCTGAACTTGGTGAAGGTTGACTCTATATTCCTCATCAAGACCCTCAATCTAGACCTCCTTCTCCTTGAGAAAAACCATGCAGACACCGGGGTGGCCACGGCGATCGCCAAGCCGACCATCTGCATGACAGGACCAGCCTCGAGAGCAGGTGGGGGAGTGCTCGTAGGCGAAGGCTGAGCAGTAGTTGTTGTACTAATAGACGTTGGAGTTTCCGTAGTGATCGATGTCGGTGGTGTAGCCGTCGCTATTGATGTAGCGGTGGTGGTTGGAGTGGTTGTTTGTTGAGTGGTCGTTGGGGTTGTTACAGCAGTTGTTGGAATAGTAGTTGTTGGAACGGTAGT
>Ga0315307_1000355_pt1 | contig 19512 bp, 15 predicted proteins | sample TDP2_MG_FD_203079 | JGI IMG/M metagenome (GOLD analysis project Ga0315307, IMG submission 203079) | Freshwater sediment microbial communities from Lake Towuti, South Sulawesi, Indonesia - TDP2 | ecosystem: Environmental > Aquatic > Freshwater > Lake > Sediment | place: Indonesia: South Sulawesi...
ACCTTAGATAATTCTTTTTGAGAGTTTCAGTTCTCAAATTATTCCTCATCAAATTCTACCTCTTCAAGATTTTTATCGGCTGGAACAGTAGGGTTTCGCCCGTCTCTGCATCAACTATCTTTAGGCCACCGTCATACCAAACGGTTCTCTCACGGACTTCTTCAGAGAAATAAAATATCCAATCTATGCCTAACTGGGGAATCGAGCCCTTGGGCGGTAGTGGCTTAGTAAACGTTTTAGTTTCATGGTCATATGGAACTCCTGCGTGCACCTCCCACTGAACTGGGATTGTAACGTTCGCTAGCTCCATTTTCACCTTGTGGGGCTTTGTATCATTGTTTACTATCCAATGGGTTGACAAGCCCTCGTGCCAAGGATCGAGAATTTGTTTTAGAAACCCTCTTTGGCTAGCGTGTAGCAAGATCGGGCTTACCCTAGAACTTGGGAAGACAATCCTAAAATGAACCAACTCCGAAGCATTAAGACGAGTAGCATAGAAACCGCTGCCAAATACCAAAAGGAAAGCTGCCAAAAAAGTCAAAATATAACGCTTTTTGATGGGAAATACCATTCTCTCATCGTCTCACTTTTAATGCTATGAGGGCATTTTTCTATACGCCATAAATGATCCAGCTATCATTACAACACCGACTACGGCGAGCAAAGTTGGCATAAGGGGTGTGGGAGCAACATACGATATCCCTTTTTGCGCCATCATAACTGCCAGTTTATCTATGGATTCTACGGGAGTTCCGGGGGGTAGTGGGTTTTGCTGGTAGCCCATGGTGTAAGAGGTGTATCCTTGACCTAAAAGTCCTTCTACGGCTGTTTGATTCCATGCTATTCTGTTGTTGGCGCAACTTGGGACCACTTTTGCTCCGAGAAGAATCCGGGCTGTATCAGGTGTGACCGTTGTCAGGTTTCCATGTTTCTTCGCGTTTATTGTAATTTTGTAATCAGGCCCGTAGTAATCGCAGAATGTCTCTATAGTCAGCTGTTCGTGACCTCTCTTTTGGTCAAGCAACCTCAGCATGCATGCTTGGCAACACGCATAGTGGCGATTTCCGTTAGCATCTTGGATCCGGATGTGCTGTTGCATCTCAGGCGTTATGTTCATTCCACATGCTTCACAACGGAGGATGCTGTATTGTTGAAAGTAAAGTGCTCCAGCTACTACAAAAATCATTACTGCCGTAATTAACAAAGCTATGAATAAAATCTTCATTCGGTTTATATCATTCTTTTTTACTTCATTCCTTGCAACCATCGGTTTCCATCTCTGGTAACTATTTTTACCCTGTTTTTGTAGTTACAATCGCTCCTATTTATATGATTATGAAAAATCAATCTAGAAAATAAATCGAGTGTTATAGAAATTAGTGCGCAATTTGTCTTATTGTAGAATAAAAAGAAAAGGGAAGATAAACACCGTTTCTCAGGTGATCATAAAAATTTATCCAAACCTCGAAGTGTTTAAAGGGGCGTGGGTCGAGATTAATGGTAAGTGGGATCCTCATGAACGGGTTTGGGTCTACGAGTTTGTTCTTGTTAAGGATAACACCTTTAATTGAAAATAAATACGAAGCTGAAATGGGGAAATTCGACGCGGTCAAAGGCAAGCACGTTACCAAATCTCAATGCAAGTTTTGCTTCCAGACGAACGCCTACCAAGAGCAATCGAGACCAATCCATCGCGACAGCCACTATCCCTATAAACAGCTAAAGACTTCGAAATGCTGGGACAAACCTTCTCAAAGCCTCCCTACAAGATACATCAATATCCTCGAAAGCATCATAGTTCGGTGAAGAAAAAGCAAATAGATCCGCACTATCCTAACAAGCCGTTAGCACCCCGCCTAAATTTGGCATCTAATCTCTTCTTTGAAGCCGCCTAAGTATCGACCGGTCATTCTGCTGATATACAAAAAGAAGTCCGGCGACCGGCGATACCCAGTGTAAAATATATTTTGAAGTAACCTGTTTTCACAACAAGCTAAAAGAAGCCCGTCCCTAAAGACGCCTTCAGACATGTGAACAAAAGGAACCCCGTCAAATTAGACCAGAACCGGCCGAGGCTCCCGCCTTTTGATTAGCCGTCTAAGGAGGAAACGGCCGATCAAAGCGCATAGGAGAAAGGCCTCCAGAGCGACTGCATCAAAAAATATGGCGCTGATCAAAGAGCCGGCTACGGTGCCCAAAAGCCAGCTCAGCCAGATCTGGAGAAACTCCCTATGTTCCTTAGCCATACCATTACCACGTTCATTAAACAGGCCCCTTATCGCCTAGTTTTTCCTAAAAGATTTATGAACCATCAATTTAGATTTCAAAAGAACGGATACCCTAAACGTCCCTCGACCGTTCTGGCAGGACACTACAAGAATTATGGGCTGAAGAGCTGAAGCGAGTATGCGTGTATTCTGAGCGAGCCTTCTTGAAAGGCGCTACTTTTAAGACCATCCTTAAATAGTTTTTAACAAAGAGTCTTAACTGATAGTGGGGTGAGAGAATGCCACATTGCGAGAAGTGTGGGGCCGAGCTGCCCGAGGGCGCGAGGTTCTGCCCCTCCTGCGGGGCTCCCGCTGGCAAAGTTGTCAGGGAGGAGTTCTCAGTATCGTCAGAGGACTTAGTCAAGAGGGTTAAGGAGCTGATCCACGAAGGAAACGTCACCAGGATCATCGTGAGGGACGAGGAGGGCAAGAACCTCCTGGAGATACCGGCCACGATAGGGGTTGTAGGGGTGATCCTTGTCCCCTGGTTGGCAGCGTTGGGAGCCATCGCCGCTCTGGCCACCAAGTGCACCATAGCTGTGGAGAGAAGGGAATAGCGCGCACGCGCATGAAAGTGTGGACAGAACTAGACAATAGATATCGCCTAAAATATCCGGTATTAATACACAGGGAACAGAATTATTAAGGTTCTCAAATTGGCCGTCTGGCTCGAAAATCCATGGTTGGCCGGCCTCTACCTCTCGATTCCCTACCTCATGATGCTCTCTGTGGACCTGCGCGAGAAAAGAGGGCGCGGACTGGAAAAGAAGCCCAAAGAGCCCGAAGCGGTTCTAACAAAAGAGCAGCAACCGACGACCATCGAGCAGACATAAGATGAAACCCTGATGCAAACTTGGCAGCCTTAAGCATCGCAACAAAATGAAGACCCGTCAAGAAACTCAAATCGCCAAATTCAATCATTACAAAATATTTGGTGGACGGGGCTAGCTTTAAACATCGATTTAAATTATCGGTGTATACAGCTTCTGTAAAGCAACGCTCCTAAAATAGAACTGTGTCCTTTAATTCAGTATCCCCACCCCTACTACGTATGAGGAGGGGTACCTATTCCACTGGAAGTGGCTCTTCTAAGATTCCATATGCAAGGAACGGGTCTGCAATACCGTATTTGCCATTCTTCTTTAGAATGAGACTAGTTTTGACCAGTTTATTTATCACACTTAATATCCCGAAAACATTCAGGGGTATCGTAACGGCATATTTGCTTCAATCTGTTTTGGAGGTTTACATTCCTACGTGCAAAGGGAATAGGTGCGGCCTATTCCGAATAAACAAGATTATGTTAGTAGCACTAAATGATCTTTTATAGATCGGGGTGTTATTAACGACCATTTGCTTAGCGTCTTCATCATAAACAGGTCCTTGAAGAAGCCTAAAGCGAGAGGAGGACTGGCACAGATTTGTTACTGAAAAAAGTAACGATGATCACGACATCCAGGTGAAAGTTGACATCCTAAGGGTGGTATAGGTTTAGACGTAATATGTGGCACTTCGTCTTTCTTTTGTTCGCAGGTGCATACTTACTTACGGCAATTTTGCTCTTCAGAGAAATTGTAATAGTATACCCCCTTTACGTGGAGGTTTAACGCTATAAGTATTAGAATCGTGGTTTCTGTGTTAGGCCATGACGGTGGCTTATCGTCTGTTAGCCAGCTTCCATTAGGTCTTTGCAGGTTTAATAGCTTCTCGGTTAGGATTGGGATGTATCTTTTGGCTTTGGGGTCTTCGTTCTTAAGAAGGTGGGCTAGGAACAGTGATAATGCTAGTTTATAATATTCATGTCCATTTTCAGGTGTTGCTTCATCTTCAATGAAGCCGCTACTATACATTTTCTCAATTAGGTAATTGAAACATTCTTTGGCCTTCTCTAAATTGCCTATTCTCGCATGACAGATTCCATCTAGCGCAACTTGGTCGGCATACTCCCAGTTGTTATAGGGTTGATATTGCGTGTATTTATCGGCTGAAAGAACGCACCACCTTCTTAGTCCTAGTTCTAATCTTGGTGGATTCTTCTCTAGGAACTGCTGAATTCGGTTAGCCCTTTCACTATCTTTGAAGCGTTCATAGTCCTTGTGGAAGATTAGGGCTAGGTAATTGTCGTCTCCCCAATAATTGTTTTCAAGACCGGAGCCCAGTGGGCATTCACGGTAGGCTCCCTTAGCCTCATCCCAAAGATCCTCCCCGAAAAATTTGTAGCCTCTCTCAACTGAAACCCCCGCCTCCAAATCAAGAAGACGACAACCAGCTAGCGTTGTTTTTATGACTTGCAGGTATTCAAAATCATACTTTATAGCAGGCTCAATGGTTGTGCCTTCATGCCACTCATTCCACGTTGTGACGATGACCATGTTTATGTCATCATCAACATGGAGACGTGCGATATTGCAGAAATTGGAGAATCTTTCAACGTTCCTAACGAGTACTGGCTCGTCCCTGTAAAATTTGCTATGTGTTTTGTCAAAGCCTGGATAGACATGCGGAATGAACTCTACATCTATTGAGTTCATGTCAGTGAGCCACTCGTCGTAGTATGTGTCTGCTAAATTTAAAATCTCATCCCAGTCATCCGTTAAGTGGAAAAGGTAAGCGGTAACAGCGTCAAACGAGCTTATCGGTTCCCAGCCAACAGGTGGACTGTCAGCACCCACCACATCGCCAATGATGTACACATCAAAACCCATATCCGCCAGTTCTTTGCGGCACTGATCAAATGCTTCAACAGACTCGCCAAGTTGTTGATACAAATATCCAGCAGCGTAAATAACGAGGACAGGTCGTTCTTTGATCTTCAGGTACTGAGGGTGATCGAAGAACTCTTGTGCGATGTGCTTGACATCCTCTATGAAGCGTGCGGATGCTTGACTTGGTGTTGTTACGTCCTCCATTCGACCCACTGATTCGTAGAATATGCAGAAGCGTATATAGTTGAGATATTTTGCTCTAAGGAGACCTTCTTTTAAGGCGTTTTCTTCCTCACTGTGTGGTCCCCACCAAGAAACTACAAAAAAGTCTATGCCGTAATCTACAGCCCACATAATATGCCAATCTGGTACGTCAGGTTCGAATGATGAGTACTCACCTAGCCTAGGATTATTTGAATACCCTTCGTCCCAATGGTAGTTAAGCCCTCCATACCAAGGATAATAATATGCACCAATGAACATATTATCATCTATTGGTATGGGAGGCGGAATAAGTTCCTTCAATTCATCTAGCTCTTTCTTCAGCGAATCTATTTCTTCTTGAAGATGCTGCTTTTCCAACGCCGTTACGTCTAACGCAATATATCCTGCAACTAAACCGATCACTAACCCTATCACTAAACCTATGGCTAATACCTTAGTAGAAATAGCCATTTTCTCCCCCATGATTCAATATTCCATTTTATCTTTAAAAAATTAGGTAAGGTAGGTTTCTCGTTCTATCTGATAGTATTCGTCATAAATCATGGCCTTAACCTTATTTCCAATTCCCTTTCTACAACCGTGAGCCAGAATGGTTGAACTTCTAAAAGAAGCTCAAAGTTAAGCTTGTTTTTGAAAAGTTCCAGCATTTGACATCGGACATGGAAAATGGAAAGGCTTTTTCAAAAAACGTCCAAAACGAGCTCCTTTAGAACCCGTTGGCTTTTAGGAGCTTGCCTATACTATAATTAACTACATGGACAAGACTTTATGCTGTAAACCCGCATTTTGGGCATCTTCTAACTTCAAAGCTGTTCCAACGCCAACCGCAAGACTGGCAAATGCGCAACGGAATACCATTATATACCTTCTGAGTCACGGATAAGTCTCCTTTGCTTTAGCCTCTCTTCACATTTTGGGCATTTCATTGGTTCTATTTTGATTTCAGCGTTAGCGATTTTTTCAGGGATTCTAATGGCTTTTCTTAAGTTTTCAATACAATTTAAGGTTAGTTATGATGAAGAGATATATCCCGATAGCATGTAAAGAAAGAGAGAACCGTATTAAATACCGCTAAATTCTAAAATTGAAATGTTTATTTCATCCTTGAAATCAATCATTCCATCTTTTTTATCTCATAGTGTTTGTGAGGAATTCATGAAATTCTTGAGGACTTGAGTCTCAGAATAGCAGCTGTCAGCGTTACTAGTATGGCAAAGACGGATAAAAGAATGAAACTCATCTGGTATGATCCTGTCCTGTCTCTGACGAGACCGGCCAAAGAGGGCCCGAAAGACACTCCTATGCCCATACACGTAGAAATGATGCCGAAGCCCAGACCTAGACTTGTCGGCTTTAAAATCTTTGATGGAAAAGAGAAAATAGGTGCTGGGACAAGTGCCACAGCTATCGCCATAATGATCATAGGAAGGATGAAGTTTGTTGAACTAGGAACCATATAAATTGCGACAGACAACGTAGCTCCACCTATTCCAATTAAAAGCTCCCTACCCCCAATCCAATCTATCAGACGCCCAACCACCGGACTTAGGCACAGGGAACCCCACATGAGTAAACTGGTGAGAAATCCAGCCAGACCGATCCCGTACCCTTTTGATACGAAGAAATCTGGGGCAAATGTTGTGAATGAGATCACTGCTGCATTGAACCACATCCAGGAAAATCCCACCAGCCATATCGAACTACCGGTCATCCACAGGCTAGAAAATATACCTCTCCCCTTTTTTCCACCGTTTTCTTTTCTTTCACTTCTCCCATCTGATGCGGATCTATAGAGCAGCAGAAAAACTATCAAGCACATCGTGCTTATGATCGTAGTAATAAAGATCGGCACTCGCCAACCCAGGTTCTCGCCTAACATGCCAAATGTGCTGAGACATATGATTGTGCCGACCGGCATGGCAGTGTTATGGATACCCATCGCTGTTCCTATCTCCCGACCAACAAACCATTGTGAAAGCAATTGCGAAGCTACTATGGATAGAGTTACAGCCCCCACTCCAGAAAGAAGCCTTCCTAAACCAATGTTAAGAAAAACATCACTCAAGGCAACAAGTAACGTACCCACGATCATAATAACCAGAGAAATGATACCAATCTTCCGAATCCCGTAGTAATCAGAGAGTAAGCCCCCTGGAATAGATAAAAATATGGCTGGCAGGGCAAAAAGACTCATGAGTAGACCCGCTTGAGCGTGTGATAATTTCAATTCCTCGACAACCAATGTGAGAATTGGTGGAAGGGACTGGAAAACAAAGGCAAACCCTAGCATACAAATATAGGTCAAGATTAAAATAACCCAGCGATATTCTTTCGTTGGGATTTTCTGCGAACCTCCTATCGAGCACACTGAGGATATATTCTCTAATTGCTTCCTCTTTATATAAGCCCCATCATATGAGGAAAGATCGCACCCATTCACGCTTTTCCCAGAGAGCACAACCGCCTCCTGTTTCACTTAGTTTACGACGTTTTAACAAGTATGATTGAAATGACGAAAAAGACCTATGCAACCATCTATATGGACGAGGATGTCATTCGAAAAGCCAAAGAAATAGGATTAAATATCTCAAAAACCTGCAAAAATGCTTTGAAAGAGGCGATAAGGCGATTAAAAGGCTCAAATCCAAACATAAACTGTGGAAACTCGCGATTTGGCAGTTCCGAGCACGTGGTGGACGTGGCTAGCTTTACATACTCGTTTAAACCCTCGCCTTCATAGCCGAAATGAGCTGGCGGGAGTTTAAACGACGTAATGAATCGTAAGATTTAAGAAGTACGCATAGACTTTGATGTATAGGACAGAGAAGAGGCTTCTGGTGGAATACAGCGATGAAGATATTTAAAACACAAGCCGTGATGATTCTTGGTTTAATTATTCTGATTCAGTTTTTTTGGTTCGACAGCCAAATTTGGATTCGAAATGGTGTAACGGTCAATCCTGTCTTTGCACAGTCTGTATCGGGTAAGGTGATTACACCACATTTATCTGATGCATTCTTGAAGGCTTCACAAAACATTCCCTCGAACGACATGAACAACTTAGATGAGATCTACTATAAGGTTATGACCCTCTATCGGTTTGACCAAACTTTAAGCCGGCTCTCTCTTGAGGAAAGAGCGAACATAGCCAATAGGGTGAAGGCATTTCAGAATCCAGATGGCGGCTTTGGCGGCTGGGACAGTGACAGATCGTTCATTCACTCCACCAGGAAGGCAATAGAGATATTAGTAGTGCTCGGAGCTAAACCTGACAATGCGTCCAACGTAATTGATTTCATCTACAGACTGCAGATAACAGGTTTATCGGATCCATACTCGAACGGTGGATTCAAGAGCTATTTGCAAGATAGCGACGCCGACATAAGCGCTACCCACGAGGCCATACAGGCTCTGGTTTTGCTAGATGCCCAAATCCCAAACAGAGGGGATGTGGTCCGATATCTACAGAACCACCAAAACCCTGACGGCGGCTTCGGATACCAGACACATGCAAGGAGAGGCATCTTCTGGACCTCCACAGCCACCCACACCAATGACGGAGTTGATTCCTTGAGGCTCTTAGGCGCTGAACCCTTAGAGAAAGAGAAAGCTATACGGTTTCTTCAGAGTCTGCAAACAGGTGAGGGTGGTTTCGCTAACGATAGAGAGATAGATTCTAAGGCCTTCTCGGGTTACACCTACGCCGCCGTGAATGCCCTAGCGATTTTAGGCGCTGAGCCAACGAATCGAGATGCAGTCATATCTTTCTTAGAGCAGTCACAAATGGAAGAAGGCGGCTTCAGTGCTACAATACTGAGTCAAGAACCCGGTTTGGATTCGACTTTTTTCGCCGTGAGTGCCCTATCCGCTCTAGAGGTCCCTTTGGATAGGTATGCTGGGGCCATAGACTACGTTATGGCATATGAAAGGAACGATGGCGGCTTCGGAGCCTACCCTGGGGACAAATCTACCCTTGAGTTGACCTTTGACGCGATATTAGCGTTAAACTTGATAGGTAAGGACCCCTTACACAAAGAGGCAGCCATAGCCTTCTTGAACGGATATAGAAAGCCAGACGGCGGCTTCGGGGTAGGTGAGGCCTCAGACGCAGAGGCCACGTACAGGGCTGTATATGCTCTAAAACTCCTAAGTTATCCGATAGAGAATCAAAGTGCAATCGTCGAATTCTTGAAGTCCGCCCAGAACATTGACGGCGGCTTCGGCTGGAGGAAGGGCTACACTTCCAGAGGCTCCTACACCTACAGAGCTGTAAAAGCTCTCTATCTTCTGGGGGCGGAGCCAACCCGCAAGGACAAGGCCATATCTTTTCTACAGTCCCTCCAGAACCTCGATGGCGGCTTTGGAAACTACATCGGAGAAGGAGACTCTGACATGGGTTCCACCCACAGAGCGATAAGCGCCCTAGACTTATTGGGGGCGAGCCCAAAGGATCTGACGGGTGCCGTAAGTTTCATCAAAGAATCTCAACACCAAGACGGCGGTTTCATGAGGAGCTCCCATGAAGTATATCCAAACAATGTATCTTTCAATGTCTTCACCTACGATGCAGTTAGAGCCCTTAAGATTCTTGGAGAAGAGCCTAAGAACAGCTCTGCCATTAATGAGTACATCAAGGATCTGAGAAATCCAGACTTCGGTTTCGGAGAGCATTCATTTTTCACTTCAAGAGTAGACGACACGCTTACAGCCCTCTACACCCTTCTTCTGATAAATCCCACAATCTTCAACACCCCTCCTATTCTTTCGGACTGCAGGGTTGAGCCTTCGGAAGGCCATGCCAATACGACCTTCACCTTCTACGCGAATTACACAGATCTCGATAAGCAGATGCCTACCACAATTTTTCTCTATCTTAACGAGGAAAGGTTTGCCATGGAACCCCTTAACCCAAAGGATTACGCCGTCTCCAATGGCAAAATCTACTACTACGCCACACAGCTTCCAGTAGGGCTATATCACTATTACTTCGAGGCCAACGATGGTTTAACAACGGTCAAAACGGGAAAGCAGAGTTTCCTTGTTAAATACGTAGGCAACGCTCCAGTTCTCGAAAATGGTCGTGTCAAACCAGAGAGCGGAAACCCAGATACTTTATTCGTTTACTCCGTAATTTATCGAGATCTTGATGGAGACAAGCCAGAATATGTGAGAATCAAGTTAGACGATAGTTGGTATGATATGTCCTCACTTAACGAAGGAAATTACAGGGAAGGCGTTGAATACGTTTACTCGGCGAAGCTCAAGGAGGGTGTACACGAGTTCAGATTTCGGGCTTCTGATGGAGAGAATGATATCTTAACTCCGGTTTTCACTGGTCCTACAGTCTCCGTTGAAACGCTGATTCGACCAGATGAGGCTACCTTCTCGAAGATAAGAGAACTAATTCGAAATCGATTTGGAAAGGAGATAGCACTAGACGACGTTTGGCTTGATGTGCTTGAGGGGGCTTATGTTTGGGCTGTTAAGCTGGATGGAGAGATCGCATACATTACGAGGAATGGTGAGGCTTTAATTACACCTTCTTCTCAGCCAACTGATTCCAAAGTTCTTATCATTGAAATGACTCTTATTTTGTCAGTTGCAGCTATTGCAATTCTCGTTTCCCTAGTTATCGTTACTAGATTGAGGAGAACTGGGCATCATTGAACCTTAAAAGAATAGTTTGGCTGGTCCTTTTCTTCTCATTAATGTTCATCATCTCGTTCATTATCAGAGAGAACATTTTTATGATTCACCCTATTCTACAACACTCTAAGCTGTTCTTCCAGTTAATGATAGGTGCAACCATCTTAGCGATCATGAGTAATGTCTTCGGTATTATAACCTTTGGCGTCTTTGGCCCTATTATAATATGTTTCGTCTTCCTTAGGGCTGGTCTGATATGGGGACTCTTCTTGTTCTTCAATATTTTCATTGTTTCTCTCGCAGCTAGAGCCTTGTTCGACTTCCTCAAGTTACCTGCTTCCCATAGGGTAGCCATAACGATAACTATCGTCGGCATCTATATGGCCCTGATAGAGATGGTTGGAGAGGCTTATCACATAAAACAGCTGGAGTTCTCCATACTCTTTCCGATCTTGGTTACCTCATGGTTAGGGGATAGATTCGCTAACGAGGTGAGCGAGCGAGGCTGGTACCATCCATCCTTGAGGTTCTTTTGGACAACAATCGCCATCGTGGTGGCTTATCTATCGATAAGCTACGAGCCCTTCATCTCCTGGGTAATAAGTAATCCGGAAAGCTGGTCGCTCCTCATTCTCTTAAACATATACTTAGGCATTCGCATGAGGTTCAGGTTGTCAGAATACTTTAGGTTCAGGAGCCTCCTAAACCCCCGCTCAAAAGATGAGATATTAACGATGAACGTAAGGAATAGAGATATCATTGCCAAATACAATCCAAGAAAGATCTTCCCTGAAATCCAAAAAGCTATGGTTAAGGAAAAGCTAGATAGAGCAGGAGTCCCCGTAGCCAGAAATATTTTCGTAGCTACCGAGAAAAGGGATCTGAAGACCTGTAGAATGATTCTGGCTGACAAGCATAGCTTCGTGGTGAAGCCCTCTGAAAGCTATGGAGGAGAAGGAATTCTCATAGTTAAGGGTAGAAGGGGCGGAAAGTTCGTCACCTCAACTGGCGATGATATAGATTTGAACGGTGTCATCGCCCATATCTCCCAAGTGTTGGATGGGCAGTACTCCGCAGAGGCTAGAGACATAGCTTTAATTGAAGAGCTAATCACCTCTGACCCCTTCTTCTCGAAGATCTCCTATTCCGGATTACCGGATATCAGGGTCATAGCCTTAAAGGGCTTCCCTGTCATGACGATGATGAGGTTACCAACGAAGCGATCAAGAGGAAAGGCCAACCTCCACTTAGGTGCCGCAATCATCGGAATCAGACTTGCTGACGGGATAACCACAAGAGCACTTTACCTAGGAAGGGAGATTGAGAGACACCCGGACACGAATGAGAAGTTGTTAGGGCTCAAAATCAAGGATTGGCCTAGGATTTTAGAGATTGCAGTCAGAGCTCAAGAGGCCAGTGGATTAGGCTACGCAGGTGTAGACGTGGTTATAGACGAGCACAGAGGCCCACTAGTCCTAGAAGTGAACAAGAGACCAGGTTTAGGGATACAAAACGCCAACGCGGACGGCCTTTTGAGGAGGCTCAGATTTGTTGAGGGCATGCATCCAGCATACGGGCAAGCTGAACTGAGTGAAAGGGTGAAGCTGGCCATGGAGTGGGACAGGCTGAACTGGAAGGTTGAGAAATGAAAGCTGGCATCTTGTTAACGTTGGTTCTTCTCATCTTGACGAGTTCGGTCCAAGCCCAGGGAGAAGCTCAGTTTAGACCGTATTCGATAACAACCTACAATCTGACCTACGAGGTAACCCTCCACAACTTGGGTCCGTCAGACGCGGTTGACATTCCCCTAAGAGTAGCCCTCTTAAAGACGTGGGAGCCCCACCAATCAGTGCGTGAGATCTCGATAGAACCAGAACCCGATGAAAGGTACATGGACTTCCTCAACAACTCCTTCGTCATCTACCACGTAAAATGTCTAGCTCCCGAAGAGAGATTCACTGTAAGGGTGCACGCCGTTCTGGACGTATACAGCACAGACTATAATATAGAGTCTAGACAGGTTGGAACCTATAACGAGAACGATCCGAACTATAAGAACCACATTGTACCGTCAAAGTTCATCGAATCTGATGATCCTCAAATCCAAGCAACAGCCAGAGACCTCTTGAAGGACAGCAATACGCTCTTGGACACCATCTTCAAGACCTACAACTGGGTAATAGACAACATAGAGTACGAAAAGATACCCGGAGAGGTCGGAGCCCTCTACGCGTACAAGAACAGGGAGGGAGACAGCGCCGAGTTCTCCAACCTCTTCATCGCCCTCCTCAGGGCTAACGGCATCCCCTCAAGACGCATATCAGGGTGGGGAGGCAGCCTCGACGAGGGAGGCGAGTACACGAGTGAACAAGTAGCCCACGGATGGGCAGAATTTTACCTGCCAAACTATGGCTGGACCCCGGCTGATCCAACTTTCGGCAGGCTCCACAGGTGGGAAAACTTCGCCAAGTCAGACAACGAACACATCATTCTAACCAAGGGCTCCGGTGTCCACTTCTACACTCGAGGATCATACAACGCCCCTTATGGCGCGGCCGATGTCTTAACCAACTACAACATAAGTGTCCACGAGAAGACCGTAAAATATATATCACCTGAGAGAAACGCCATCATATTTGTCTTCTTCTCCGTTCCGATCCTGTTTTTTCTTTTCATTCTCCTCAAGATAAGAGAATCAAAGTGAAGAAGGTCATACCGCGAGCAATATCATGCTTCTCAAAATCACAATTAATTCTTTGTCATGACTTTTTCTTGGGCCATTTACATAGGCCCTTAATCCTATCCGTTTCGATTCTTTCTCAAATACCTCCTAAAAATGAGTAAACATCTCTTTTTGTAAGACTATGAGGGTGTGCAAGGCATCTCTTTTTTCTTCAAAGATTGCTTTGGTAAGAAAAATGCCCAGTACTATCGATATTCAAGGAGCCAATACCGGTAAACGTAGAATTTGAGGCAATTAAACATACCCCTCTTTTTTTGGCTGTTCTTCGTTTTTGCAAACGATAGACACTTTTGCAGGGATAAAGACGCCCATGCCTAACTGTCCCAGAAGGCAGTCTTCTGAAACAGCGAGGGTTCAAATCTAATCCCGGAATCATCGAATATCCTCTATTTGCTTGGAAAATAATTTGCCTGAATCGGGCTTAATTCTTCGATAAATTCCCAAAAATTGCTCCTTTAGTGAAAAGGAGTTTTGTGGACGGGGCTAACTTTAAATCTTCGTTTGAACCCTCGTCGTAATCGCAATTTGGAATAAACCTGGATTGCTGTGGTGTTTGAAAGTATAAATTCTAAGGAGATCACTATTCATCGGGTGGTCTACCTTGAAGCCATTTGTTGTAATACTGTCTGTTAGACCCGCTGTGAGAGTGCCTCGGCATCTAGGCTACATGGAACTGAAATTTCCTGAACCTGAGGGGCTCAAAAGAGTAATCATCACTAAAATTGAGGAAAAAGATGAGTTTGGGACAGTATTCCAAACTGGTCTGTTGTTCAGAGTTTTCCTTGAAGCAAATAGTTTAAAAGAAGCCATTAATTCGGCGAAGAGTTTGTGTGATGGAATTGTAAGCTTCATGACATTGATCACTGGAAGAGGGATGGATATCCCTCGGGAAGAACTTGCCTATGAATTGACGACATCTACTCAAGAGAGAGATTTTCTGCAGGTTTTCTACGATATACCTCTAAAATCGTTGTCCCGTCGACAGCTAGATCCAGAAACTCTGATTAGTTTCATTGAAAAATCCACTAAACTTGACTCCTCCTTTTTTGAGCATATTGCGCGAGCCGTCAGATGGTATCGGTTAGGTGCAATGGTTACTGATATCTTTGATCAGTTCAATTGCTTTTGGATTGGTATAGAAGCCCTCAACCCACTTCTCCAGCAGAAACTATCAATCGCAGACGATCCAATAATGTGTCCCAAATGCAAGCACAGGTGGGTCGCAATACCTACAGTGTCAGGCATAAGAGTATTCTTTCAAGAAAAATTGAAGAAAGGAGGGAATTTATACCGAGAGATTCGGGAACTCAGAAACAGCATTGTGCACAGCACCAAAGGACTACGAGACCTGCAGGACCCTGTTTCGAAATATGCTCCCGAAACTGGGGAAGTCCTCTTCAGGGCAATATGTTTCCTGTTGGGATTTGAAGAATGGGACACCATGAAGCATGGCTCTATACTAAAAGAATTTCCAATGCGAGGCGAACTTCAAGGTGTACTCGTTGGTGGTGATCCTTCGTCTTTAGGTCCCGAAGGTGAGGACCCCCATTTTGAACTGCATCATCAGATTACCAGATCTAGCATTAAAGAAAATGGAACCTTAGATTATAAGGGACAGTCCTCATTTACAGCGCATCTGAACCCTAAAGTGAAATTCACACCAAAGGAAACACGGTTCTATGGAGATTCAGAGATGAAAGGAAAAATAACGAGTAAAACTCTTGTGACTGCTAATGGAAAAGAGACCCCTATTTGAAAACATGGCTGGAACAACAATACCGATCATAATGGGAGTTAAATCCTACCTTGGACATTCGTTTGCGTCTTCAATTGGATAATTCTACAATGAAATTGGTTCCCAAGCCACAACAGTGACCTGCCCACATTTCTTACACCTGTACTTCCGTTTCAGAGCTCTTTCGCTTCCAAACACACGGGGAAAATAATTGTCTCCGGGTGAGTAAATCCAAAAGCTTTTTTTACATTTTTCGCAAGAAAGGGAAACAAGTTTTTCTCTATTTTCAAACGGTGGATACGTGTATACTTTACCCCATTCGTGTCGTTTCTTTTTCATCAACATCAGTTCCTTGCCCATTTACATAAAGAACTTGCTCTAAAGTTTTTATAAACGGGAAGTATTCTAAACATCCGTTTAATCTTTTACTTCTGGATTGTGCATGCAAAAAGTTTGCTTTTGTGGACGGGGCGGGATTTGAACCCGCGGCCTCAGCGATGCCAACGCTGCGATCATTCCAAGCTGATCTACCCGCCCAACAACCAACGTGGTGGGAAAAACTATTAAGGATTTTGCTTAACCGAAATTCTAAAGTGCGAACCGAACTGAAACTTAATATGTGAAAAGCCTTCTTTATGATTGAAGGGCCGGTCGTCTAGCATGGTTAGGACATCTGCCTGACGCGCAGAAGGTCGCCGGTTCAAGTCCGGCCCGGCCCACCATGCTTGGCTGCTGAAGTTTGCTTCGCAAACAACTACCACCATTTGTTTCGCTTCTTTGTTCGGTCGAATATATTTTTGAGCGTTTAAGCGCTAAAAGTTATTAGTAGAAGATACTTATAGAAGATTGTTTCAGAAATCCTTAACATCTCAAACTATATTAAAAATAAATGTGAAGTGAGTATGGCTTTTAGGAAAGAGAATAGAGAATTTCAGTTAGAATTATTAAGAGTTCAAATCTATTATGAACAAATTATATCCTTTTTTACAATACTAATCGCGATAGAGTTTTCTGTTCTAGTGTCCGCAATTTTTGATGCTGCTCGATTTTTAATGGTAGCATCGGTAATAATGATCGTTTTTACATTATCAATTTTTGTCATTTTGATAATGGGTGCAGAAAAGGAATTAAGAAAACTAAGGCAAAAATATGTCGAATATTTTTAGATTTTCCCCTTTTTTGTTTTAAAGTGCTAAAAGGTGCTTCAAGATCGGACAAAATTTAAAAAGGAGCGTGATATAAGCTTATTTGGGTCATCGATGTGGTTGAAGTCAAACTTGTGCAAGGCGACGACGCAAAACAGTTTAACTACATAATGCGAAAGAGAGGGTTCAAGCCGAAGACTGAGTGCATAAAAACTCTTACCCATGAATGGTATGAAAAGTGTGTATAAGAGAAAACAAATAAGTTCCTCTCGGCGCCTCTAGGTGTTTGAAGCCTACTGAATAGAATCGAACCAGTTACTATTATGGTTATTCCTTTTTTCGTGTTTGCTATGAGCAAAGAAAAGTATGTGCAAATCATCATCTGCGAGGACTCTTCTCATCTCACGGAAACTCTCCTTTCAAGTCTTGAAATCGTGCACGTTGAAACCGAAGCGTTAAAGACCTAAAAATGATGTTCTGTTCTTAGTATAATTTAAACGTCATGTCAGAAGGAGAGGGTACCTTGACGAGGAAGATAGCGAAGGATGTGAATAGACCCATCGAGGGAGTGACGCTCTGGTGGTTAGGCAATGCAGGCTTCGCCATAAGGTACAATGGAATATTGATGTTCATCGACCCCGTGATCGAGGTCGAGAGTGAAGACAATCACGCCATCTCAGAGATCGGACTTAAGCTTCAACATGAACTACCCCTAAGGGCAACTGAGGTGGAGAGAGCCGATATCATTTTGCTCACTCATCACCACACAGACCATACAGCTCCTAAGACCTTGTCCGTGCTGAAGAGGACTGGTGCTCTTTTCATTTGCCCAGAGATTTGCCAACCCGTGTTGGACAGAATCGGAGTGGACCGAGCAAGAGTGAGGACTGTAAATTATGGTCAAAGGATAGCTTATAAAGAGGTGTCTTATAAAACCGGTTAGGGCCATACACGGAGGACATCATGGCGATGTTGACAACTTACTTCCCAACTTTGAACAGGGTGCTGGTTATGTGGTAAGAGTAGGTGCCCACTCCGTCTTTCATCCAGGAGACACGGTGCTTTTGGAGGAGCATTACGAGCTCAATGATGCAGAAATTCTCTTACTGCCAATATGCCACCATACACGGACCCTCACAAAGCTCCCTGAAATCCTAGCTCCAAAGTACATAATCGCTATGCACTACAACACTTATGAGGTCACCGAGGATAACCGCTTCTGGACATATGGCGACCCCGAAGAGACAAGGTGCAAGATAAAATACCCTGAGAGGCTCATAGTCTTAAAACAGGCAGAAAGCTTCCGACCATATTGAACGACGACAAATGCTCATTAACCAGCATAGTTGCTCCGGTAAACCAGAACGAGAGGAAGCATTGCGAACCTTAACTTTGCCTTCTTGGACGGTGAGTACCCTTCTGCTGTCTCGGTAGTGGAAGCCTGAGAGCCTGTGATAATCTTGGATGGACCCTTCTGCGAAGCCCGGGCTAAGGACCTTTCTCAGATATATTTGGACGCTATTAGGCGAGGTATGTTGAAAAGTATAGGGGGTAGGTCTGTGCGGGTTGCCGACGAAATCGAGCAATTGTGGAAGCAGTTTGATGGAAAGCGTGACAGAAAAACGTAGGGGGGAGGGGGTAGGTGAAAAACAGCGCAAAAATGGGCAATCAACGGTTCTTTGGGCCTCTTAGAAATTGACCCCTCTATAGCCTCCATATTAAAGGATCAAATTTGTTTCAGCGTCTGCGGCCACGAACCCTCTGTTGCAATGCTCCTACAGCGAGAATGATGCGGCGAGAATTGACATCTGTTTTGGATGGTTTATTGGTGGGTTTTTGAATCCGAACGGACCTATTTCTAAGCTTTTTAGCCGAAACAGAACCTCTCACATAATTTGCCTTGCAACATTGATGCAGGCGCTCACACGGGAAAGCCTCTTCATCATCCTCTTCGGGGCCATTGTCTCAGCCATATTCTGTACGAAGCCATTAAAATGTGGTTTTTGAAACCGTTCTAAGAATTGGAACAGATTGTACTAAAGCTTAGAATAAAATACCCCCATTTCCCATTCTTAAGTGGTGTTAAGATGGAAAGAGAAATCAAAAGAAAGACACAACTCTACGGAGTCGCGGCGGTTCTCTTAGCCCTAGCGTTGATGACAATATGCTACAACTTCGGGGCACAACCCCAAGAACTTCAATCAACACAGCCCTCATGGCCTCAGCCAGCAACTCAGCCTTCAGCTCTCTTGAAGACCTTTTCATCCTATGAGGAAATCAGGGACTTCTTGGCGACCAACATGGAGTATGCACGCCAACCTTATTATGATGTGGGTGTGCCGAGGTGGGCTCTCCCGCCAACACCCATCCCATCAGTAGCAGGAGAGGCTAAAATTATAACTACACTTGACTCACTATATTCAACCACGAACATCCAAGTCGCTGGCGTGGACGAGGCAGACATCGTGAAAACTGATGGAAAGCACTTATACGTGGTTTCAGGCGAGAGCATCTTTATCCTAGACGCATATCCACCGGAGGGGGCAAAGCTTCTCTCCAAGATAAGCTTCAATGGGACCTACCCAAAGGAGATATTCGTGAGTGGGACCAAGCTGGTCATCTTAGGCTACACGCCGTATCAGGGCTACCCCCAAGCGGACGTAAAGACGTCAGTGAGGGTTTACGACATCTCAGACAGGGCGAATCCCATTCTCAAACGGGACCTCTCCATGAGCGGGGGCTACTTCAGCTCAAGGATGATAGGCGACTACGCCTACATCGTGATCAGCCAACCCGCCTACATAATCTATGACACAGTCATCCTCCCAAAGGTTTACATCGGCAAGGAGGTTAGGGAGATAGGCGCCACCAAGATCTACTACCTAAATGTCACCGATGTCAGCTACTCCTTCACCACGGTGGTTGCCTTGAACGTTCAAAACGATCAGGAGGAGCCGAAACACTTAACGATCTTGATGGGATCGGCAAGTTGCATGTACGTCTCATTGGACAACATCTACATAACGTTTCCCAAATGGGTGATGCC
>Ga0315307_1000356_pt1 | contig 19506 bp, 17 predicted proteins | sample TDP2_MG_FD_203079 | JGI IMG/M metagenome (GOLD analysis project Ga0315307, IMG submission 203079) | Freshwater sediment microbial communities from Lake Towuti, South Sulawesi, Indonesia - TDP2 | ecosystem: Environmental > Aquatic > Freshwater > Lake > Sediment | place: Indonesia: South Sulawesi...
GGAGCCCAATTGCCATAGCTGTCCACGATCTCCTTGAACAAGGAGTATTCGTCGTGGAAGCTGAAGCCGAGATGCTTGATCTTTCCTTCGTCTATCTTCTTCTCAGCCCACTCTGTGACCTTTAGCTTCTTCATTTTCGGCCATCGCTCCTTGTTGAGTCCGTGAAGCAGATAGAAGTCCACATAGTCCACTTGGAGTCTGCCGAGCTGCTCATTCAGATACTTGTCCATGTCTTCCTGTGAGTTGACAAGCCAGGTCGGCATCTTGGTTGCAAGCCTAATCCTTTCCCTGTATCCATCCTTCAACATTTTGCCGACAAATCCTTCGCTGGTTCCTCTGTGATAACCATAAGCAGTGTCGACATAGTTCACACCATTGTCTATGGCGTGTCGTATCATCTTGGTTGCCGAAGGCTCATCGATCTTTGATGTGTCTCCCCCAATGAGGGGAAGCCTCATGGCGCCGAATCCTAGAGCCGACACTTTCCAGTCAAGCTTTCCGAATCTTCGATACTTCGTTTTCATCCCTCTGGGCTGTCAGTTAATGCTTCACGGATCTCCTTATAGTCTTTGGAGTAACAGGTGCCTTGCTTCGGAGTTTCCGCGTTTAAAGAAATCTTTTTATTTGCTGCCTCTTAGGGCATCGGCATCTCTCTTTCAAGAAAGCAAATGTACCTGCTATAAAGCAAATTCTACGTTAACTTGCCTAGCCAGATCTTGCAGGCTCTCCCAGACTTGGATGTACAATGGTATACCAGTTTTCCTGTGCTGTTCCTCAAGCTCCCATTCCTTCTCTCCATGAATATAGATTCTGTCTTGACCCTTGGCTTTGATTGATGCTTTGATAGATTTGATCATAATATCCATTCGTTCTCTGAACTCGTCTACAGGTGTGAAGGCGTTGACATCGATCGCACCGACAAAGATCCCGATGTTAGAGGGTTTGGGATCTTCAGGGGTCCCAACATGAGGGCCGTAAGCGGCACCGGACAATATGCCTGTAAGTGTGTCAACAAGTAGAGACAAGCCGTACCCCTTGTATCCCGCTGTCTCCTCCAGTCCTCCAAGAGGCAAAAGCCCACCACGCTTTGATTTGTACACGCAACGCATTACAGTCTCCGCGTCGAGTGCAGGGTCACCCTTCTCGTCAATTGCCCAGCCTGCCGGGACAGGTTTCCGGTGTCTCCTGTAGACCTCCATCTTTCCGATGGGTGCGACACTCGTAGCCATGTCCAAGACGAAGGGGTGCTCATGCTTGGCAGGTATGGCAAAGGCGATCGGGTTTGTCCCGAGTATCGGTTCTATGCCGAAAGTTGGAACCACGAGAGGCCAAGCATTAGTCATGCAAAGCCCAATCATATTCTCTTTCAGAGCCATCATGGCATAATAGCCAGCAATTCCAATGTGATTACCATTCGTTATGGATGCAAATCCTAGATGAGATTTCTCAGCTTTTTCGATACATCGCTCCATTGCCCTGTAGGCGACTACTTGGCCTAGGCTGTTTTCCGCATCGATTAGAAGGCTTACGGGGGTTTCCCTTCTTACCGTAATCTTGGCCTCAGGCCGAATCCACCCGTTCATCAACCTCTTCGCGTATCTAGGCAGTCGCGAGACCCCATGCGACTCGATCCCTCTCAGATCTGCAGAAACGAGAATATCCGCAGTTATCTCCGCTTCTTCATGTGGAACCTTAAGCTTCCTCAGAACGTTGGCACAGAATTCCTTCAGGCGATTGGCCTCTACGACCCTCTCTTCAGAGTTCTGCAAACGATTTCATCTCCGATTCAAATAACGATTTGCCCACGATGACAGCTCAATTTCCTTCCTAGCTCTCACAAGGTTAAAGAGATTGCCGCTTCGGAGGAGGGGCACGTGTGTAATAGGTGCGCACATCTTTGCCAACTCATCCGTGCCTTTCATTCGCTTCTAGTGTTAGACTCATTCGTAACATTCCAGCCATCAAACGAATCACATGGGCTCTCGCTTCAAGAGACTTCATAAGATGCAAGCTAACAGGCTCTAAATTCGACGGATGCAATATGCCTTGGTACGGATCACACTCCTTTCTTAATGAACACATTCGTAAGAATCGTTGTAGGAGAATTATGGAGATCGGGGTCTTAAATGGCGAAAATGCGATGGCCATGATTAAGGTTGCCATTCAAAACTTCCCACCAGAGAAGGTGGAATACTATGGATTCGACCTTTTTGATGGCCCTGAATCTTACCAAGTGGCGGAAGATCTGGAGAAGACAGGATGCAGGTTTAGACTCTTCAAGGGCGATACCGTTGACACTCTTCCTGAAGCAGTTAAGACACTGCCTAAGATGGACTTAATCTTCATAGATGGAGGCAAGTCCCATGTGGAAGCGAAAAGCGATTGGGAAAACTCAAAAACACTTATGCACAATGAGACTGCAGTTTTCGTGCATAATTATGGATTCCCCGGTGTCAGAAGAATGGTTGATAGTATATCCCGAGACGAGTATCAAGTGAAGATAATCCATCCTCCTTCAGACTCTGACACAGCCCTTATTAAAAAGAAGGCCGAGGACACAAACTAACAATATTCGCTTTAGGGATCAGGCTGCTAGTCAACCCGTCATAGTAACACTCTAGCATGCTCTGGCTAATGCGCATGTTGTTTAATGAGTTCTCTCAGGTTCTGAGTTGTTGTTAGACCGACGCGCTCCGCCGATAAGCCTTTGAGTTCTGCGATCTTCTGGGCGACTATCAGTACTCCTTCAGGGTTTTGAGAGTCGGTTTCAGTGAGCAACGAAGACAACGGAATCTGCTTCACTGTCTGTTTGAGTGCCTCGTTGTTTTGCGATGATATCGTTCGTAGGCCGATGGAGAGATAGATACCCATCTCCACGCATCTCTTAGCGTAAGCGGAGTCTTTGGAGAACCCGTGGATAGCTACCCCCGTCGCAAGATTGCCCTCCTTTTCCAGTATGTCCAGAACCTCTTGTTCAGGTGTCCTATCGTGTACGATCACCGGGAGACCTGACTTCTTTGCAATTCTGAGCTGCTCACGAAATGCGTTCCGTTGGATCTCTTTGTCCGCAAACTCGTTCACAAACTTGCCTTCACTGTCCCTTCGCCCGACGTAGTCCAGTCCAATCTCGCTTACGGCAACGACCTCTGGATGCCGTACCAGCTCCTTGAGCCTCTCCAACACTTCATCACTATATCTACCAGCATTCCACGGATGTAAGCCAACACATGCTTTGATTATTGGATGCTCGCGCGTATTTTGAATTGCAAGTTTCGAGGATTCTGGATCTGACCCTGCGTTCAACACGACCTCGACACCTGACTTCTGAGCCTGAGCAATTGCTCTTCCAAGGGCGTCTTGGCTTAGTCCGGTCAAGTGACAATGCGTTTCTGAGAACAACTCACTTCCCCAACTCCCTTAGTACCGCCATCGGATAAAGTGCTTTTCGTACGCCACACGAACTAATAGAACCGTGCTAGAGCTGGTCCTGAAGCGTGAGTGTCGTCACACAATCGAGATAGGCGTGCTGAGTCCGAAATGCAGGCATTTTCGAAGGAAAACCATTTAGCTTCGCCAAACAACGATCTCAAGAGAATACTTGAGCCTAGGCCTCTACAAGAAGAAGAGAGACTTCAAGATCACGCCAGAGCCTCAAGGAGAACTCAAGCAAGACCGAGGTGCACGGTTCGTCGTTCAGAAGCATAAGGCGACCCACCTCCACTACGACTTTCGCTTAGAGCTGGATGGAGTTCTGAAAAGCTGGGCTGTCCCAAAGGGCCCGCCGACAGAGCCAAACATCAGACGGCTCGCCGTGGCGGTTGAGGATCACCCAGTTGACTATATCAGCTTCGAGGGGACGATACCTGAGGGAGAGTACGGCGCCGGAACAGTGGAGATATGGGACAAGGGCACTTTTGAACTGAAGGAGCGAACCGACAAGACCATATCTATGATCCTTCAAGGCAAGAAGCTGCAAGGCGACTATCGGCTCGTGAACTTCAAAGAGAACAACTGGCTAATCTTCAAGGTCAAGCCGAAAAAGAAGACCTAGCTAGAGGCTCAGTTTTCGTTCCAAGTACTTGACGTGATACGGAGGAAATCTTCCTCGTCCCACAACATCCACAAGCTTCCTCAGCTGTTCCTTTGCTTTATCATAGAGCCGCTTCGAGATCCAGCGCTTCTGTAAAGCATTCTCCAACTCGTCTTCATCGAGCACCATGTACCTAAGATCCTTTGAAACCCACAGATCTAGGAATAGGTCAGTAAGTTCAATCCCGCCCCCCTTCAATAGACGAGGAGGAGTAACAATGTCACAATAGTATCCGGTGTGCCTTCCCTGCAGGTCTCTTATCTTGCCCACAGTGAACCATTTTCCCATCAACTCGAAGTATACGATCTGAAATCCGGACGCCAAGACCAACTCTCCGTCGAACATCACGGAGTGTGCAGACGTGACCTGAGACCTACCGACAATAATCCTCTTTGACCTGTAGATCAACACGTCATATAGATCCATCACTTGATCAGGCAAACGAACATATCGCAAGTGAATCTTCGAGGGTTTCTGCAACGATTCGGTTCCTCTCGATGTCAAACTTTCAGCACGACAAATCACTCTGCACCGGCATCTCAAACATCTTTCGTTCAACCGAACCTTCAGTCAATGGCGATCATATTACTAATGACAGGATGTATCTCTGGCCGCGCAGAACTCACCGTCATAACGGATAAATGCATGGATATTGAGCACAGACGCATGCCTGAAGAGTTTGATCTGGAATTGGAAAAGATCCGAAAGAAGAAGCTGCAGGAGATGCAGAGAAGAGTAGAGAATCAAGATGATAGAAGAAGAACAGAGGAGGGCCCAATAACAGTCGAGGACTCGAATTTCGACGAGCTAGTGCGCCGTTATCCTTTGATGATGATAGATTGTTGGGCTCCTTGGTGCGGGCCATGTAGGATGGTTGCTCCGATCATAGAAGAGTTGATGAGAGATTATGCGGGCAGAGTCTTCTTCGGGAAACTGAACGTCGATGATAACCCGCAGACTAGCGGAAGATTCGGGATCATGAGTATACCGACACTTCTGATAATGAAGGACGGCAGTGAAATTGACAGAATCATTGGCGCAGTGCCTAGAAACGTGATTGAAGCGAAACTGCAGAAGTACCTGTAGTCCCGAGGTCACCGTTTCCCTAGCCTTGACATCTCAAGTGTCTCGTCTACTAATCGTTTTACTCGGGACTGGACTTCTCGATCCTTCAACTTTCCTTGGGCATCGAAATGTTCGTCGAAGGCATAGACGGCTCTGGGGTTCGAGATCACTCTGAAGTAGTTCATCAGAGCGACTAGTTGCCCCTGCACCTGAAGCGAGCTGATCGTGCTCCCACTCTTGATAATGAAGCCAGCGATTTTGCCTTCGAGAGACTTGTACTCCACATGTTCGAACAGGTTCTTCAGAGGTGACCCTAGAAGCCCATCATAGACAGGCGAGCCGAGAACGAGCACATCTGCATCAGCCAGTTTCGCTACAGCGTCACGAGTATCAGTCCCGTATTCTTCTTCCCATCCTCTAAACCACTCAACATTAACCTTGGCCAAATCCAAGTAGTCCGCATCAGCGGCCTCTTTCGCGTGATCATATGCTATATCCGTAAGCACACGAGTCAATGATGTCTTTCTCAGACTTCCACAAATGACAAGAACCCTTGACATACCGATGCCCTCTATTGCTCTCTTTGATTGCCACTCGACTTAAGGATAACTAGAACAACTCTTAATGAATCCCAGATAAGCAGATGATTGGTGGAGCCAGCGTTGACTTCAAGGTCGCAGCATGGCCAGTGCAAACATCATCTAGCCTTGCTGTTCCTGATGCTGACGATGACATCTCTGCTGGGTGTTCACAATTCCGCAGCGCAACAGCTTCTTAATCGTCAGCCCAAGCCTGACGAGATAGGTTACAGGCCAGCCGACGGCACGACCGTCGAGGTGAACCCACCATCCCTCGTGTGGTTACATGAGGATCGAGCAAGTTCATACACGATCCAGCTCTCAAAGAACGCTGAAATGTCAGGCGCAGAAACGATCCAAGGGGTTCGATACAACTGCTACACTCATAATGCTCCTCTCGTTCCGCAGCGATACTACTGGCGATACCATGTCAGCTACAAGGATGGTAAGGTTTCTGAATGGAGCATCACTCGATCGTTCATAGTGTCAGATAATGCGACGATCTTCCCGATGCCTTCACGAGAAGAACAGCGTCAGCTGGTTCCGAGCGAGCATCCAAGACTATTCATGCGTCCTGATGATGTTGCGAGGTGGCATGAGCTGGCTCGGGGGACACTTGCTGACAAGTTCACGCCAATACAGAAGGTTGCTGACAAGTTGCTGACGGCTCAACCTACGCCGGAACCGACAGTGCGGGCCTCGCAGAGTGACCCAGCCACTCGTCAGTATTGGTGGCCGAACCGGATGCAGACGCTAAAAGCTTGCGAGGAGGCTGAGAACTTGGCGTTCACGTACCTTGTGACTTCTGAGCGGAAATATGTGGAGGCTGCGCGAAGGTGGGTTATGCACTTAGCGTCTTGGGATCCAGGCGGGCCGACGAACATCGTCTTGAACGATGAGGCGGCGATGCCTATTCTTCACCGTCTGCCCCGAGCATATGACTGGGCATATGAAACGCTTACTCAGAGCGAGCGAGAAGCCGTAAGAGTAGCCATGAAACGACGCGGCTCAGACGCATATAAGATTCTGCAGCGAGGACCGCACATAAACAAGCCCTTCAACAGCCATAACAATCGCCTTTGGCACAAGCTCGCTGAATGTGCAATAGCGCTGTATCACGATGTTCCCGAAGCCGAGGAATGGCTCGATTACGCGGTCAACATATTCTACGCCGTCTACCCTGCATGGTCCGATGACGATGGAGGATGGCACGAGGGACTATCGTACTGGGCAGGCTACATGAGCAAGGCAGTGTGGTGGTTTGACGTAGCCAAAGCGGCGTTGCGCATAGACGGCTTCAAGAAACCATTCTTCTTGAAGGTAGGTGATTATGCGCTCTGGACCGCGCCTCCCGGATCGCCTAACATGGGCTTCGGCGACCTTTCATATGGCCAACCGTCACGATACTGGCGCTCATTTGTCGAATACTACGCCAAGCAGGCTAGAAACGGATACTGGTATTGGTGGACTCTACAATGGCAAGGAAAGCCTGAAGAAAGAATATTGGGGTTCCTCCATGCTACGCTGCCCCCGATCGATCCTAAATCGCCCTCAGATCTGCCACCGTCCAAAGTATTCGAAGGCATCGGCGTAGCGTCCTTGCACCTGACCATAATGGATAGTGCAAATGATGTCCATCTTCTCTTCAAATCCAGCCCACGCGGAAGCTGGAGCCATGGACACAATCCCCAGAACAGCTTCCAGCTAAATGCATACAGTGAACCCTTGCTAACAACATGCGTCTACCGTGACTGGCACGGCAGCCCATTCCACACGAAGTGGTGCTGGAACACAAAAGCTCACAACGCTATTCTTGTCAACGAAAAAGGACAGGTCGAACACACCCCTGCTCCAGTTGGACGAATTACAGGTTGGAGACTAAGCGATTCCTACGACTACGTAGTTGGCGACGCAACTGCGGCATATGATGGCGTCCTCAAGCGTTACTTGCGGCGTGTTGCCTTCGTTAAGCTTAGAACCGCAACGAGTGTCCAACCTAGCGACGCGGCAATAGTGCTGTACGATGACCTTGTGGCGGCGCAACCTTCAACATTCCAACTAGTGCTCCACGCGCTCTCAGAGTTCTCAGTAGATGAGGAACAATCGTGTCTGAGCGTGAAGCGCTCGAAGGCAGGCGTAACGATTCAGTATCTATCGCCAGAAAAGCTGCAGCTGTCTCAGTGGAGCGGATACGATCCTCCGCCCGAGGTGAAGTTTCCAAACCAATGGCACGTCAAGGCAACGAGTGAAAAGCCGCGTGAACAGCTCGGAATTCTAACCGTAATCATACCGTACCGTGAGGGGGCGCAGATCGAGTGGCATGCAGAGCGGTACGAGTCGTCAACCGCAGTGGCAGCGCGGATACAGCTGGGCATCAGAACTCTCTTTGTTGCATTCAAGAAGTATGGAGTCACGGGAGCAGCAGAAATCGCGGGACAAAGATTCACAGACGAAGTGAATGTCAAAACCCTTGATGCAGTGACGACAAGTACTATGACGCAGACAGAGGAAGCCGCAACGCTGACCTATCAAACAGAGATAACCGTGGTTCTCGGTGCATGCGTTGTGGCAATAGTATGGACAGTACATAGGATTAGATTGAAGAAGGCCCGTAAGTCAAAGACTTGACAGTTCGCACTTCTCTTTTCGTCAACTATCCGCATAGTTGGCTCCGATCCCTTTGAGAGAAAGATCAGAGTGATCCCGACAGCACAGATCGCTATGAAAGAGGCAGAAAAAGTTGAATACGCCAGAAATTAACGATTTGGTCCTGTTCCAGTGGGCGCCCTTCCTCATATCGTCCTGCCGCTGCTGCTCTACAAGCCGTCCTTGCGAGCCACGGCCTCTGTTGTTAAGCAGGCCAATTCACCAGATGTGGAGTCGAGCTAGATCAGCAGAAAGCCGAAAACCTCTTGAGAAAGAGTACATCTTTCACTGCGAAGTGAGAAGGCATGAAGTTTGTGACTTGGAGTGAATACAGCGATCTATTGAAGAGACTGTCCGAGACTGTTAGAGCCCAAACCTTCGATGACATTGTTGCGATTGGCAGAGGAGGAAGCATCATAGCTGCCTACCTCGGATCAAAACTGGGAATACCGACATTTGTTCCGATCTTCGTTAGACATGTCAGAGAAGGAGGGGAAGTGAAGCTTACTACCCATGGAAAATGCGATGTGACCTCGCTGACCGGAAGGATTCTGGTTGTAGACGACTCTTTGATCCGGGGAAGAGCAATGCGGTTCACTCTGGACATGCTTCCCAAGAACGTTTCGGCGAAGACCCTTGTGATGTATTGTTGTGAGGGATCACAGTTTAGGCCAGACTTTGTGGGAGCATATGTTAGGAAGAACGAGCAGGAAATAGTATTCCCATATGACCCCCCATAGCCGTGTCTCTTCCTAGTTCCAGAGTGGCTGGCCCTGATTAGAGCTTCCTGAACACGCAGTAGACTAATGAAATAGCGATGAACCATACCAAGAAATCTACGAGGAACGGTTGCCAAAGGATTTGGGGCATAGCACTTGGGTAAACCACTTGGCTAACCCAAGCAAGCGGAAAACCTCTGAGTCTAACTCCTAAAAGACCCGAATCCATTAGAGGCTCCATGAAGATTCCTGAAACGACAGTGGCAGCAAGAGCCAGAACCACAAGCATCTTGATCTTCTTGAAGCGAGACATTTGGTTCAAGCTCAAACGGTTTGAGGAAAGCTAAAGCCTTTTCTTGGCGTTGACTATTGTAGGTAGACTTGAAGGCGGGTGAGTGGGTTCCTCCCATCCGTTCCGCCTGATATAAATCCCGGAGTAGGGAGGTGAAGACTTGATGGTAAATAGCAAAGACTTGTCGCTATTGGCAGTTTTTGCGTCGCTATACGCAGTCTTGGTTTACATATTTGCCCCAATATCGTTCTTTGCCTTACAATTCAGAGTCGCGGGCATCTTGAGGCCAGGCATCGCAAGAAAGTGGATCCTTGCGATTGGCTATGCCATCGGTGTGGTCGTCGGTAACATCTTCAGCCCATTCGCCGGACCATATGAACTCGTTTTCATGCCCCTCATGAGTTTTCTTGCAGGAATACTCGGCCATCTGGTCGCCAAACCTTTCAAGAACGACTATTTCATAGCTGGTGCAGTCATTGCTACAGTGATACCGCTGAGCGTCAGTTGGATGCTAAGCCAGCTGTTCAATCTCTCGATGCTTGCAACCTTACCATACCTGCTCATTAGCGAACAGATAGTATGTTTCATCGGAGCATCTATGTTCAAGCTCATCGAAACGAGATTCAAGTGGTGGTAGAACATGAAGAAGAGTGACAAGTGCGTAGTTGTTCTCAGTGGTGGGCCAGACTCCTCGACAGTCGCTTATTGGGCGAAGAAGCAAGGATACGACGTTTACGCGATGACTTGTAAGTACGGCCAGATCGCAACGAAAGAAGTTGAATACGCTACACGAATAGCAGAAAGGCTAGGGGTCCCCATCAAACTGGTAGACCTTTCGTCATTGAAAGACATCTTCAGCGGAGTAACCTCGCTATGCGATGAGAACATTCCGATGACATCCAGCTTCAGCTCACCCATCATCGTTCCATTCAGAAATGCCATCTTCCTTTCTCTTGCAGTCTCCTATGCCATCGCCGTTGGCGCCGGAAGAGTATTCTATGGAGCTCAAGGCTCAGATGAGCCATTTTACCCAGACTGCAGAAGAGAATTCTACGTATCCTTTGAGAGAGCTGCGAGACTGGGAACGGGTCAGGAAGTGGCGATAGAAGCACCTTTCAGCAATGTTCCAAAGTCAGAAATAGTCAAGCGGGGGTCAGAGCTCGGCGTCCCATTCGAGCATACATGGTCATGCTATCTGAACGGACCAAAACACTGTGGTAAGTGCGAATCATGCGTCAATCGCAAGAAAGCCTTCAGAGAGGCAAGAATTGCAGACCCCACAGACTATCTCGAATGATCCTTGGGACCCTAACTCAACAGATCCGAAGGACAAGACAGCGAGGACGGGCTACTTCGTCTTCTCGTCTAAGTAGCAGAAGCCTGTGCTCACTTTCTTCTGCATTCCCTCGGCCCATTTGTCGACTCCGAGAGCCTTGATTTCCGGCAGGACCTTCAGCGGCCAGCTATATCGTTGCAGTTTCTTACAGGCGCCCGTCTCAGGGCAATCCGCGCATGTAACGTACCTCTTCTCCTTGCAGCACATACGGATTGCACAGTTCGGGTCTCCGCCCCCACCTATGCATCCTGGACATTCAGCGAACATCTTGACAAAGCCATCCATGACTTTCTCGAATTCAGGATAGTGCTGGAAGGCTGGCTCCCACTTGGCCAGTTCCGAGGAGAACTTGTCAAATCCGTAGGCACCTATGACCTTCCTCAGGTTTTCGACTGCCTGCTTTATCCTTCCTTGACGTATTCCACAGGCGCCACAGTACAAACCACAGTAGCCTACCAAGGCTTTCGGATCCTCTCTCAATAATGAACACCTTCGACCCACTGCCAACCGTCTAGATTGCACTTAAGCCTTGTTTATGCGGCGATCTGCTTTGGTTTCTCTAATTCTCTTCGTTTGTTGCTTCGAAGTCTAAGCCCGGCGCATTACTCCATGTAGCGTCCCACTGTCGGAATGACTTCGGTACACTTGGGACATTTGCCATTATCCGATATTGCGTATCTTGCCACGGCGAACCCGTATCTCTGTATGAGCAATGTCCCGCAATTGTGGCAGTAGGTATTCTCCAGCTTATGCCCCGGAACATTTCCAATATAGACATAAAGTGCGCCTTCCTTCTTCGCTATCGAGTGAGCTCTTTCAAGGGCGCTTATCGGAGTACTGGGCCTATTGGTCATCTTATAGTTTGGATGAAAACGGGTGAAATGCAGAGGCGTCTCAGGTCCAGCAGCCTTCAAATGTCGCATAGAGATCTCTTGAATCTGATTGTCACCATCATTCACTCCTGGAATCAGAAGTGTCACGACTTCGACATGCATTCCAAGCCTCTTTGACTCTGCAATATTCCTCCAAACAATGTCGACATCAGCGTTGCAGTATTCTCGATATGTCTCCGCACCACCCTTCATATCGAACTTAATTGCATCCATGCCGGCGCTGCGAAGCGTCTTCAACGCCTCCAAAGTCATGTAGCCATTCGAGACATAGGTATTGTAAAGCCCACTGCGGCGGGCAAGCGGAAAAAGGTCGAGGCTGTACTCAAAGAGAAGAGTCGGCTCGTTGAAGGAGACTGAGATTCCCTGACATTTCTCCTTAAGCACCATCCTGGCGAGTTGATCAACGCCGATATATTCGGCTCTATGAGGGTTCGGCGGATGTTTGCTGATCTCCCAGTTCTGACACCAAGGACAAAGGAAATTGCAGCTCCAAGTCCCAATCGTTAGCGCGTAACTTCCTGGCCAGAAGTGAAAGAACGGTTTCTTCTCGATTGGATTTGCGGAGATCGAAGATATGTCCCCGTAGACCAAAGTGTACAAGTCGCCGTCTATGTTTCTCCGCGTCTTACAGAACCCATCCTGGCCTACCTGAAGATGGCATCGTCTCTCACATATTCCACATCGCACACTGTGACCTGTCAGTCGCTCATAGAGCATCGATCTTCGAATGGTGAGAGGTTCTTGAGCTCTCTTCAAGATGCTCTTCTCTGTTGAGGTAGATTGACGCAACATATGATCGATGTGGCGAATATCTTCATGCACTCATCCTCACGAGGGCTCTTGGCTTTCTGAACAAGACAATTATGAGTACCCCAATCACAATCGCGGCAACAAGTGTCACAGTGAAAGGGACTTTCGGTGAGACATTGTCATAGAGCCATCCAGCAATTGCAGGAGAAGGAATGGCGAAGATTCCTGTCAGCAGGGAAAGACTTCCGGTTGCACGCGCGAACTTCTCAGGTCCAACCGTGTCTAGCATGTAAGAATTCATCGCAGGCACCCATAGGCTATAGACTAGTCCCCAGAAGATGGAGGCGAAATACGCGACCTCAGGCCTCGTAGCCACAAGGATCGGAAGTATGGCCCCCAGCGCCATGAACTCGCTAACGGCTAGGAACCGTGTCGTTCTCCATTTATCAAGCATCGGACCCAGAGTAAGAGCTGAGATTGCCGGTGACGCACTCATGATCGCTACAGCGATTCCGAGTTGCTCAGTGGTTGCTCCAAGCTCTTTGTAGATGAACAGGTTGTAGAACGGGAACGAGAGACTCCAGAATACTGAATCTAGGACAGAGACAAAGGCGATGGCTCGTAGACGGCGATCGATGGAGAATGCTTGTCTGAAGTATCCCTTGATTGAGACTGACGGGAAGGCGTCAGACATTCTTGACGGCGAGTGTTTTGTCGCCATCAAGGTGAGACTGAACACAGTCAGTCCAGTTGAGATCCAGAAGATCCATTGGAAGGGTAATTGAAGGGTTCCTGCAAAGTAGCCACCGACGAGCGGTGCAACCGCAGAGGCCATCTCCGCGAGGCCTAGGTCAAGGCTGAAGGCCTTCCCTCTTGTCTCGGAATCGGAACAACTGCCTATTGCAGCAGTACGAGCCAATCCTCTGACATAGAAGTCCAGTTCGACGAGTAGAAGGCCAGCCCCTAACAAACTCCAAGATTCAGTCAACGCGTATGATACATAGCCAGCCACGGTGAGAGCCCCGCCTACAAGATAGAAGGGTTTCGCTCCATATCGGTCGATTAAAGGGCCTAGCAGAGGACGGAGAACGGTTCCGAGTCCTCTTGCCGCAGTGCGCGCATTTCCGACAAAGGTCATCGTGACTTTTATGAGAACGATCAACGGTGCAACAGAAGGCGCTGCGAAGCCGTAGGCGAATCCGAAGATTGAATTAACCACGACCAAGAGGAAGACCTGTCTCCTTAGTGCGGAGTAGTCGCCTAAGCGAAGGAAGACGCGTGACATTAGCTATCAGGCCTGTGACGCAGCGAGTCTCAGTAAATGGAAGCTTTCTCCTCGATAAGCTTTGATGAGCGTGACTTGATCGATTGCGTAGAATCCGAGAACCGCCATGTGAGTAGAGAACTTCCGTCTCACTGAGCAATCTTTCCATATTCATTGAAAACACTTGGCGACCATTCCGTAGCCCCATCAGGTGAGTTTGATGTCAACGCTCCCCCTATCGTGAGCGATAATTCTGACCAACAGGGGATCGCTCAATGCAGGTAGATTCATTTCCCTGTGCCTGCAGTAGCATTGAGAGTTCCTTATGTCCGCTAGAGGCCAATGGAAACTTCTTGCTGTGTTGGTCCTGGCATCAATCATGTTGAGTAGATGTGCGGAAGTTCCCGTGGAAACACTTGCTGCTACTACGCAGGAGGCGGACTTGGTTCTGTTAGATGGCAAGATAATAACCGTGGATCTCAAAGACACGATTGCGCAAGCAGTTGCCGTTAAGGATGGAAAGATTGTAAAGGTTGGAAGGAATGAGGATGTCAGAGCGTATATCGGTCCACAAACTCGGCTTCTAGACCTTAAAGGAAAAACGGTTACACCAGGCTTGGTCGACTCACATATTCATGTGATGTATTACGGCCGTCAGTTCTGGGAGGGATACTTGAATATCCGATTTCCAGCGGTTCGCTCGAAAGCAGATCTTCTCAGATTGGTGGCTGAGAGGGCAAAGGCAACGCCGGAGGGCGACTGGATCTCAGGAAACCAAGGCTTCCACCTCTCAATGAAGGAAACCCCGAACCGCTGGGAGCTAGACTCTGTTGCACCCAACAACCCAGTCTATCTTCGACATTCGAGTGGACAATATGCAGTCGTTAACAGTTATGCTCTTCGCCTAGCAGGCATAGACAAAGACACTCCGAATCCCTACGGAGGGTTGATCGCAAAGGATCCCGCCTCCAAGGAACCAACCGGCGCTCTATTCCACTACCCTGCTGAGAACCTGATTGGGAAGATAGCTACGGGATATGGACAGCGAACAGACAAGGAACTCTTAGACGATGTCACGAAGGGACAGGGTCTATGCTTGGCTGCAGGCTACACGAGCGGTCATGACGTAATTGTAAGTGCGCCAAAACATGTTTGGATCTACAAGAAGGTAGCTGAGGACAATGACCTCAGGATGAGGCTGTATCTAATGGAGTATGTTGAGTCCGAAGAAGCTGCCGGAGACCTCTTGGGAATTGTAAGACCATTCAAGATGGAAATGCTGACTTTTGGGGGCTGGAAACTGGCAGTAGACGGCGGCGTCGCTGCAGGTACAAGCCTAATGTACGATACTAGTCTTCCCGCCGCAAGCCGCTCATACTTGTATCATAGCCAAGAGAACCTTAACCGAATCGTGAGCATGTTGCACAAGGCAGGTTTTCAAGTCGCATTCCATGTTGGAGGCGATAGAGCCATCGATATGGCTCTAAATGCCATAGAAGCGGCCCTAAAGGAAAACCTGAGAGAGAATCATCGACATAGACTAGAGCATGTCATTTTCCCGACCCGTGAGGCACTGGAACGCATCAAGAAGCTTGGAGTGGTCGTCTCTACAAGCCCACAGTGGATTTCCTTCCACGGAGACGGCTGTCGAGATTCAACCGACGAGAAAACGATGCAGAGATTCATGCCAATACAAACCATGTTGGATATGGGCATTCATGTTGCCTTCGGCTGCGATGTTCCTGCAACAATCATGCTTGAACCTACGTGGGCCTTTCTGGGTGCAGTAACAAGAGCAACGGCGTCAGGCTACGTGCCCGCTTCTGCAGAGTGCATCTCCATAAGAGATGCGTTGAGGATACATACCATGGGTTCAGCCTATGCCTCCTTTGAAGAGAACATCAAAGGCTCTATTGAAATAGGAAAAGTGGCGGACATGGTTGTCTGGTCACATGATCTTTATTCAGTCCCAACCGGCCAGTTGAGGGATCTGAGTGTAGAAACCACAATAGTAGGTGGCAGAATAGTCCACCAGACAAAGCAGGAAGTAACGATAAGAGAAACGACACTTACTGCGGCCACATACGCCACAGGCCCGGTTACGTCAATCTATAGGCCTATTGAAGGCGTGCGGCTAGCAATACCTATCATCGCATTGGCGATAGTAGCAATCGGAGCTGCTATACTCCTAATGCGAAGGAAGACAAGATTCAGCAAGCAGCTCCACTAGCTATCGAAGATCTTTTGCAGAGGGCCATCTGACGGAGGGACGCTTCGTATTCGTTCAGCGATCTAGGCTCCTCTATCTCCCTTGGATTCTTCGCAAGAGCTTCAGCGATCGCCTCAGAGAGTTCAAGCGTCGTAACTATCGGTATGTTAAACTCCACGGCAAGGCGTCTGATCAGATACTCGTCTCTCCTTGAGCCACCATCTCCCTCCCATGTCTCCTTTCTTGAGGGAATATTCAAGACAAGGTCAATCCTTTTTTCAAGCAAGTAGGTTAGAACATTCGGCTCTTTCCGATCTCTTATCTTGTGTAAGACCGTGACTCGGCCAAGCCCAGCACTCCTCAAAGCCTCGGCGGTATGCTCTGTCGCAAATATGCCGAAACCCAACTCCTCAAGAACTCTTGCAACTCCAACTATCTTCAACTTGGCCTCCTCGCTACCTACCGTGATCAACACGGAACCCGGCGTAACCGGAATCGCAAACTCTGAAGCCTCTAAAGCCTTTAACAAGGCGCCTGATAGATCGTTGCCGATGCAAGCAACCTCGCCTGTACTCAGCATCTCAACTCCTAAGACCGGGTCGGCTCCACCGAGCCGCATGAAGCTGAACTGGGGGGCCTTCACACCGACGTGAGGAAGATGCTCAGGCAGGGCGATATTCAATTCTCTGAGCTTCTTTTCCATCGTGATCGATGTCGCAACATCTATCATGTTGATGCCGATTGTCTTACTTGTGTAAGGCAAGGACCTAGATGCCCGAAGGTTGCATTCTATGACGTAAACCGTTCCGTCCTTGACCAAATATTGGATGTTGAATGGGCTTTTGGCCGATAGCGCTCGCATAATTGAGCGAGTGTACTTTTCTATGTTCCTCAAAGCCTCATCCGAAAGCGTTTGGGGAGGAATAGACATCGTGGCGTCTCCACTGTGAACGCCTGCATTCTCGACATGCTCTATTACTGCTCCGATCAGTACGTCCTCTCCGTCAGATACTCCGTCAACCTCAACCTCCTTGGCTCCTTCCATGAATTCCGAAACAACAACTGGATGTTCTGCTGAGAAGTTGGTTGCAAGCCGCAAGTAGCTCTCCAGCTCCTCTTCGTCATAAGCGACTCTCATAGCGGAGCCTGAGAGAACGTAGCTAGGCCTCACGAGAACAGGGTAGCCGATCCTTCTTGCGAAGAGCTTCACGTCTCTGATATTGGTAAGCTTGTTCCACTTTGGCTGAGGGATATCGAGCTGATCAAGGAGCGCGCTAAACTTCGACCGATCCTCTGCTCGGTCTATGCTCTCGGCGCCCGCTCCAAGTAACGTGACTCCTTCATGAGCCAGTTTCATAGCAAGGTTGTTTGGCGTCTGACCACCTACGCCCACGACCACGCCGATGGGCTTCTCGATCTCACAAATGTCCAAGATTCTTTCGAGGCTCAGCTCCTCAAAATATAGTTTGTCTGAGGTGTCGTAGTCGGTTGACACTGTTTCAGGATTATAGTTGATCATTATGGCTTCATCGATGCCATGCTTCCTCAACGCCCAAACTGTATTGACAGCACACCAGTCGAACTCGACGCTCGATCCTATCCTGAACACGCCGGAGCCTAGCACAATCGCCTTCTTGCCCGGTCTAGTTTCTATGTCATTCTCAGCTCCGTCGTAGGTCAAGTACAAGTAGTTTGTCTTGGCAGGCCATTCTGCCGCCAAAGTATCAATCTGCTTCACGACGGGACGAATCGCGAATTTCTCTCGATACCTTCGTATCGCAAGCTCGTCGGTTCTTAGACAAACGGCGATCTGTCTATCGGAGTACCCTATCCTCTTGGCTTCGCGGATCAGCCGAGCCGTCTCCTCGTCGTCAAGCGTCACCAACCTTAATCGGCGTTCCAGATCGACAATGTTCCCGATACAATACAGAAACCACCGATCAATTCCTGTGAGCCTGTACACCTCATCGATGGTTACTCCCTTCTTCAAAGCTTCAATAATGTCAAAGAGTCTCTCGTCGGTTGGGTTGGCGAGGCTTTCCTTCAACTCGTCCAGAGTCTTGGGCGGCTTGTCTCCTCCACCGTTGCAGACGAGGCCAAGCTTGTTGATCTCCAGCATGCGAACTGCCTTCTGTAGAGCCTCCTCGAAACATTTTCCTATCGCCATGACTTCACCCACAGACTTCATCTGAGGGCCGAGGCGGCGGTCGATGTTTCTGAATTTCTGGAAATCCCATCTTGGCATCTTGACAACAATGTAGTCGAGAGCTGGTTCAAAACAGGAAGTTGTGATGCCTGTGACCCGGTTCTGCAACTCCGGAAGCAGGTAACCTATGGCAAGTTTGGCTGCAACGTAAGCCAACGGATATCCAGTGGCCTTGCTTGCGAGGGCTGAACTTCTTGACATACGAGCGTTAACTTCTATTGCTCTGAAGTCTTCGCTTGTAGGCTTGAGAGCCCATTGAATGTTACATTCGCCAACGATCCCGAGACTCTGAATCGCCTTGATCGACGCCGAGCGAAGCAACTGATACTCCCTGTTGTTCAAGGTCTGAGATGGGGCAACAACAATGGAGTCGCCCGTATGGACTCCCATTGGATCAAAGTTCTCCATGTTGCAGACGGTAAGACAATTATTGGCTGAGTCGCGCATGACCTCATACTCTATCTCCTTCCAGTGTTCGAGATATTCCTCAACGAGAACCTGCTCTATCATGCTATGTGCCAGAGCCCTCTCCACAATCTCCTTCAGCTCGCTTGAGTTTCTAGCCAGTCCAGAGCCCTTTCCACCAAGGGTGTACGCGACTCGTATGATTACCGGGTACCCGATCTCATCTGCAATTCGAGTCGCATCTTTGACAGAGTTGGCTGAGGCACTCTTCGGCACGGGCACATCCGCCCGGATCATCGCTTGCTTGAAGAGCTCTCTGTCCTCAGTATCTTCGATCGCTCTTATCGGTGTCCCGAGGACCTCGACACCGTATCGCTTCAGAATCCCAGCCTTGGCAAGCTTAACTCCGCAGTTCAGTGCGGTTTGGCCTCCGAACCCAAGCAGGATCGAGTCAGGCTTCTCCTTCCGTATGACTTGCTCGACATACTCAGGAGTCACGGGGAGCAGGTAGACTTTCCCAGCCAGTTTCGGGTCTGTCTGAATCGTTGCGATGTTTGGATTAATCAGGACAGTTTCGATCTGTTCTTCTCTTAGAGCCTTAAGGGCTTGACTTCCGGAGTAGTCGAACTCAGCAGCTTCACCGATCTTGATAGCCCCGCTTCCTAGAATCAGAACTTTCTTTATCCATTCTAGCTTGGGCAACCTCATCGCCCTCCGAGGCTGAGAAACTTGTCGAAGAGAAACTCTGTATCCTGAGGCCCTGGACTGGCTTCAGGATGGAACTGTACCCCCAGACAGGGTAGTTTCGGATGCGCAACCCCTTCCACAGTCTTGTCGTTGGCGTTCAAAAACGAGACTTCCAGTCCTGTCCGCTCAAGTGACGATGCTTCGATCGCGTAGCCATGATTCTGCGTCGTTATGTAGCATCTTCCAGTCTTCAAGTCTAATGCGGGCTGATTCTGCGATCTGTGCCCATACTTGAGCTTGTAACTGGTGGCCCCCAGAGAGAGTGCAACTATCTGGTTCCCTAAGCAGATCCCTAAGACTGGACCC
>Ga0315307_1000358_pt1 | contig 19494 bp, 20 predicted proteins | sample TDP2_MG_FD_203079 | JGI IMG/M metagenome (GOLD analysis project Ga0315307, IMG submission 203079) | Freshwater sediment microbial communities from Lake Towuti, South Sulawesi, Indonesia - TDP2 | ecosystem: Environmental > Aquatic > Freshwater > Lake > Sediment | place: Indonesia: South Sulawesi...
AGCCAAACCCAATGTTTGCGGCAAATAGGGCGATGGAAACCGCCAGCACATTTCGCGTCTTCAGCATCTTGATGTATGAAGTCTTAGGGCGCTTTTCCTCTTGGGCTCTCATCGCCCTTACGGGAGTCCTGGACTTGGAAAACCAGAGGCTCAATGCAATCGCAACGCCTACAAAGCCGAGAATGTAGAATGGTATTCGCCATCCATAGTGATGTGCGATATTGCCTGAAAGCCAAGGCCCGAGGAAGGCTCCAAAAGCATACACGCCATTGGTTACACCAACCAAGAAACCTCTTGATCTCGGAAGGATCTCTCCCATAACAGCATACACGGAAGAAACGAATATTCCGAGGCCTAGACCCGCCATAAACAATGAGCCTAGAGACATCAAGTATGAGCTGGAGTATCCCGTCAATAGAATCCCTATCGAGATAAGAGACAGCCCTGCGGCAGACGTGACCCCCCTTCCAAGACGGTCAGAGAGGTATCCAGCAATAGCCATGGTCATAGCCGTTCCGAGGAATAGAGACGAGAAGAAAGCTCCACTCTGAGTTTCGACTAAGCTGAACTCTTTGGCTATCTCAGGGAGGACAACGCTTATCGACATTCTAAACATGGCGGAGCAGACATAGGCAAGAAGTAGGAAGGACACAAATGCCAAGTTAACATTTCTATCGATTCTTCGAGGTCGAATCGATACTTCTGACACTTAAACCACCCATTACGGGAGGCAACCTAGCCTAATAGTGGGCCGTAGAAAGGATTATCACTCTTTCTCTCAGAAGTCTTTTCGAGAACCTATGAAGAGAGCCCTATTTTCCTAATTGGATCACACGTTCTTTTTCCCGCTCATTTCCTCGACGACTATCTCGCCGACCACAACGCCCTCTAGCATCGCTTCGTCAATAGGCTCTTCGGAATGATCAGTATCATACTTGTCCAGCATCGCCGTCAGGACCTCCATTTTCTCCTTAGGATCGGTTAGGAATCGCACTCTGCCGAATGTTATTACGCTTCTGTAATGCATAGTGAAGTCACATGGCCTTGGCGAGGGCACTAAATCATAGTCGTCTACTTGAAAGCATACCCGGGGGTTTGCCGCGATATTTTCTATTTTCTTGCCTTGAGGGCGGCTGTGGAAGTAGATCTTGTCTCCAAGATGAAGGAAGCATATCGGAACAACGTAAGGCTCGTCTTGATTACAAGTTCCTAATCTTCCTACGAGCGCTTCAGCCAATAGCGCTTCCATCTCATTCTTGGTCATCGGCTGTTTGACCGTATCATTCCACCCTCTCTTATCTTGGGATCGACACAACTGTGTGATCGGTTCAGTTATGCTTAAAGTGCTCCCATCCCTTCGGCTCGATCGGCTTAACGCTTCCTTCCAGCTTCAACTCAACTCTTCCTCTTCGATTTGTAGCTCTGCCGATCTTGAAGAAGGCTCCTTCAAGTGCTTTACTCACTTTGGCGGCGTCTCTAGGTTTGAATGTGAAGATGAGGTTGTATTCTTCTCCTCCGTGCAATGCAAGTCTAGTTGCGTCTAGTCTTTGGGATTCTGCGAACGTCTTTACAGAGGCGGCCACTGGAATATCTGTTATTTCGAATCCGACTTTACTCATTCTCGCTAGCTCATAGAGGCTCCAAGCTAGTCCGTCGCTTGAGTCTATGCAAGATGTCACTGCGCGCGTTTTGGCTAGGGCTAGGCCCTCTTTCAAATGTGCTTTAGGCATGTAGACAGCTTCCATCAGCTCTCGCTTAATCTTCGATGGCGCACTCAATCCTTCACTGATCATTTTCAGTCCAGCAGCAGTCTTCCCGAATGAACTGGTTGTTGCGACCAAGTCTCCGGGTATGGCGCCGCTCCTCTTCATAATAGTAGCTTCGTCGCCCAATCCGAAACCTACACAGTCTATGATCAAGTCTTCAGCCTCGTTGGTGTCTCCTCCTACCACATAAGTGTCATACTCTCTCGCACCAGCGTTAAGACCAAGGCCTACTTGGACTATGTCATTCTTCTTGAAGTGATAAGGCAAGCCTAACGAGGCTAGCAAGCCCAAAGGAGGGACCCCCTTAGACGCGAAATCGCTGACTGTGCTTACTATAGCTTTTCGAGCAGCTTGCCAGTAACTCATACCCTGCGGCACATCAGTCTTCGCGACTAGCATATCGCATTTGATTACGGCCAGCCTTCCTCCGCCTAGATCTATGGCTGAAACATCGTCTCCGAAAGGGATGGGCATCTCAGGCATCCTCTGGAGAAGCGCAATGAAGATCTCAATGATCCTCCGTTCCCCGAGTCGTCCAGCGTAAGACAATTCTCAGCACTCCACATCAGCGATGGAAACAACTATCACGATGAATCCTTAAAAGTATGGCTTAATAATCATGAAAGATGTTGTGCCCCGGATCGTTACGCCCCGGTTCCTTTCAGCCCTGGAAGGCGGGTGGGCTCAGCTGGTAGAGCAGCGGCTTCGTAAGCCGCAAGTCGCGGGTTCAAATCCCGTCCGGGGCTCCAATGACCAACGTACGCGAGTCGACAGTTCAGCAATCGACTGAGAGATTTGGCTCAGTGCTGCGGTGACTATTTGGTCGCGAAGAAAATCGTTCCAAGCCATAGATATTAAACGATATGATAGAGGAGTACCGACAATTTTTTATTGCGATAAAGAAAAGTAGGCGTGGTGCGCCGAAGATGGGCGCTATAAAAATACCCAACCGAATGAGGAGAAGGGAGAATGCCTAAGGGCGGATACATGGGTAAGATTTTACGAGTGGACTTAACAAATGAAAGAATGAAAGCGGAAAGCCTACCTGCAGAAAGTGTCCTAAGGAAATACGTAGGATGCTTCGGACTCGGTTTAAGAATACTATACGATGAATTAGCTCTAGGAGTCAGTCCGTTGAGTCCAGAAAATCTATTAGTATTCATGACCGGCCCACTCACGGGTACAAGAGTGCCCTCGCCTAATAATACCACCATTACTACTCTGAACGCTGACACCCGATTCACGGTTGGTCGTTCACACTCGCACGGCTGGTGGGGTCCTAGGCTTAAGTTCGCTGGTTTAGATGGTGTTATTATTCAAGGGGCAGCAGAAAACCCGATTTATCTCTGGATACATGACGGCAAATCCGAGATTCGTGATGCGAATAGATTGTGGGGTAAAGACACCCATGAAACTGAGGATCTGATCAAAGAGGAACTTGGTGAAGCGAAGGCAAGCGTTGCCGCAATTGGACCGGCGGGCGAAAATCTCTGCTGTGGGGCAGGGATTTGGAACGATAAGAACCACTCATTCTCACACTCTGGTGTAGGTGCTGTAATGGGTTCCAAGAAACTGAAAGCTATCGCAGTGTATGGAACGACTGAAGTGCCAGTTTTTGACCCAGAAAAACTTGAGGAAGCAAATAAGAAGTGGCTGGACAACCTCTTCAAAAGTACAGTTTCGAGCGGACTTGCTAAAGGAGGCACCCCGAGAGGCGAGTTCAAATATCCAAGAGATATGTCAATATTAACAGCCAAAAATATGCTGGCCGTAAGCCCTCCTGAGTTTGGGGTGGGGATGGCAAAGCAGAAGATAACTCCAAAGCCATGTTATGGATGCCCCATAGCTTGCAGTTATGACGTTGAAGTCACCACAGGTCCCTACAAGGGGTTTGTAGGCACGATGGCCGGTGGAGGTGAAAACTTGGAAGGCGCGGCTTCTATCGCTGGAGTACATGATGCGGGAGCTGTATTCTATTTGGAAGATCTTTGTGACAGGATGGGTTTTGACTCAAGTACGATTGGCTGTACAATAGCTTTAGCTATCGAGTGCTATGAAAAAGGCTTACTTGCGAAGGAGAATACCGAAGGCATAGAATTAAAGTGGGGAGATGACAAGCTAGTTGCAAAACTCTTCAGGATGGCGGCAAACAAGGAGGGTAAACTGGGCAAACTTCTGGCCCTCGGACCAAAACGAGCAGCTGAGACTATCGGAGGAGACGCTCCAAAATTCGCAATCCACATCAAAGGTTCGGGAATGAACCTCCACGACTGGAGAGCAACGTGGGGCATAATGCTTGGACAATTTGTTGGGGGCGGATCCGGGTGGCCGGCACAAGCGGCTGACGCGTGGGCGCCTGAACCTGATGTTGGTTATCTTGATTTCGAGGAACCGCTGAACCCGAGACTTAAACCCATTGCCGTATACAAGACAGGGAGGAAAAAGTTCTGGGATGACAGCAATGGGACATGCTGGTTCGCTACATGGGGTGTCCCAGGAGTCCTCGGATTCTCAACTGCAGCGGTAAATGCGGTGACTGGTTGGGACTTCACTCCTGAGGAAGCTCTCATGCTCAGCGAAAGGCTTGTGAATCTCGAGCGGGTTTTCAATGTGAGACGAGGACTCACACCAGCTGACGATTATGACGTATCTCCGAGGCTTGTTGAAGCTCCGCCAAGCGGCAAGGCGAAGGGCAAGGCAATGGCACCTTATGTAAAGGGAATGGTGATGGAATACTATAGGCTGTCGGGATGGGACGAGAAAACAGGAAAACCGTGGAGAACTACGCTCGAAAGAGTAGGCCTCGAAGACGAGATAAAGGACATTTGGGGTTAGAAGACTCGTAATATTTCCCCAAACCGGGGCTCCAATAGAGAATTCGGCTTTTAGCATCGAGATTCTTGAGAGAGTTTGACCGCTGTCTTTTATTATTAGAATCTTATTGGGGAGAACCCTCGCTTCTCTATTTCGCTTTGCAGTCTGTGAATCGGTTTAGCCAACTCAAAGATGACGACTTCGCCGATCGGTTTGATAGATAAACCTGGCTGCAAGTGTCCCCCACGGCAGATCCCATCCTTTCCTGAGAAAGTTATGTGAGCATGAACGAACGTGTTCACTTGTTTACCGTCATCGTCCACTATTTGCGTTATATCTCCTATGCATGATGTAATCTCGAAGAACCCTACCTCCTCCATGTTGACATATGCGTTCTTCTCCAACGAGTAGACCGAGTAGACGATTCTCGAAGCCGCCCCTAATGCGCAGAAGAATGCAGATTTGATCCCTTGCTCGATAGCCGTTCTCTTAACGGTAAGTATGAGATCGTCACCTTCATCGAGCCTAACGACCATCACTCTCTTGATTTCAGTGCTAAGCAGGTCCACCATTGCAGAATACCTCTTCTTCTAGATTCGCCAATACAGAAGCTAAAAAGCATTGGCTTCACTATGGCTTTACGTTGCTAGGAGAATAGTCTGAGGTCTTCTTTGACAGCTGTCAAGACAAGGTGAGTATTCGTCCTTTCGACGTAAGGCATACTTAGGAGGGACTTTACGAATTGGCTGAGTTCCTTTCGGTCAGGAAACTTTGATATAATTATTGCATCCGTTTGGCCTGTTATATCGTAGACTTGATGAACTTGAGGCATCTTCGCTATCTTATCCTCAACCTCAAGCAGCTTCCCTTTCGAGACAACTATCTCGATTACCGCGACGATGTCGTAGCCCAACTTCTCTGAGTCTAGGCGCGCAGAGTATCCTCTTATTATTCCCGCTTTCTCCATGGCCCTCGTCCGGTTTATAACCGTCGCAATCGAAACCTTCAGCTTCCTCGCAATATCCCTGAACGACTGTCTGGCATCTGCCTCCAACTCCGCTAGAATTTTCCGGTCTAAAGCATCTACCGTCATCATGACTAATCATCCGTTCGGTAAAGGTCCTATATCTGAACAAATGTTTAAGTTTTCCGCAAAAAAGCTTATATTCATTCACCCATTCAATAGTTTTGCCTTATGACGAAGCCGCCGGAAATAGTTGAGCTGCAGTTTACAAACCTCATGGGCGAATTGAAGTCAATCGACCTAGATTATAAGCGGTTCAAAGAAGCGATTAAGCTGGGGAAAGGTGTCGACGGCTCCTCAATATACCTCGCTCCAATCGAAAAGAGCGACATAGTGCTCAAGCCGATTATAGAAACGTATTTCCAAGTGCCTTGGAATTCCGTCGAAGCAGCTAGAGTCCTATGCGACCTCTATCATCCCGCTGAGAGCATAACCGAGTTCGGGAGAGAACGAGAGTATGAGTACGGTCCTCGATACTTATTGAAGCGAATGCTGGGAGAGGCTAAAGAAGAGGGCTACGATTTCAATACGAGCGCTGAGATGGAGTTCTTCGCTCTCGACGATGGGAAACCGCTCGATTATGTAGGCTACTTCTCTCCACCGCCCTTGGATAAAGGAGTATCTTTAAGGAGAGATACATTCAAGACCCTCATGCAAGTTGGAATCGAATGCGAATATCTGCATCACGAGGTCTCTAGCGGTCAGTACGAGATCTCTTTAAGATATGAAAACGCTTTGAAGACCGCTGACAATGTAATGACCTTCAAGTACGTAGTGAAGAATATCGCAGCTCGAAAAGGGTTGACGGTTACATTCATGCCTAAGCCTTTCGCGGGGATGAATGGAAGCGGAATGCATATGCATATGAGCTTGAACCAGAAAGGGAGGAATGCATTCTATGGAAGAGAGAGGCTCTCTGATAAGGCAAAGCACTTCATCGGGGGTTTGCTCGTTCACGCGAAAGCTATAGCGGCTTTAGCAGCCTCAACTGTCAACTCGTATAAGAGGCTGGTAGCTGGCTACGAAGCTCCTGTCTACCTATGCTGGGGATTCATGAATAGAACAGCCTTGATCAGGGTTCCGAGCTTCAATAGCGCCAAGTCAGCTCGGGTTGAGTTGAGGATGCCGGATCCAAAATGCAACCCGTACCTCGTTGAAGCAGCTGTACTGGCGGCAGGTTTGCACGGGCTGAGAGAGAAGCTCGATCCAGGTGAACCCACAGCGAAGAACGCGTACGAGAATGAGGGAGACTTTGAACGGCTGCCCTCAACGCTAAGAGATGCGCTGACCGAGCTTGGGAAAGACAAAGTCGTCGGGAAAGCGCTGGGCGAGAAGGTGAAGGAGAAGTACATATCCTTGAAGTTGAAGGAATGGCAAGACTATGAACGGAGCTACCCTGAATGGAATCCTCTCGAAATAACAGAATGGGAGAGAAACAGGTACCTAGACACATTTTAATTTCAAATACTCAGTCCAGCTTCTGGCCACCAACTACTTCGGAGAGATCCGGAATCCTGAAGTATTGAACAAGGAGCTCAAACTGATTCCAGGCGTTGTTGAAAGATTGTCTGAAGAAACGAAGATTGAGCCAATACGGAAGTTGATAGAAGGCGGCTCTCTAAACGCTGAACTCGTCTGGCATAGAGATAAAACTGTGCTGAGCATTGACGATGCTGTTCAAGTTCACCATGTAGGTCCTGAGAATATAATGAAGTGCCTATGTTTCATAGATAAGAAAGGAAGAGTAGCTGGAGTTATCGCGTCTAGCGAAGTAAAGATCGATATGAAGAAGCTTGAAGAAGCTGCCGCACTGAAGAAGCCGAGGCTCATGCTTCCTAATGAACTGAAAGCTAGATTCAACAAAGAACCCGGAGAGATAGATCCTTTAACGCTAGCTGGGAAAGTTGACTCGCTATTCATCGAGAGCACTCTTCTCGATAAAAAGTTCGTGATCGGGTCCGCAGGATCAAAGTTCTGCGGGTTTAAGATCACACCAGAAGAATTGTTAACAGTCACGAAAGCGAGAGTTGAGAAGCTTTCCTAGAATCCTAGAAAGCCCAGTAGGGCTATCCCGAAGAGTAGACCCAGCGCAACAGCGACGACGATGAAGATTATTATGGCCAGCAAGGCTATCAAGAAAGCCTTTCCCCAGCCTGTATCGAAGAAATGTTTGATCAACGCTAACCAGACGATTAAGGCTAGAAGCCAGCCCACGAAAGGTACGACATTTTCCACGACTGCGCCTACTATTAATCCGAGAACCGTAATCCAGATAGCGTCTGTGAACTTGGCTTTCTCCTTTCCCACGAGGACTCTACCTGAAGCCCAAAGTACAGCCGAGATCACGATAACCTCGATGATGAAAGCGACAATATTCACAGTGCTAATGCCGAAAGGCATCTAACATCGCTTACAATTAGGTATTTGTACATAGATTTAAGATGACGCTCTCAAAAGAGACTTATATTCTCGTAGAGAAGATATTGTCTGTTTCTTGAAGGTGGAGATCGTGAGTCAGATTGAAGAAGCCATCAAGGAGCTTCTGAGCCTGGGTGGTAGAGCACTCGACACCTACAGGAAGCTTCTGGAGAGCGGCTTCGACGAGAAGTCGCTTGAAGAACTTGCCAAAGCTACCTTGAACTTCGGAGGACCCAGCAACGTTCTGAAATCCATAAACGAGTATGGAAACCTCACACGGCTCGAGGAGAAACTTGCTGAGACAGACGCCCTAATGCATGAGATGAAGACCAATTACGATGACTTGTCCGCAAGATACTCGCATCTCCAAGCGAGCGTAGCGATGTGCGACAAGCTTCTGTACGAGTATAAGTTCACACCTGAAGCTTTCAAGGCGGTGTTTGAGAATGCCCAAAAATATGGTTCTGCAATCGACGTCCTGAAGGCGCTTGAAGGCTACGGAACTATAGAAAGAATCAATCAAGAGATTGCCAATGCGAAGGAGCAGAAGAGACTTGAAGTCCTGAGGCTGGAAGAGGAATTTCTGAAGAAGAAAGAAGAGAAGGACCTAGAACTCACAGCGCTTGAGAAGAGGAAGGAGGTTCTTCAATCTGAAGTGAACACTTTGATTGGAGAAATAGAATCCCACAGGCAGAGGATCAAAAGCCTCTCAGAGCAAGCTGACCAACTCATGACAAGCGTCGTCAACTCAGTCAAAGAGAAGACGAAAGCACTGGTGGAGGAAATTGATGCATCTGGGAAGCAGGCGATAGAGGCTGTTATGAAACAGATGGAGACGCTTCATACACAGGTTTCAAATCTGGCCGCTCATACGCTTGAGGTCGGCGAGATACTTGGCGAAGCGGAAGCGCGAGCTACTCAGAATAAAGAGATCTTCAAGCTTCTCGAGTTCATGAGAAGCCCAGAGTTCACTTCCAAAGATATCTTGACCACGATGCTGACTGTATTTAGAACTTTTGAAGCTTGGTCGAAACTCAAAGCGAACGAGTTGAAGTCGCCGAAGCCTCTCCAAACACTATCCGGGCAACTGATAATGAAGCTTGAAGACGAAGTGACAGCATGAGCCTCGAGTCTACAATTCTGAAGTATACGCAACATCTAGATGAGACGAAGAGGCTATGTGAGCATATTCGATACGCGATCAAAGTGTTCGACGAGAAGATTGCGAATGAGGTCGAGAACGAAAAGAGACTAGCAGTAGCTCGATGTTTGGACGGTTTCGAAAAATCTTTTGACGCTCAACTCGAGGCAGCGAAGAAGAGAAAGACTGCGGAGCAAATAGCCAAAGCCATTTCAAAGCTCAAGACCGCGCTCAAGCCTGATGCCGGAAAGAAACGCGCACTGCCAGAGGTATGGGTTTCATTAACTCCACAACGGAAGATCGTGCCGTTAAACTTGAATAGAATGGCCAAGGAGAAGAGGACCTCGATAGAGAACCAACATCGTCAACTCCTTGCAGAAGGCCATGCGCTCCTAACGATAGAAGACTTCAAGAGGATCTTAAAGGAAATGCGTAGGAAAATTCTCGCAGCCAAGCTTCAAATGGACTTCAACCTGTACGACAGCGCTAAGGGAGCGGTAATTACCGAAGAGATCGAGAAGAGAATAGCTGAAAGAATCGTCTCGAGAAAGTAGCTGGCGGTCACGCGCTCGAAGATTCTGCTGCTCAACCAGGTGCCGCCATTTTTTCGCAAATAGGTAGAACGGCTTCTTCGCAACTGTTAACTAGCTGATTTGAACTGTATGGTTGGAATCTGGAGTAGCCTCACGGATGATAGTCGAGATCATTTCAATCGGTTACGGCATTGTCTGCATGGTCGGGTGGGGCTTTGGAGATTTCATCGCTAAGAGAATAGTTGCACCGTTAGGCTACTACAGGCTTCTCCTTTATGTGCAACTGGTAGGGTTGGTTCCACTCCTTCTCTTGGCCGCAATATTTACTCCGCCAGTGCCTTCGTCGCCAAGAACGATAGTATTGATCCTCGCGACAGGCGTTTGCAGCGTTTCATCTCTCTTTTTCTTCTATAAGGGTTTGAGGGTAGGGAAGGCAAGTATCATAACTCCGGTGGCTTCGACTTCAGCGATAGTGGCAATAGCTCTCTCCTATGCGATTCTCGGTGAAACTCTGACTCTTCCCCAGATCATGTGTATCGCTCTCGTCATGGTTGGGATACTCGTCGTCTCTATGAGATCCGACTCGGACGGACGGTCGGACAACGGGATTCCCTACGCAATTGCATGTATGTTGTCTGCAGGTTTGAACTTCATCCTCATTAAGCTCGTTTCAATGGATATCGGTGAGATTGGAACTCTATTCTTCAATCGTATCTTGGTGACGCTCATACTTTTATTCGTCATTCCGTTCTTTGGAAATCCCTTCTCACGAAATGTTCAAAGAAAGGTCTCTCTCAAGATGATAGTTACCGCTGGTTTAACTGATTTTGCAGGATTCTTCGGCTTCGTGGTTGGAGTGGGTGTTGGAATCGTCTCGATAATTGCGCCGATATCCAGTGCGTCGCCAGCCGTGACAGTCGTTTTAGCACAAGTCTTCTTGAAGGAAAGGCTAGTTCGAATTCAGAAGGTGGCTGTAGTCTCTGTTATCCTTGGAATCTCTCTCCTTTCGATTCTGTCAAGCATCTGAAGAAAAGTATCTTGTTTACAGGGCGATGGAATCGTGCTGGAAGTTGCTGGTGGGCCGGGGGAGATTTGAACTCCCGACCATTGCCGCCTCCATAAGTCTTGGAGGTCACGGTTTCTGATGAGACGCGGTTTATCAGCCGTGTGCTCTTCGGCGTTGCATCTGCAACTTAACCATGCTGAGCTACCGGCCCGCCATAATTCGTCAGAATGCCGCATACTTATTAAGATTTTTTCAAAGCGATTGCTCCAGCGAGTTTATGAAAAGAATCTCGCTTGAAATTCCCCTCGGCCTTTCATAATCAACCATGGGGAATGGATTCTTTTCCTCCAAGCGTCGGCTCGACGAGTTCTTCGACAATAATCCTCGTCATTTCATTAACATTGCCCAAAGTGTCGGCTTGCAGTAAAGATGGAAGTTTCAAAATAATATTCAGAACCCTCGTTGAGATTTCTTTGGGAAAATATTTCATTCCTTCTAACACCTTCAGTCTGATTTCTTTTCGGAGCTTTTCATCTGACATTAGAGCTGAGGCGCAACCGAAGTCTTTCAGGCGACTCACTATGCATAGGATTTTGGTTTCAGGTTTGACTTTTCCAATCTCCCAAGATATTAGATCGTCCTGCGAGGCTTTTAGGACGTTCTCCGCATATGCTACTTGGTCCTGAATGTAGCCTCTGCTGTGAAGTAGGCGTGTGACCTCGAAATCTTTCACAGCTATCGAGATAAGGTACAGCAAATCATTCATGTACTGGATTGGGAGATCAAGCCTTTCAAAGGCTTCCAGTAGGTGATGTGGAATAGGGAAGATGTAGTATTGAGGGGAGCCGTGCAGGACGGAGTGGCCGACCTCATGTCTTAGGATTCCAACTCGAGTCAACTCTGTCAATGACTTTATTTTTTCAACGCTGATACTGATACGAGGTATGCCTCTCCAAGCATCATGTCTCGCGTAGAAGTTTTCATCGAAGCGAGATGAGGTGACACCCATCTTCGCGTACTCTTGTGAGATGAATGCTTCCAAGGTTGAGGAGCGTTCGAATAGATATAGGTCTACTAGCGATAATCCGTGAGGCTTTAACCGATTGTAGCATTCCTCCATTACCGAATAGATAGAATCAACCGTCACAGACTGAATATTACCGAACTTCGATACGATGATCTTGACCATCGATATCGATGATGAATCGTTAAGAAGCTAATCTTAAGCCTTGTTTTCCACTTTCTTCAAGCGTGGTCGAGCCTCAACCTCGCCGCACCGAGCACAGTATTTCGCATAGTCTACGTCGTAGAAGCCTCCGGACTCTCTAATGATCAGCGTGTCCCTCAGCTTGTGTCCAAGTGCCCCGCAAATCTTGTCTAGAAGAGTCATATCCTCGACCGTTCAATTCTATGAATGGCTATGGCCCAAGATAGCTTTGATGTCACTTCAACTCAGCATCAACAGTTACATTCAAGACTACCTTTCGCTGCCGGTTGGCTGAGTTCCTCATTCTGAATGCAAAAACCATTTAGGCAACACATCTCCCAATGAACACGGTAGCAAAGACTCGGGCCGGTAGTTCAGTCTGGTATGAACGCCGCCTTCGCATGAAATCGTTCAGATAAAGGCGGAAGTCGCGGGTTCAAATCCCGCCCGGTCCACCAATTCTTAGGCTTAGGCTTCGGTTCAAAACCATATTCAGCCATTTTCATTAGGCTTAAGCGATAATCGCTCGGTTCTAGATTCTTGAGACAGAGGAAACTAGCTCCTTGAGCTATTGTTTTCTGTTCAACCAAAATATCTTTTCAATACTCTCAGAGCATTCAGGGTAATCCATTTGCTCGGTTTACCTTTCTGTTCGATATTTACTTGAAAGCGTCCGTTGAAGGTGCTTTCCAACTTCCATTTGCTCTGATCATCTTGCTTCGAGATTACCAAATCCACGGCTTCTTGCATTTGTTTGTCTCTGTAACCCAGCTTCGTCAATATTCCCAAGATCTCTAAGGCATCAGTGTTCCACATTAAAGGGAAGCCGAACTGTAGCCAGCTAGGTTTAGACACTTGACTTAGAGTGTGGCTTCTCTTGTGAATGTGATGTTCGAGGATGTATTCAACTCCTTTTTCGATTGTGCTCTTCACATCCCTGGATCTCTTGTTCGGAGGGATTTCTGCAAGCGCCTTCAGGGCTTTGACTACGCCCATGTGGCAAGTATGTTTCCCCCAGCATTTTTCACGCCCATCGTAAGGCCAACCTTTAGGCGCCTCTCTTATTCCGTCATCGAATCTTTGATATGTAACGATCCAGTTGATCCCACGCTGAACCCTGAAGTCTTCTAGGTAACCGAATCTAATTAAGCTCCAGACCATGTTGCCCGTTAAGCACGGTAGTACTTTGTTGTGATCGCCTCCACCGGCTGCGGCGTTGAGATATGAAAAACCGCCGCTCATGTGATCTTGAGAGTTCTTAAGAATGAACTCACAGGTCTTACTGATGCGTTCATCATTTCCGTCGGCTCCGAGCTCCGCCAAGATTATGAGCTGCCACACAGTTCCCTTGTATTTGGATCTGATGTAGAAATTCTCAGGGCTTCCCCAGTAACCCTCATTCTTCTGCTTGGCCAGAATCTTAGGCACGATTCCGGTTTCCATTATTTGCTCCTTTGCTCTATTCACGTCTGGATCGTTCTCAAGCCTTTCCAGCATATCAGTCAATGTGAAATATCGCACTGAAGGATTATCTGTTTCCAACAACCAATCTGTCGGATCCGCTTTCAACAAAGATTTCCATTTATTCATCTTTCTTGAAGTCGCTCCTAGCGCTGCCAACAATTCTTGAAGGGCGAAATCACGCTCTTGACTTTGGCTTCTTCAAGAACTGTAAGCCCTAAAGCTTATGCTTCTGCTGCTGGTCCTTTTCTCCTCTGTCCGAAGCCTCGGATTCTCAGTTTCGCAGTCAAGATCTTTTCTGTGGCAAATAGTCTTGCTGCAAGGTATAGGAGTATGACTGTGAAGGCGGCCACGTAGAGGATGCCTAATATAGCCTGAAGGTATTCTCCAGTGAAAGCGGCTTTCGCAGCTAGCATCGGGTAAGTGTAAGGGATGGCGTAGGCGACTATCTTCAGTGCTAATGGCAGTGTGTTGATGTCACTGAACATCACTAACAGCATTGGGAACATGATTATGATATATAAGTAGCTCATGTACGACTGTGCGCTTCTCACGTCTTCAGTGAAAGCTGATAGGATTACTGCTAGGGCTAAGGCTGACAGGATGGCTGCGAAGAGCGACGCTCCCAAAAGCATGTATGATAGGGATGAAGGCGCGAGACCTAGCGCTTCGAGGTCGACTGTAACTTGACTCCCGAGGCCTGTGGTGAGCGAGGTCATATAATAGTTGAAGCCGACCATGTAGGCTACTGCGCTAACAGCTGCGACGACGATTGAGCCCGTCATTTTTCCGAGCAGAATCGTGAATCTATCTATGGGAAGGCTCAGCAACGTCTCCAAAGTCTTCTCTTCTTTCTCAGATGCAACTGAAGTGGCTGCAATCTGCATGGCGAACATTAGCAATATACTAACTGTGACTGGCAGGACCAAGACTTGAGAGGACATTACTTGTAGCAACGCTCTCGGGTCAATCTTTCTAGGTTGTCCTTTCACTATAGATCCTGCTTCGGTCTTGAATAGGTTAGGAGCGAGATCTCTGTTGTATTGCGCTAGAAGTTGGCTGATGATAGAAGATGTTGCGCCTTCGGTTAGTCCTTTTCCAGAATAGACGCTATAGGTTTCTATTGTTGCTTGTTTGCGGCTGGAGATATTGGCGCTGAAACCTTCCGGTATTACTATTAGGTCTGTGGCTTTCGGATTTGTCTGCAGTTGAGCGACTGCTTCATTCAAGTTTGTTGCAGTTATTTTCATGATAACGATATTGGGAACGCTTGAAAGATATCGCGTGAGGTTCTTCGACCATTCACCTTGATCAAAGTCGGCAATGCCTAGAGTTATTGTTTGAAGACTTTGCCCTGTAGATTCTATAGAAGTTCCTATCACCATTCCTAATAGGGGAAACATTACGAGTGGCATGATAATCATGCCGATCAGTATCTTCGGGTCGCGGAGCAGTTCCTTCAGTTCTTTCAAGACTACGTTTCTTATTCCTTTAAGCAAAGCCGACCACTTTCGCGAAGCCCTCTTCCAAGTTGGCCACATCAAGCTTATTCTTTAACTCTTCAGGACTGCCTTCAGCCACCATTCGCCCCTTGTTGATTAAGGCCACGCGGTCGCAGAGATACTCGACCTCCAGCATGTTGTGGCTTGAAAGCAAGACTGTCACGCCATGTTGCTCAACAAACCGTTTGATTACACCTCTAACGTGGAAGGAGTGGATTACGTCTAGACCGCTTGTAGGCTCGTCTAATATTGCCAGTCTGGGCTTCGTCATTAATGCTCTCGCTACTAGCAACCGTCTTTTCATACCTTTACTGTAGGTTTTTACCTTGTCTCTCAAGCGGTCGCCTAGGCCCGAGATCTCAGCTGCATCTTGAACCATCCTCTCCAATTCAAGAGAGTTCTCCGCCCTGAACTCTCCCATGAACTGCAAATACTCATAGCCAGATAGGTTCTTGTAGGCGCCTGCTTCCTCAGGCAGATAGGTTATCAACTTTCGAACTTCAGCCGCTTCCTTAACAGCATCCTGGCCGAAGACTTTCAGCCCGCCAGAAGTCGGCAATATCAATGTTGCAGCTATCCTTATCGTCGTGGTCTTCCCAGCGCCGTTCGGCCCAATGAGACCGTAGATCTCTCTTTCTCTGACTTGAAAACTCAAACGGTCTAAGGCTCGTATTTCGCCGAACCGTTTCACGAGATCCCTAGCCTCAACAGCATACTCCATCAGCAATCACTGCAGCGGATTCAAACACGGTAGGGTTTCTTAAGCCTTCCTACCGATCGAAGCGGAATCTTGCAAAAATCTGAAGATCCCTATAGCTGCTTTGCAGAGTTAGTCACGCTGCTAGAAATCCTCCATCGACGACTAGGGCGGTCCCTGTGACGAATGATGATTCCTCGGATGCTAGGTAAAGCGCTGCGTAAGCTACATCTTCAGGCTCTCCTATCCTGCCTATGAGGATATCCTTGGCCTCCTCTGGGTTCTCTTGCTTCTCCAGCCAACGCTCGGCTAGCGGCGTATTGATTAGGCCTGGGCATATGGCATTGACCCTGATCTTGTCTTTAGCGTGATCGAGAGCCATAGCTTTGGTCAATAGCAAGATTCCGCCTTTCGTGGCGTTGTAGACAGCATTTCTCTTGAACCCTACGATTCCGCCCACCGATGAAGTGTTGATGATCACTCCTCCTCCGCCTCTTATCATCTCGGGAACCGCATACTTGGAACAGAGGAATACGCCTTTCAAATTCACATTCATCATCTTGTCATACTCTTCAAGAGTCGTCTCTAGAATCGTCCCGACGATATTTATCCCTGCGTTGTTGAATAGAATATCAATTCTTCCATAGTGTTGGATCGTGCTATCGATCATCTTCTTTGCGTCCTCGGCCTGCGAGATGTCTGTTCTGACAAATGTAGCGTCTCCTCCTCCGCTCTTGATCTTTCGTACCGTCTCTCTGCCACCCTCCTCATCCACATCTGCAACCACAACCCTCGCTCCTTCCTTAGCGAACAAGATCGCTGTCGCTCTCCCTATGCCTGACCCTGCACCCGTCACTATCGAGACTTTTCCCTTCAGCTTCACACAATCACCTCCAATATGCGCTTTGGCATCTAATGTACGAGAAATATTCCGTATTAGCTTTGAGCGATCAATTCATAGTCGCTGATAAGGCGCTAATTCTTCTTGGCATTCTTAATCATGAACAGCGATGCTGCTAACGCTATGAACACTGCGATCGCCGTTGTTGAGAACTCTGGTACCGGTACTTGATTGGACCAAGCGCTCCATCCATGTATGTTGCAGTGAGCTCTAGCCCTAACGTTTGGGGTTCCTTGAATCTGTCCTAGATCCAGTTCTACAGTGAATGGATCACTGCTTTGTGGCTGCTGGTTGAATTGTGTAACCTGCCCATTGACGTCAACTTCTACTACATCGACGTAATGGCAGCATGTACTCGGATTCGAATGGGTAATCTCAAGCCTTATCCTACCTATCGAATCTTGAGAGATGTTTTCAATCTGAAGGACTGTAGGTACATTCGCCTCAACCCCCTTAATGAAACCTGATAAGGCTACTGCATACAATGCTGCTGCAGATGCAGACCTTAAGAAAAACCTCCTAGTAACCGTTTTTCCACTGAATCGACTCATGCTTTACACCCGCGCCCTTCATGACCTCTTTAAAAGGAATCGGATTTCAAGGGCTTTAAGGATTGGTTCTCCGATCTTAAAGGACGTAGTAGTATATGTAGAATGCTATCCCGAGTAGCAGAGAAACGGTCCATAGACCCATGGTCATCCTCATCCAGAACCGTATCTTTCGCGGGTGTTTGAAAAGGAACATTATACCGAATATCTCCGCTAGACCTCCTGCAATGGCATGAATCCAGGTTATCGAGGGGCCGAACTCGTAGAACCTCTCAACTAAGAGGGTGGAGTATGTGAAGAGGGATCTCCCCATGACGGAGAAGATGAGGATGGCGTTCAACAGGACGGCTACGCCCATGAATAGACGATGTTTCCTAAGGCTCTTCTCCCTTCCCTTAACATAATGGATGCCGACCAAGACGAATGCGAAGATTATAAGCTGCAGAATCAGATTCAAGTCGTATATTGTGATTCCTTTAACCCCCGAATTCAGAACTGAAAGATCTAGAAAGTATATTAAACCATTCTTCTCACTCGTAATGTGTTGAGAGATATGCCTGACTTCTCGACAATAGGGGATTAGAACCCTTTAGGTGCAAAGGTTGAGCATACAGGTACTCCTCACAGCGGATAACCATCTGGACATCTCAGCCGTCATGTATGGACCGAAGAGACTCGAGAGAAAGGAGGATTTCGCCAGATGTTTTGAGACGACTGTTGAGTATGCTCTCAAGGAGAAGCCTGACATCTATCTGATCTGCGGCGACCTCTACGACTCGGTTGTTCCTCGGAACCCTCCGAGAAGTCGTATTATGAGGCACTTCCGCTCCCTCGCTGAGAAAGGGATCAAAGTCTTCTTGATAAGCGGCCATCATGATACACCTAGGAGTTTAGAGCAAGGAGCTTCTCCGCTCTCCCTCTACGGTGAGTCTGGATACGCACGCTTCTTCTCCGATTTCATCCAGCCTGAGTCGAGCATCTTCGAGAAGTCGGGGCAGAAAGTCCAAGTGAGCGGAGTCAGCTTCAACCCGAATCTCAGCGTGAACGATGATCCTCTCGCCTCGATGAGGTTGGAGAAACCTGAAGGCGACATAAACATCTTCATGCTTCATTACCCGATCGAGGGCTTCAAGGGGGTGTACTCCTTAACCGAGCCGACGATAAGAGCCTCCAGCCTTCCTAGCGGCTATCAACTTGTAGCTGCTGGACACATCCACAAACATCAGAAGAAGGTCTTCGGCGATAAGCTTGTAATCTACCCCGGAAGCACTGAGAGAGCCTCATTCTTGGAGGAAGGTGAGAAGAAGGGCTTCGTATGGCTTGAGCTCGACAAGTCTGGGCTAGTCTACGATGAGTTCATAGAGACCCCTGCGAGGGAGCTTCGGACATGGGAGTTCAATATTCCCAGCGAGGGAGAAGTAAACGGGATTCTTCAAGAGGAGCTTTTGAAGAGAGTGGATCCGCAGCTCATACTTAGAGTTAAGATCGTCGGCAATATGAGCCTCAAGCTCTTAGAGACATACAAGCGGCCTGCTCTACTATCCCAGTTCCAAGAAAAGTACTTTGCATTAGAGTTTGATGAAAGGGAGATGGCGATAGAGGCATACGAGCGTTTGGAGGCTCCTCCCAGAACCACGCCTCTAGAGGAGTTGAAACGATTCTTCGAGTCTGTCATGGCGAAAGCTTCTGAGCAAGAGAGGCTGGAACTCCAAGAGGCTTTTCAGAAGAGTATCTCTATGCTCGAGGAGGCTGGTGCCTGGTGAAACTGCTCTCATTGTATGTGCACAACTTCAAGAAGTTGAAGCTCACTTCCCCGCTAGAATTCTCAGAGGGGATAACGTATATCGCCGGACCGAATGAGAGCGGAAAGTCAACCCTGCTCGACGCGATACTCTACGCCCTCTACGGAAGGATGATCCGGCCGAGCGCTATGCCGTCCAATGAGGAGATAATCGCCTACGGGACAAATGATGCTTCAGTCGACTTGACCTTCTCGATTGGCGGTAGAACATTTCAAATCACAAGGAAGGTTCATATGTCGAAGCCGAATGAAGCGAGCCTCCAAGAAATCCTTGGCGAGGGCCACAAGCGAACATTGGCGACGACGGTTAAGACTGTGACCAAGGAGATTGAGAACCTTCTCGGAGGCATAACCTTCAACGAGATAATCGCGAGCAACGTTGTTGCGCAGAAGGACCTTGAGAGGCTTGTGGAGCAGAGTAAAGAAGACAGGAAGAGAGTAATCAACGCGTTCCTAAACCTAGAGAGCTTCACCGCGGTGAGCGAGAAGCTTAGAGAAGAACAGAAGAGCATAGAGGGAACGAGAACCACGGTCGGGCTTCTGCAGGTGGAACGCGAGAAGCTTGAGACGATGAAGAAGGAGTTGGAGGAGTACAGGAAGAAGCTTGAGGAAGTTGAGGAGATCGAGAGGAGCATCGGAAAATTAGAGATAGACATCAAAGAACTCAGGAGCAAG
>Ga0315307_1000362_pt1 | contig 19414 bp, 21 predicted proteins | sample TDP2_MG_FD_203079 | JGI IMG/M metagenome (GOLD analysis project Ga0315307, IMG submission 203079) | Freshwater sediment microbial communities from Lake Towuti, South Sulawesi, Indonesia - TDP2 | ecosystem: Environmental > Aquatic > Freshwater > Lake > Sediment | place: Indonesia: South Sulawesi...
TTTCAACAGCCTCTTCATAACACTCAGCTTCATTCGCGTACCTGATTTTGTAGCCAGCCTCGTAGATCTGGAAGGTCAGGTCTGTGTCTTCTGTTAGCATGTTATGGTCCCAGCCGCCTAAATATTCTAGCAAATCGCGTCTTACAGCGCACACAGTTCCGCCACATTGAGGTATCAGTTCAAGGCTGTCTCTAGCCAGCTGGTCCACGCGGTATCCTCCGATTCGCTCTAGGGCAACAAGCCTCGAAACAAGAGTTGTTGGTTCGTTGAGAACTGTTATTCTGCCCTGTACTGCACCGACTTCTGGATCGATGAAATAGCCGGTTAATTTCTCAACGATGTCAAGCTGGGGATAGTAATCGGCGTCAAAGAAAATCAAAATGTCGCCAGTTGCATGTTTGAGTCCATCGTTGAGTGCACCTGCCTTGCCTCTTCCGCCAATATCTGTGCCTCGATGAACAGCTTTGAAGTAGTTATATGTCTTGGTGAATTCATCTGCTATTCTTCCTGTATTGTCTGTTGAGGCATCGTCTATGAGAATCACTTCAAGTTTGTCCTTTAGATAAGTCAGCTCGGTGATCCTGTGCAGAAGGGTACTAACAACTGCTTCCTCGTTTCGCGCAGGTATCAAGATTGAAACTGATGGTTTGAAACTCAGACCGTGCAGTCCATAAAGCGATCGGTTGCCTCTCTTGGATAGGGCAGTGAACGAAAAAACGTAATGTCTAACAAGATACATCGATATGACAGCGACGAGAAACGCAAAAAGTAAGTAAAGAATCAAATCCAGCATCGCAAGTCAACCATTCTTCCTTGAAGTTAACGTGGACAGCATAAGAGACCACACCGCGACTACCCAGAATATATCCGTGAGAGGCCCAGTCACGAATTCTACAACCGCAAAGGCGCCGGCTCCAAAGTAGTATGATATCAGGGTAGCCAGTGACAGTCGAATCAGACTCCAGCTCAGGCCCATGAGAAAGCCGAGTTCTAACCATGCAACCTTCAGCCAAAAAGAACCACGAAGCGGGTACATCAGAAACAGGAACAGCAAGCCGAATACTGTGATGGATACGAGTCCGCATCTTTGCCACGTTAACGGCAGATTCAGATATGAACCATCAATTAGCCTCACAGCGAGCGATGGTACACCAGAGCCAAGAGTTTTCGTCACAGAAACCTGTGCTGTGGACAACAAGCGACCCATGGCTTCCATTAAGAAGGAGGGGAAGCTAAGCCACAAGATTGAATACGAAACTGCGAGAACCGTCAAACCAGCAAGCACATAAACTCTAGATTCGTTTTTGCTAAGCAATTCTCGAGCAGATGAACCGCGAGCCCGACGTGCTCCCAACATTTTCCCCGCACAAAGTTTGAAAAATGCGTTAGGCTTCGAAGTCTGAATCGAAATCAGCATCTTTGGAACGCATAGATAAGCTTTGCTAACATGCCTAAGAAGGAAACGTTTGATTCTGCTTACAATTTGTACCCTATTCTTCTCAGAAACTCTTTCCTAGCTTTCACGTCTGCTTCGGTTTCGACCTCTTTACTCTTCATGCCATCGATTACGCCTAGTATTCCCCTTCCTTGCTCAGTTTCGGCTACAACTACCTGCAACGGGTTGGCGGTTGCAGCATGAACGGTGCACACTTCAGACACCTGCTTGATTCTCTCAAGAACGTTTATGGGATAAGCATTCTTAATGAAAATGATGAATGAATGACCGCAACCCAGTTCCAAGGCGCTTCTGGTTGCTAGGTTTTGGAGTTCTTCGTCATTTCCCTCACATCTTACGAGGCATGGTCCTGAGCTTTCGCAGAAACCTATCCCAAACCTGATGTTAGGCACACTGTCCTTCAACGCCTCGTAAAGATCCTCCACAGTCTTGATGAAATGAGCTGTTCCCAATATGACGTTAACATCCTTCGGCACATCAACTTTCACAACGCTAAGTTCCAATATGCCCACCAGCCTGAACGCGCTACATTCAAATCCTCTCTGGCGAAGATTGCGTATTTATAACTTTAAGTCCGCTAAAACTCACAGAGCAAACGTTCAGGAATATATCAACCGGAAGCCTTAGCACTCTTCTGAACAGAATTTCCGTGCACACACAACTGAGTTTTTGGTTGGTTGGATAGAAATTCTACGCACACACACTATCAAGACAAGTTTCTTTAGAAAGAAAGGGCTTAATCTTATCAAAGCAGGAAGGATTTATGTCTGAAAGATTTATAGGAACTTGGAAGCTTGTATCGTGGGAAATGCAGTCAGGCGACGAAGTGACCTACCCTTTCGAAAAAGCTCCCGTCGGCATTCTCATGTATAACGATGAGGGATACATGGCAGCAACATTAATGGCTTCAAAGAGACGAAGATTTTCGTCGACGGACATGAGTAAAGTCACCACAGAGGAAATATTAGCTGCAGCTGATACGTACCTTGCATATTGTGGAAAATACGAAGTCAGCAAAGATAAGGTCACACATCTTCCAGAGGTTAGTTTCATTCCGAATTGGGTAGGTGAAAAACAGGAGCGGTTCTACAAGTTTGAAGAAGAAGAACTGATACTGAGCACACCGCCGACGATTCTTGGCGGTAAACAAGTAAGTAGTACGCTGAGATGGAAAAGAATCAAATGAACAAGTCTCTATTATTCGGCTCTGAAGGTTTGGGTTGGTTGGATAGAATTTCTATGCCCACACATATTCAATGATGGTTTGTTTATGCTTGTTACCGTATTCAATTATCCTCTTGAACGCTTTTTATTGTCTTCTTCGTCTTGGTACTAGCATTGGCACTTTCTTCCTATAGTCTCCGTATTCTTTGCCGAATTCCTTGATCAGCTCTTCCTCTTCTTTCCATGAGATAAAGTAAATGATTACAGCCATCATTGGAGTGGACAGCAAAGAATACCAAGCTGACAATAGGAAGGAGGTTCCCACGTGTGCTAACAACCCTCCTAGATACTGTGGATGTCTGACAATAGAGTAAACGCCTTTAACTGCAATTTTGTCTGGTCGATGCGTTTCCGCTGTGCGCAAAGTTGTCTTTGTAACTCCTTCAATTCCCAGCCAAGCACCAACTGTGAAAAGAGGTAAGAAAACTGCCAAGTGAGAAATGGGAATTGGGAAATCAATAGCAGGAACCAGAACTGACAAATTCTGGAAGGCTGGGAAAGTAAACCTGGGTTGAGGTGAAATCCACATTCCAAACCAGAAAATGAAGAATCCCCAGCCTGAAACGGCACCGGAAATCTCACCAATCTTTATTCCCCTTTCTTTGCCATATTTTTCCTGAAGGCTCAAGTGCTTGATTGACAGGAAATAAAGCGGCATAATGGCAACCACGCCCACTGCACAGATGAAAAACCAGATGTGCATATTTGCTCCCCTAAACCTACAACACAAGCAGTTTAGATTATAAGGTCAATGATAAACCCGTTTCTTGCTAATTCGTGGTAACAGACCTTTCTCTTTTATTTCTGGTGAAGATACTTTGTTGAGGAAGAATTTTTCTTCAGCGGTGAAGGGCTCTTTCTCCCACTCTGGAATCTTGAGCACTATGTTAATTAGGATCACATCAAAACAAAGAAGTCGTACAGCACAGTTCAGCGTGTACAACTACAACAGTTCAAACCGCAGCCCAACATTCCGGATGATTACGTGACTAGGAATAGCCCGACGACACACATATCAACAGCCTGTAGCCCAACATAGAAGTAGTAGTCATCGTACACACGGCGCTGACGACTACTTCTAAACCTAAAGCTCCCACGGTATTATTACTGATTCTAAGCGAGAGTTAATAACATCTGAAACAGAAACCGCTACAAACAGACTGCGCTTGCGTGTTCATGGACAACTGTTCCAACCTGCCCGCAACAACGGTAAAAGAAGGTATAAGGGAAATGGCGCCTTCTTCTCTTGAAATTTCTTCTGCCGCACCCACCCGCTAAACTGGCATATCTATCCGTATCTATCTTCTTTCCAAGGATCAGCCGTGTTACTATAACCTCTCTGCTCCCAATACCCCAACTCCTGATCCTTCGTAAACCTCAACTTCCTCACCCACTTCGCACTCTTATACGCATACTTCTTAGGCACAACGAGCCTCAATGGACCACCATGCTCAGGCTCCAACGGCTCACCCTCAAACCCATAAGCCAACAACACATCCGGCTCAAGCACATCCTCAATCGGCAAACTCGTAGTATAATCGCCCTCACAAACAACAGTCACAAACCTAGCCTCCTTCAACGGCTTAACCAAATCAGCAACGGCCTTGAACGCCACACCCTCCCAACGATTATCCAAACGGCTCCACCCAGTAACACAATGAAAATCACTAACAACCACAACCTTCGGAAGCCTCAAAAACGCATCATAATTCAGCCGAACCGGATTCGCCACCAAACCATCAACCACAAAATCCCACATCCTCGAATCAAACCTAGGCACTGGACCAACATGCAAAACAGGAAACCTCGACGTCACCCTCTGATTCGGCGGAATCCTATGCCCCTCTCTATCCAAACTAACGCACCTACACCTGCAAACTAACATACCCACAACAGCAATTATTCCTTTTCGCAAGCCCAGCCCTCACCCAAACCGTCAAGAACGAGCTTGAAATTTTGAAACACTTTTTTAGACCGGAAAGCATTCTAATCAAAGCAAAGCAGTCACACCACCTACCCTGAACAGAGTGAGACTGGAGCCAAACCCACAATGCAGCAACAACTAGAATTCTCTGAACTACTACGCCTTCCCGTAGTTCACGAGGCACAGCTCTACGAAAAACAAAGAGGCAACAAAGTCAAATGCAGCCTATGCGAACGGCGCTGCACAATCCAGCCAAACAACAGAGGCACATGCAAAACAAGAATCAACATAGATGGCACACTCTTCACTCTAGTCTACGGCGACCTCAGCGCACTCGAAAGCAGACCCATCGAAATCAAACCCTTCTTCCACTACTGGCCTGGCTCAACCGCACTCACATTCTCCACATGGTCATGCAACTTCAACTGCGCATGGTGCCAAAATCACCATCTCTCACGAACCGAGCCTAACCCAACCAGATCCAGCCACTACTTCAACCCAGAGAAAATCGTAAACCTAGCCATACACCAACAAGACAACGGCTTATGCGCCAGCTTCCAAGAACCCACAATGCTAACAGAATGGGCTCTCCCCGTTTTCAACTTAGCGCAACAAAAGAAACTCTACTCCTGCTACGTCTCCAACGGATACATGACACCAGAAACCTTGAAGCTCCTCAAAGAAGCCAACATGACAGGACTAAAAATCGACGTGAAAGGCGACAAAGAAACATACCAAAAATACTGCGGCGGAGCAGACGTAGAAAAAATCTGGCGCAACGCACACGAAGCCAAGAAGATGGGCTTCCACGTCGAAATAGTCAGCCTAATCGTGACCGACGTGAACGACGACGAAGAATGCCTACGCTGGATAATCAAAAAACACCTAAAAAATGTGGGCAGCGAAACCCCCCTACATTTTACACGATATAACCCAGCCTACAAGTTCACAAACCCACCAACCAAAATCGAAACCCTAGAAAAAGCCTACAACATGGCCAAGAAAGAGGGCGTCAGCTACGCCTACATCGGAAACGTTCAAGGCCACAAATACGAGAACACCTACTGCCCAAAATGCGGCAACATGCTCATCCAACGCTTCGACTACACAATATCGCAATACAAAGTAACAGAAGATCACAAGTGCCCAAAATGCGACCAACTCATACCAATCGCTGGTCATCGAATCAGAACGTGGCGAACCTTAGTCTAGGCAGGAACCAACTCTCACTATCAGACAGCTTGACGCGTCATCAACGTTTTCTCAATATTCTCTAAGCGCTTCTCGATCGCATCCAAACGGTCAAGTATCTGCTTCAAAGTCCTACTTACATCTTCAGTCGCCGTCACAGGCACAGGCGTCGGAGATGGCCAACCTAACTCCTCTGGACGTTCTGGGCGTCTTGGCATAGGAACAGGCGGACGATAAGCCGCTTTATCTTCACCCTTATTCCTACTCATATCAGATCCGCCAGTAACAGTGGTCACCCACACAATTAAGCATTAAAGCAAAGACAAGTTTGGGCAACGTAATTACAATCAATGCTTCTATTTACTCTCGAAGGGTCAAATATAAATGTATAAACCAGATTATCATTTAATCTCGTTTCGTAACCCTGAATTACGGGCTGAAGCCTTTTCTACACGCTCAAGATCATTCAACAACTCGGATTGAGGGCCGCTTCTTCTTCCTGTCTTTCTTGACTTCCTTTTGCTCCTCTTCCCTCGCAACCTTCGGCTCCTCGTCTACAACGCGTATCAAAGGCTGCTTTTCTAAGCCCTCGATTTTGGCGCCAGGATACTTCTGCTCAATATCTCGCCGAAGCTCAGCCACATCAACATCGCCTTGAGTCTGCACCTTCACGACCGGCTTGCCCTTCTCATAAGTCACTGAAATGGAGTAACCCGAGCTGCCTCCAGAAAACGACTTGGGCTCAAACATGGAATCAGGCTCGTCGAAGCCGAAAAGGTCAAAGAAGCCCTTTTTCCGCTTCTCCTTAGGCATCCGCGTTATCTCCCAAGAAAAATAGACGGGTGCCAAAATTAAAGTCTTATCATAGCTTTTTGTCGTCTCAATGTTTCATGAATTTGTCTTCATATTTCTTCAGGTGTTCAGCTGCTTCTCCAATGTCCATGAACAAAGTGTCTACTCTTTCCACGTCCCCTACAGCAACCTTTTCGTGTCCCAGAGACCGAGCGTTCTGTGCCGCCAGACTCAAAAGCTGGACTGCATAGCGAAGGCTGCTTTTAGCGCCGACTTCAGTTAACTTCTCGAGCGCTGCCTTCTCCAATTTGACTTTCTCTTCCTCAGACCTCAGACGAAGTATTTCACGAATACTGTCTGGATCATATTCCTCAGTTGCGATGATAACAGCGCGGTCTATAAGGTCAAGTGGAAAGCCTAAGGGACTTTCAACATCTGTTCCACGTATGCGAGCTATACCCCTGTTTGTTGCAAGTATGATTATAGGCACAAGTTCACTTTCCATGGCTCTACCCAAGAAGCTGAACGCTTCCAAATCCAGCAGATGGGAGTCGTCTATGAACAACACGCCGGGGTGAATGAACGCTTTGCCCTCGTCAACCAGTTCCTTCACGTGTTGATCAACGCCGGAGCGGATTTCAGTGTCAATCTCTTTACTCTCCGCAGCACCTAGGAACATAGAGAAAAATCCGCCTCCGCCGCGGCTTCTAGCGTTTATCTCATCCATGTCCGCAAGGGTTAGAGTATAAACGAACTCTTTCTCTTTCAAAACTTTACCGTTTGGACGCGGTACCTTCTGCCGCGTGTCCACATCATAAGTCTTGCCCTTAGCGCTTTCTAAGCTTAACCCAAGATTTGCCACTCGTCCAGATTCGGCGTCTATCTGAACCACATGCCCTTCAGAAATGTTCTCCTGAATGATCTGCTGTGCAATGCTAGCTCCAGCCTCAATCGTCTTCTCTTCCTCCTCAGTCTTCAAAGTAAGCCTAACACTTTCAGGCACCTTCTGATATGGGTTGTAGGGGTGCGGAGCCGTCTTAATGTCAGCATTGACCACTTCGCCCTCGTACACCTTGCGCATCTCGTGAATCTCGACGCCAATGCACTTTCGTATAGCTTCAATCAACACCTCGGTCTTCTTACGTTCACTGCTGTAAATCTCGCTTCCACTCATCTGAATAAACGGAACATTCGCTCCCAACTCCCTCGACACAGCCACAGCGATGGCAGTTTTGCCCGTGCCCGGCGGACCAGCTAAGATTATAGCTTTGCCGCTTAGCTTGCCGTCCTTAATCATTTTCACAACCAAACCAGCGCCTTCGCGTCCCTTCTCTTGACCCACCATGCCGTCCTTGACCTTAACAGCCTTGAGCTTCTCATCCAAGCCTAGCCCTTTCACATGCGTGTGCGCGCCAATACGCTCGAATCGTGATTTCGGAGCCGGCAGTTCTTTTATCCCTGCCATATACGAACTCACCTTCCACATGTCAGAATTGACAAACGCAACCCTATTCAACACGAAAATATAAATTTTTAGTCAACTGCTCAAGCTAAACAAACTGCACATGTAACAAAGGAAAAACAGGCGAAGAGAGCATTGAAAGTACGCAGAGAAGTCCAAGCGATAATCTTCGACGAAGTTGACAACGTAAAGAAAGTCCTAATCCTTAAGAAAATCGATTACTTATCCCGACGCTACCGCTGGCGACTGCTCAAAGGCGGTTTGCACAATGGCGAACCCGAAATCGAAGGCCTGCAAAGGGAAATCTCTGAGGAAACAGGTCTGAGAAACTTCAGAATATTGAGTAAGGTGCACGCTTACGAGTACTTCTTCAAGGGCATCAGACACGTCGTCTCCAGCTACCTAGTGAAAGCAGATTCGAAAGAGCCGATCAAACTGCAGAGATCAGAAGTCGCTGATTACGTGTGGACAACAAAGCAAGAAGCCTTTCAAATGCTCCACTGGAACAATGAAAGAGACGTTCTAGGACGACTTAAATAAGCGGTTTCATGGAAACTTCGGTTTTATCGCAGCTGTTGAGCACGCGTCAGCACATTTAAGACACATTATGCATTCTGGATGCGTGAACTTTCCCCACGGCTGATCCAATATTGGCACAAGCATCGGACAGGCTCTGACGCAGTCGCGGCAGTCTTTCCCACATCGCACAGGATCACGTCTCAAACCCAAGAAACTGAAACGCATAAGCACAGCTGAAAACGCGCCCTGAGGACAAAAATATCGACACCAACCTCGAGGAACATACAAGACGAGAGCCAACGTCAATCCAAGAATGATCAAGCGAGCCCAAAACAAAGCTTGAGTAGACGACAAGGAGCTGATCATCAAGCCTGCAGCATCTGCGCCGGGTTCAAACAGCAATGGAATAGCATGTCGTACATCTAATACCGTTCTGGGAATCACAGCAAACAACGTGTCAGCTGGACTTATTGCGTTAAAAGGCGCGATAGCGAAGGCTCCTAAAGCTTGTTGATAACCTTTTCCCAGACCTGCTGCGACAGACAAAGCCAACACGCCTGAAATGAGCAAGGTCGCAGCCAAAACAAAATACTTCAACCTAATCATCTGATTGTGCGTACGAGGTGTAACAACCGCATGTCTCTTCCTCATAACTTCAAAGACGTCTTGCACAAAACCAAAGGGACATGCCCAAGCGCAGAAGGCTCGACCAACTAGGACAGAGGCGATAAATATCGATGCAAGGGCAAGCCACGGCGGAATCAACAAATATAACATGTACTGCAGCGAGCCTAACGCTTCTCCCACGGTCTTCGAAGGAACACCGAGCAACCCAGTGATAGGCAAGAGTATGGGCCAAGGACCCAGACCCAAGAAAACCGCGTTGAATACGAAAAACAGCAAAACCTGCATGATGATTCTGGCGGTCTGAAACCTCAAGAGCCTCTTTCTCATACCAGCCTGTTTAACCTCATCGGCTGTGATCTTGGCTTTTTTTGTGTTTTCTCTCTCAACACTCAAAGTTTCTCGTCACCAAGTTTCCAATGGCAGCTGCTGAATTGCTGACGTTTACCTTATGTTTTTAGAGACGTGAAAGGCTTAAGTTGCATATAAATCTTCAACAGACGGCAACAGCCACGTTTTAATGGAAGAGCAGGGCTACTTGACACTGAAGAGGCCATCAAGGGAACGCCTGTGCAGAATAAAATCCCGGATAGACTCGTACAACTACTGAAAACTCAGAAATATCACTTGGTCGGCTCACACTCAGCCGTCAAACGATGTCGATGGCTGCACGAAACCCTAGTCAACGCTCGCCCGTGCTACAAACAGAAGTTCTACGGCATAAAAACGCACAGATGCCTGCAAATGACGCCAGCAGTCCATTACTGTAACATGCACTGCGCCTTTTGTTGGCGTGCACACAGCGGAGACAAACCCGACCTGCGATGGAAAGAAACCCCTAACATGGCATGGGATCAGCCTAAGGAAATAGTGGAAGGCTGCATTAACATGCAACTGAAGATTTTGACTGGCTACAAGGGCAATCCTAAAACCGACACATGGAAACTGAGAGAAAGCACTAGACCTGGACACGTTGCCATAAGCCTTACAGGAGAACCCACATTGTACCCCCAGCTGAGCGAGTTGATTTTCTTGTTCCATAGGCGGGGATTCACCACATTTCTCGTGTCAAACGGCACCATTCCGGAGGCTCTGGCTAAACTAGGCGAAGAACCGACGCAATTGTATGTCTCGCTTTGCGCTTACGACGAACCGTCGTTCCTCAAAACCTGTCGTCCACAATTCCCTGAGGCTTGGGCTAAACTTAACGTAACCTTAAGCCTGTTGCCTAGTTTTACGTGTCCAACCGTGCTTAGGCTGACTCTGGCGCGAAACCTTAACATGAAGCATCCCGAACTCTACGCTAAGCTGATTGAGAAGGCGAATCCAACTTACATTGAACCCAAAGCGTACATGCATGTAGGCTTTTCGAGACTTCGCTTGAACTATGACCACATGCCAAGCCATGAGGAGATTCGACACTTCGCTGAAGAAATAGCGGAAAACACAGGCTATCACATTCTCGATGAGGCGCCTGAAAGCCGCGTGGTCTTGTTGAGTAGGTTGGAAAAGCCTATTAGGCTTGCATGATGCTCTCCAATAACCGTTTGGACGGCTGCAAATCCTTGTCGTTGAAAAACCTGTTAGGCAAGATTCAGGGTGAACTGCAAAAGCGTGAGAAGGTCCATGAGGAAGTTCAGCGAGACATGCGGCGAGCCACAAGGCTCTCTAAACAAGCCATATTGTTCACGCATCAACAGAAGTTCAAAGACGCAAAAAAACTACTGAAAGAAGCCACTGGGCTTTTCACTAAACTGCGCTTTATGACTGAGACTTATCCTGATATGCTGTATTCAGGCTTGGTCGACGCGGCTTTTCAAGAGTATTCTGAAGCTCAGACTTTGCTGACGCTGGTTGAAGAGAACCGTTTCATAAGCTCAGAAGAAATAAGCGTGCCTTCTATCGCTTACGTTCTAGGACTTGCTGACGTAATCGGAGAATTAAGGAGAAGAGCCCTAGACTCGTTGCGCAAAGAAGATATCGGAACGGCTGAAAACTGCTTGCATTTGATGGAAGACATCTACGTGGAACTCATGGCCATGGATGAAGCCTACATGCTTGTTCCTGGACTGCGCCGAAAGAGCGATGTGGCTAGACACCTCATAGAAACCACACGAGGCGACATAACCATCGAAGCTCGACGTAGCTCGCTTGAAAAATGCATGAGAAACCTTGAAAAAATCGTCAAAAAGAGGACTAAGAGATAGCGAAAGAGTCAACAAAATATGCTTCGCGGTAGATTCTCGGTTGAGCGAGCACGCAAACTACAGCAACACTTATCAAGACAGGTCATTAGGGAAGACGCGCTCGCTGGAAAACTGCGTTATGTAGCTGGAGTTGACGTAGCTTATTGTGGAGAATGGGCGATCGGCGCAGTTGCTGTATTAGACTACGCTTCACTATTAACTGTAGAAACTAGGAAAGCCAGAGTTAAGATAAGTCTTCCATACATTCCCACACTGTTATCGTTCAGAGAAGTAAAACCAGCAAGAGCCGCCATTGGTAAGTTGGAAATCCAGCCAGATGTCTTTCTCATTGACGCCCAAGGGATAGCCCACCCTTATCGGCTAGGATTCGCCAGCCACCTAGGGCTAATTCTTGACAAGCCAACTATCGGAGTGGCAAAGAGCCGCCTGTGTGGACAGGTTCAGCCTATGGATAAGCGAGGCTGGTCGCCCTTGACGGACAAAGGCCAGGTCATAGGCGCAGCGCTTAGACGAACCGAAGGCGAGCAGCCAGTGTACGTAAGTATTGGGCACAAGGTTTCGTTGGAGAGAGCCATCGAAATCGTTAAGCACTGCACGAAATCAGCAAGAGTGCCCGAGCCAATCCGTATGGCACATGTTCTAGCCAGCGGGGAAAGGAAGAAACACAAACAAGAAATAACACGCGAATCCTAACAAATCAGCCAAGAGGAGAGCCGAAAAGGTGCATCCGCAACTGAAGAAAACACTGAACAAAATTGCTGACGAGCCACTCCGAAGGAAAGTCGCTGCTTTGATGGAGAACCCTACAATAGAGATAGCAGGGAAAGCCTACAAAGGAATACCTTTGGAAACATCGCCCGCAGGTTTATCTCATCATCACAGTTACCCAGGTGGCTTACGCGAGCATATGGTTTCAACAGCGAACATTGCGATGGCGCTATGCGACACAATTGAAAACGTTTACAATGGGGAAGTCGACCGAGACCTCGTCCTCGCTGGAGTCCTCGTTCACGACATTTTCAAAGCGTTAACATACGTTCAACGAGATAACGGCACCTACGCTAGCGCGCCCATAGCCGAACGCTTGGATCACCTCACACTTGGAGTAGCCGAACTCATCCGCAGAGGTTTTCCCCTCGACTTGGTTCACATCATGGATTCGCATATGGGCTGGCAGCACGGACCAATAGGACCACGAACAGCAGAAGCCTTGATCGTGCACCTAGCAGACATGGCTGATTCACGACTCAACGGCGAAGTCCTACGCGCCGCACAATACTTGCTCCGCGAAGCCACTGGAGCAGAACTCGCCCGCATGACAGCCACCGAAGCCTTCGAAATCGTGAACGCCAAAACAAAAAGGGGTTGGGAAGATGTGCCCAAAGCCTTAGACAAGATACGAACAAGACGTCAAAAATCGTTGTAGAAAGCTTTTATCATTACTAAAGCTGCGATACTTGCAGAGGGCCCGTTGCCCAGTCCGGATTAAGGCACCGGCCTTCGGAGCCGGAGAACGAGGGTTCAAATCCCTCCGGGCCCGCCACAACAAGGTCAACGGTTCAAATCGGAATTCGTGACGATAAGTACATTCGAATGGCTCGTTATACGCTTTGAATGCTTATATGGTCTTAAGAAGCAAAGACACGCTTAAGCTGTGAGAGTGTCGGGCATGAAGATTCTGGGTTTGGTTGGTTCCCACAGAAAGAACGGGAATTCGTATCTCATTTTGAGGGAGGCCTTCAAACGTTGCAACGTGAAGGCTGGAATCGTGCAGCTGGCTGAGGCAAGCATAGAATGGTGTAGTGCTTGTGGACTTTGTAGGGACACCATGAAATGTGTGATCGACGATGATGTGGAAGGCATATTGGATACGATTGTTAAAGCTGATGTTGTGGTATTTTCGGTTCCTAGATATCTTCCAATACCTTCGAAATTTATGACTTTGATTGAAAGAATAGGCGCGTTGTACCATTACAGACTGGAAAAAGATCCCGATTTTGACTTGCCATTGAAGGGAAAACCCTTTGGAGTAGTCGTTGTTTCCGCTGGAGGTGGAAGACAAGCTTTGGAAGCGCTGAAGGAAATTGCGTTCCAGGTAATTCACTGTTGGCATATGAAACCGGTTATGGCAGACACGTATCCATATCTTGGAGTTTTGGCAAAGGGCGAGGAAATCGGTGATGTCTTAGAAGACCAGAAGGAAATCAAGCAAGTAGAGGAACTGATTAAGAAACTAACCATGTAGAATCCAGTGGGATTCGGATTTATTCGCCTGCTATGCCGTTCTTGCACCCTGTGCTAAGCTAGGTTTGACCTTTACAAATCAGGAATCTCTCCGTAACAGTTTCCGTTGCGCCTTATCCGAAAAGCTTTCACCACAGTGTTTCGATTTAGCTTGGATCACTCGTCTGAGGAAAGAATGATGAGAGTTGCTGTGTTTCTGCTTTGAAAGTCATTTTGTCTTTGTTAGCCGAACAGGAGTAGCGAGAGAAGTAGCGAAATAGTTGTTATGCTGTCTGCAAGCGAGCTTTCAATTGGGATTACGAAGTTGTCTGGATCTAGGCCCTTTTGATAGGTAAGCACCGCAACCACGTAGGATATGGTCGCGATTGTTGCTCCTGCTGCCAGATTCGTTGTAAGCATTAGCGCTGTGAACTTAAGGATGTTTGGAAGGCTTAGTAATCCTTGTATAGTTAGGGATGAAATCGAATAAATGCAGAACATAACTGAAGATGCTGCCCACGCGGCTGAGATTTCGATCGTGTGGTTCTTTATGGATGAAAACGATGATCGAAGCGTGCCGAGGGCAAGTTTCGTAGTGGCAGTTGAACCCACAACAGCTCCAACGTCACCCATGGTGTCGATCATGGCTGGGTAAACAGTGTAAACTTCACGTCTCTCTCCAACAGCCTCTGCAATCTTGCCGAGAGTCGACCCAGTTATGTTGACTATGAAAACAACAAAAAACAATGTCAGAAGCGACTCTTTCACTGTCTTTACGAATTCAGGTTCCCGTATATTCTTCGCCAACAAGTATGCTGAAACAGACGCCAAAGCCAGACCTACAAGAACAACAACCAATTGCCCAGTCGTGCCGGACAAAACAAAAACGTTCACCACAACGATGTAAATCATCGTGATAAAAAGGTCGGATACGGTAGACTCTACAGGATACAAAATTATGTCAGGATCCAGTCCATGCTTGAATGAAACAAAGGAGACTGCCATAGTCAATGGTGAGACAACTAGCAGTGCTAAAGCCATTGTTGCTATTATCACAAATAGGATGCTCAAGAAGTCAGATGCTGGTATAGCTAAGAAGACGTTTCCAAACAGCATCGCAACTAGACTCATTCCAATGCTGGCTTCAAGCGTCATCATCACGACGGCTCGAAACAACAGATAGAAGCTCTTAGTATTGCCAAAAAACCGAGGCTTCACCGTGCCCAAGTGTAATGCTGTGCTCAGCCGACCACAGAACAAGCCTCCTATGACTCCCCTAGCGCTTACGACGGAGGGATAAACTAGGATAGCCCATGGGGCGAGTCTGAACAAGCCTACATATGAGGCAATAATTGTTCCAGCTACGATTCCGACTAGGTTGAAAGCAAAGGCTGTTAGTGATTCCCTTAAGGTCTTAGCAAATTTGTGTTTTGATTCCGAAGCCATAGCTTGTGATAATCCTCTGAAAAACTGGCGTGGTATTGTCAATAAAGTGGCAGTAAAGGATTTTTGGTTCGTTGGTTCTTCCTGCTTTTTTAGCTAACTATTTGTGCTTGATCTGTGTAAGGAGAGTTCTGTTCGAGTGTCTGTGCTGGAGAGCGGCTTGAAAAGGTTTAGCTTGCGGCATCTCTTGTAAACACGGGTCATTTTGTGCTGCCTCCAGCATCGTCTGCACCTCTTTCACCCAAACGTTGACTGCATCATTTTGCATTTCGTTTATAAAGGTGTTTCCATGCATTCAACGGGTGGTTCAGTGGCGAAGAGGACAAAGATTATCTATGGTTGAAAATCTATTCTACAGATACCACAGGAGTCGAACTGTTCCAGTGGGAGTTTTCGTCATAAATGGCAAGATTAGAGAAAATTAAGTACAAACCCATATCGGTTAGAGACCTGCTCGTTGAGATGAAAGATCTCTCTGAGCTGATGATTGATCTGGCGTATTCTGCGGCTCTTTTCAACAGTCGTCCTTTGGCTGAAGAAGTCATTGAAATGGAGAGGCAGGTTGACAATCTCGCTTATCTGCTTGATATGAGCGCCATGCTCGCTGCCAGAGATGCAAAAGACGCAGAATCTCTTGTGGCTGTGTCCGTTGTGGCTGGAGCCGCGGATAAGATTTCGGACGCAGCAGGCGATATAGCCACTATAGTCTTGAGAGAAATAGGCATTCACCCCATAGTGCGGGAAGCGTTCGAAAAAGTTGAGGAGCAATTGTCACGAGCTGAGATTCAGAAGGGTTCTGTCTGGGCAAATAGGACGCTTCGTGACCTTGAGTTGGCTCCGAAGATGGGTGTCGATATTATTGCGATACGCCGCAACAAGGAGTTTATAATCAATCCGGAACACGACGAGCTTGTGCTTGAGGGAGATGTAGTCATAGCTCGAGGCGCGCCGATGGGTATAGAGGAGTTTGAAAGACTTGCCGGCAAGACTCTGAAGACTGCGGGGAGTTAGATGATGACTTTGGATGCTTCATTCAAAGAGATCGTTGACATGCTCGCTGAACTGAAGGACACGTCAGAATTGATGATGGATCTTGCTTATTCGTCCATATTTCTTTACAGTAAAGAGCTGGCTCAGGAGGTAGCAACACTCGAGGAATACGTGGACGACTTGCACACTAAGTTCGAATTGCTGGTGTTGACTAGATGTATCAGCGCAGAGGAATCGAAGAATTTCTTGGGGCTGATTAGACTTGGTGTGGTCACGGAGAAGATAGCTGATGCTGCCATGCAGATCGCTGGGGTTGTGCTTAGAGGATTGGAGCCGCATCCTGTGCTAAAGCTGGCTATTAAGGAGGCTGAGGAAACTGTTGTTCATGCGCAGGTGTCTAAGAAGTCGCCGCTGGCTGGAAAGACGCTGCGGGAAGCTCAGGTTCATGAGGAAACAGGCATGTGGGTGTTGTGTATCAAAAGGGGAGACAGATGGATACGTCCCAAACCAGATACAGTGATAGAGGCAGGAGACCACTTGATTGTCTCCGGATATGCTGAAGGCGCGGAAGACCTCAAGAGGTTGACAAACTCGGAGAAAAAGTCGAGGAAATAAGTCGATCGCACAATACAGATCGCGTGCAAGTGTTGCAATGCATGTTTTAGAGCAGCATTCGCGTGAATGTTGGCGGCTGCGGGAAAAGAAATTTCAAGAGAAGAAGGCGCCAAATCCCTTTAGCCTTCTTCTACCATGTTGAAATGCGTTTCGCTGCAGAAGCTATGCAAGCGTTGTCGTAAATACTGTTCCTGATGACGATATTATCCAGAATGTTGGCTGCGGTCTGGACGGTTGTAGTTGAACATGCATACTGTTTGAGGCAGTCTGAATTTTCATGTGTCGTTAGCTTTCGCTTAGAATCAGTAATAATACCGAGCTTGTTTAGGTTTAGAAGTAGTAGTCTGTGCGGCGTGTTTGTTTGACTACTACTTCTCTCGTTTGGGGCAATGAGGACGACTTCTACACATTCCGAGGGCGCGTTACTTCAGCTACTTTTTCTAGGCATTCTATGGCTGATTCGTAAGTTGGGAAGCTTCGCATTCCGCATTCGGGTCCAGCGTAGGCTATTCTGTTTTCGCCGAACCTTTGGAGCGACTCCTCTAGCCTGTGTTTCATTGTTTCAGTGTTTTCTAGGTAGGTTAGCGGGTCGGCGTTCTTTGCATTCAGGTTTTTCCATGCTTCGGCAATCTTTTCGTTGATGGCAGCGTCAGTCATTTTCTGTGTTGATGTGTCGACTATTTGATCTCGGATGAGTTGGTCAAAATCGGTTATGGCGATGCTTGCTTTGAGGAATTTGTCTGTGGCTTCGAGTTGATCTTTGGTGCGTCTGGCTTGGTAGAATGGGTCGTTGACATGTGATTCGATTATGTTCAGGGATTTGACTTGCCAGAACAACTCGTCAGAGGTGTTGTGCAAGTGCAGGCATGTTTGTGCGCCTTTGGCTCGGATTTTCTGCATCATGGTTTCCCATGCTTTGAGCAGGTTTTCTCTGCCTTCTGAGCCGCGGTCTAGCAGTGGGTCGTCGACAAAGCCGAATACTGGTTCGTCTACTGAGACTAGCTTTGCACTGCCGTGTTTGCTGTTGAAGATGTTGGCGTCTGTTAATTGGGCAAGCACGTCCCCTAGGCGAGTGAAGGTGTTCTTGTCTTTGTAAGCGAAGAAGGAGCTGATTGTGTAAGGACCGGTGATGCACATTCGCAGTTTGAAGGGTTGTCCAAGTCTTTCATAGATGGTTTGCGATCGGTTCTTGATGGCTTGGGCTTCGGGTATCAAGCCTTTTCCAGATTTCACAGCTAGCGTGCCTGCTTCGACGTAGCCTCTGTTCACTTTGGCTAGCCCATCGATCATGTCGATGAACATTTGGGTCATGTCTCTGAACTGCGGATAGTTAGGTACGTTGATGCCAGCCTGAGCCTTATCAATGAAACCGGAAACTACTTTGCTTTCAAAGAGCAACGTTGACTCATTGTTCACTTGCCCATAATCTCGAGCGCCTGCTAAGAACCTGTTGATGTCGCCTTCGAATGGCAGGCTGCCCACATCGCAGGATTCAAGCATTTATGAAAACAGTCCACCATTACACATTGCTCATGACTTTGGCGACATTGTTTTAAAGTGTTCCCATCCACGAGCCTGTATGGGAGTTCTCTTACCAGGCACTTTTAGTATTAAAGTCCTTTTCGCTGTTACGTGGCCAGTGCGTATCAAGCGCACTTTCTTAGTCGCTTTCTCGTATAAATTTGGTTTAATTGTGACTACAAGCTCGTACTCTTCACCGCCGTACAAGCTAAGCTCAATTGGGTCAAGCTTGTATACTCTGGCAAACTCGACGCTTTCTTCATCCATCGGGAGATTGTCTATTACGAACCCGACTTGGCTGGCACTGGCGAGTTCATGAAGGCTCCAAGCCAATCCGTCGCTTGAATCTATCGAAGCCGTTACAGCGCCGCTTTCAGCCAAAGCCAAGCCCTCGCTTAGCCGTGCTCTAGGCATCAGAACGCTGTTAACAAGTTTCTTCTTAAGTGGGGCAGAAAGCGAAGCATGGCTCATAAGAATCTTCAGCCCTGCAGCCGTTTTCCCAAATGCTCCGGTGACTGCAACGACGTCGCCCGGTTGAGCTCCGCTACGCAGCATTAACGTGTTCTTCTTCGCCACACCAAAGACTGCACAACTGATAACTAGGTCTGAGGCTTCACTTGTGTCTCCGCCTAGCACGTAAGCTCCGTATTCCCGAGCGCCAGCATTCAAGCCGTTAGCTATCGCTTCGACATCCTTCTCTGTCATCTCTCTTGGGAGACCCAGTGAAACCAGTATGGCAGTTGGCTTTACGCCTTTTGCAGCAAAGTCGCTGATGTTCATAACTATAGCCTTGCGTGCTGCCTGGCACAAACTCATCTGAGATGGCACGTCAGTCTTGCCCACCAGCATGTCAGTTTTGATGACGGCAAGCCTTGTGTTTCCAAGATCAACTGCGGACACATCATCTCCGAAGGGGACAGCCATGTCAGGCATCGGTTCCAAGCGTTTCAGAATAATGTCAATGATTCGGCGCTCGCCTAGAGATTCCACGCTTTTCAAATGGTCAACCTCAACTCTTCTTTTATAAAGCGGAAAACGCCTTAAGTCTTTGCGGCTGGTCACCAAACCCTTTTAAAAACACGGCTACATGAAATCCATTGAAGTGAAAAAGAAGGATTCTGAATGAGTGAAGTTAAGAAATGTCCAAAGTGCGGCGGTGAAATGGAAAGAAGGACCCTGAGGGCAGGCGGCGGGGGGTACTTCGTTGAGCTGTCTGACTCTGA
>Ga0315307_1000363_pt1 | contig 19409 bp, 18 predicted proteins | sample TDP2_MG_FD_203079 | JGI IMG/M metagenome (GOLD analysis project Ga0315307, IMG submission 203079) | Freshwater sediment microbial communities from Lake Towuti, South Sulawesi, Indonesia - TDP2 | ecosystem: Environmental > Aquatic > Freshwater > Lake > Sediment | place: Indonesia: South Sulawesi...
GGATCTAAATCTATCACCAATACCTTCTTTCCTAACTGAGCCAAACAGGCTCCCAGATTTGCTACTGTGGTTGTTTTACCGACACCACCTTTCTGATTGATCAAGGCTATTGAGCGCATTCTATCTTTCCTTTATCCTATTGGAAGGTTATCCTCTATGGTGAGGATAAATAATGTGGAAACTGCAATTGTTCATAGAGTACCTCGCCGTTCCCCGGTCTGCTTCACTAACCCCGCTGGGTACGGCGAGGTAGGGGGGATACTCTCCCGGTGGATTGATAAGCATCGACCATTGACCAAATCCAGACAATAACTAAAAAAAGCCAACCGACAACAATAGGAGACAATGCCCAGGAAATGGCATAGGCGATAATAAATCTTGTTCCCTTAGTATACTCTTGGTTATAAATTTGTCCCAACCCGGGTATGAGAAAAGAAAGAACAACTGCCAGACCTCGATACGGATGATTAGCCATCCCTCACTCCCGGTTTGATACTTTTAAACAGTTAGCTTGACAACACATACAAAATTGTTGATCTTGAATTTCTACCAATGCACCAAGCAAATATTTCTCTATTGCAACATCAGCCTCTTTTTCATCAACCAGGACAATTTTAACATTGTGACTGTTGAGATTATCAATTGCACTTTGGTTCATATACCTTCCAATTAGGACTTGACAATTACGAATCTCTGAAAGCACTTCATTCTGTATTCTTTCTATAAATTCCCTTGTTTGAACCGATACCGTTTTGGGACAGACATTGACTCGGTGTGGGCAACAGAGATTCTCTCTGACTGTTCTGTTCTTAATTTTGTTACCTTCGATTTCGTAAATGATAAAACAGCGACATCTCCCAAAATGGGGAGAGATGCTTTTGCCGTCATCTGATGGAATAGCTATTTTCACTTTATCCGGCATTTTTGACCTTTCCTTAACAAGATCCCGGCGCACTGATTTTACTGCAGATATTCCCGGTCTATTATTTTGTTTAGTACCCGTGCAGTTTCCCGACTAACTCGCAAATCAGGGTCTTTCAGTTTCTTAGTTAAAATGGGAATAACGTCTTTGTCACCACACTGTTCTAAAGATTTCAACGCCGTAAGTCGAACTGCTTTTTCTTTTGAACTCAGATTAAGTATGGCCTCACGGTAACCGCTTTGTTCTTTCCCTCTTTCTTCAATCTCAGTAATCTGGGCTTTCACCCATTCTATTTCAGCTTCACATTTTCTCAGTTCACGAAGTAAGCCTTTGATGTCTTTTCCCTGCCAGATGTTTCTTACTTTCGTTTCGACCAATTTAAATATAGCCTTACCAAATCTGGTAAACAGAGCCGATTTTTTCTTTTGTCGCTTCTTGAGTTCCCTTCTTAATCTTCTGATTCTTAATGTCTTTTCGGTCACTTGGATTGCCTCAGCTGTTTTTGCCTTGATAACACCGGGCATGCCACTGGCTCTCTTAGCAATTGCTAACGTTTCTCTGGCTAATATCCCCGCTGTTTTTCCCGAAGCCACCTGCACTTTCTTTAACAAATTCTTACTCATCTCTCCTCCTTTTCGATTTATGGGTCTCTCCAATTGGCAGTGATGCAATTTTCTTGCCATTGCAACATGTCAAAAAAACTAAACGTCGTATCAATGTCACATTTCCGACGCCAAAACGGATGAATCTATGAACCAAATTGGCTTTGGTCGACTCAATAATTGTATTTTTGAATATCAGTCAAAATGGATAATTCTTTTACATAAATGATTAAACAGGTGCCTGGCATATCGACGACAGATGCTCATAGATGTGCAATATTTTAACAATCAGTTAAATTATTTATCAGGTCAGGAAGGGTATTTCTTTCGGAAGGCTTTAAAAGAGGCAATTTTTTTCTCATCAATCCCAAAATGCTTGATCTTATTATATAAGGTATGGCGAGTGACATCTAAAATCTCTGCTGCTCGACTGCGATGGCCGCGGCAGTATTCTAATACTTTTTCTATATACATCTTTTCCATTTCCTCAAGCGTAAGATATCTATCTTCTGGAGGCATCAGAAATAATTGTTTGGCTGTTTTATATTTCTGAATAAAAGGCGGTAAATCTGCGACTTCAATTCTATTCCGTTCGCTCAAAATTATTACTCTTTCTATCACATTGCGTAGTTCACGAATATTTCCTGGCCAATCGTAATCCTTCAGCATTTCCAGTACTTCCGGAGAAATTGTTTTCTTCCCTTTACCCGAAATCCTCAAATTATCTAAGAAGAAGTTAACCAATAAAGGTATATCATCCGGCCTTTTTCTCAAAGGTGGTACAGTGATAATCACCACACTCAAACGATAATAAAGGTCTTCCCTAAAGCGCCGCGAAGTAACCTCTTCATAAAGGTCTTTGTTAGTGGCACAAATGATTCTTAAGTCAACCTGAATCTCTTGATTACTTCCCAACCTGCGAAAATCCCCGGTCTCAACGACTCGTAATAGTTTAGACTGCACACTTGGGCTTATCTCACTAACTTCGTCCAAAAATAGAGTCCCACCATTAGCTGCCTCCAAAAGGCCGTGCTTCAAGCGAGTTGCGTCAGTAAAAGCACCCTTTTCATAGCCAAAAAGTTCACTTTCCAAAAGAGTATCCGGGATAGCACTACAGTTGACCACAATGAAAGATTTATCCCATCGCGAGCTATTTGCATGGATAGCACTGGCTATCAGTCCCTTACCAGTACCAGTCTCTCCTTGAATGAGGACAGCAGAATCGGTGGGAGCGACCTTCTGAACCAGGCACAGAATCGATTTCATTGCAGAGCTTTCTCCAACCAGCCTGGAAGGGAGGGTCGGTTGCGGCAACTCCCGATTTAGGTAGCGACCATTATTATGTTTACTACAATGCTCAATGGCGCTTTCAATATCAGAGATAACTAGATTTAAATCGAAGGGTTTGGTCAGGTAATCATAAGCACCCAAACGCATTGAATCAAAAGCGGAACGCATTGTGCTATTTTCTGCAAGCACAATCACCTCGATAGACGGGTGTGTCTCTTTAATCCTCCTCAGGGTTCTGTTAAATTCCATTTCCGACAATTGCGAACTTAAGAGGACAACCTGAAACTCACCATCTGCCAGCTGTTCCAGACCAGTATCTCCATCAAAAACTTCCTCTACACCATATCCAATTCGGACTAATTCTTTTTTTAGAGTTTTCCACATGGATTCTTTGCCACTCATAATTAGAATATTTTTCTCCCCGGCCATAGGTAATTCCCGATTGATCGCTTTCGTTTACGACTTTCTACGCAGTTTCTTATGACACTTCGGGCATATAATATGAGAGCCATAAATCAGTTCATTATAAGGCAACCATTTATTAAATAGAAATAGTGATTTACACCAAGCACACTGCTTCCTTATCTTCCTGTCTGGATATGTCTTGACATTTTTTCTAAACACCTCATATATTTCTCTAAATTCCTTATTGTACTGCCTGAAGATTCTCAAAATGTCAGGATCATATCTACCAGACTGTTCATATAGTATGATTTTACATATTTCCTTATGAGGAAGTGCCTTTCTAAAAGGTCTATCTGAAGCAAGGGCGCTATATGAATCTGCCAATGCACAAATTCTTGAGGAAAGAGGAATATCCTTGCCTCTTAAGCTACACGGATAACCTGTTCCATCGTAATTTTCATGGTGATAAAGCGCTATATCTTTCGCTATCTTGAAAAAATCATGCAAATCACACCCCGCACTTTGTTCAATCGCTGATAACATTTCATATCCATAATGAGTATGCGTTTTTAATATCTCCAATTCCTGTTTTGTAAGAGAATGAGGTTTCATAATTATCTTTTCGGGTATATTTGTCTTGCCAATATCGTGCAGCTTGCTTCCCAGAAATAAATATTGGATATAGTTCTTAGCAAAGATTTCATCTCGGGGCTCTGTCTTATGTAATTTCTGAACAATCAATCGAGCGTATTGCGAAACTCCGTTCAAATGCTCTATGGTTTCATATTCGCCCTTTATCTCCACAAGACACGCTAAAGCCGTATCCGTTATCGCCGTAGATAGCGATAATAAAGTGCCTTTCCAAAATCCATTTAAAAGTTTGACTTTAAAACTGTGTAATAGATTACCAAAAATAGTCTGTTGACTGGCATATCTTAGAACATTTATGAATTCAAATGGATTTCTAAATGGGCCGCGGAAATCATGAACACCGTATTTTGTGTACTGAAATGCATCCTGTAGATTTGGGTTTTCCGAGATTACTATTATCTTGGAATGTGGAGAAATATCTTTAAAATAGTCTAATGCACGAAAACCTTCGGTTAGGCCCTTCGATATTTTTAAAAAGATTAAATCAAATTCATAATTTTTATAAAATTGTTCTACGTGTTCAATATTTTTTGCCGAATGGATGGCATAAAGTATATCTCTATCAGTCCACGGCTGTATGGTATTTTCTACATCGAAATTCAGAAGGAGGACATCTATTTTTTTCATAAAAATGGTAACCGTTCCACTTTGTTAAAAAAACAGTTGTGGTCTCCACCGAAAAGCTCCAGAGATTTACTACTTTGTTAGATGGTTGGTCCCATTTACCCATTCAGAGATAAATTTCCAACTCGGTCTATCAAGCCTCGGACCCAGTCTGTCGCTCAAAAATCCAATCTCAAGAGGAGGTACCTTCTAATGGGGTAAACTACATAATTTTCCGCGGAGAAAATATCACCCAGAGGACTTTCGCCTCACTATCACCAATATTCTTAAACTTATGAGCAAGCATAGAATCAAACGAGATACTATCGCCCTCTTTCAAAGTATAGGATTCCTTTCCAATTTGCACCTTAATCTTCCCCTCAAGAACTAAACCGAATTCCTCTCCTTCATGTATATTTAATTGCTTACCAGTGTGGCCTTTTGGTTTTAATGTAAAAACTAAAGGCTCCATTAGAACTTCAATCCCACTGGGATTTAGTATTTCTACAAGTGCATTTGAATCTTTTAAGATAAATTTTTTTCTTTTATCCCTTTTTACAATAGTCTTACGACGATCCTCCTCTTCTTTGAAAAGATAGTCTAACTTCACGTGCAAAGCAGTAGCAATTCTCTTCAGACTATCTACTGAAGGGTAAACTACTCCCCTCTCAACTTGTGAAATAAAGCTACTACTCACATTTGTTCGCTTAGCCAGTTCTTCTAAAGTAAGCTTTTTCGTAAGCCTGATTTCTTTGATTCTTTGACCAAATTCCATTTTTTCATCTCCTTCCACTTGTACAGATTTTCTAATTCAACCAGAGCTGCCCAAATGTACAAGGAAAAATCTTTGGTAAAACGTCCTATATTATGCCTGAAGCAATTTATTTGCCAGAGCAGGGTATGAGTTTAAAGAGCTACTTTAAGATTCTTTCCAAAGGCGTGATTCATGAAAGGTCTGTAAGCGGTAGGTATACAATTGTGGTGCTCAAGTGATATTTGCTTCCTTCCAGTAAGTGTGTCATTATTGACACAAAATTGTTTCGTTTCTTCTATGAATACTACCGATTTTTTGACAGAACTTATTGCTTTCTCAAATTTGATACACTTTCCACTATTGACACAGAGAGGTAGTTTAGCAGAGAGAACCTGGGTCTGTCTCCACTTTCAGAAATCTTTTCTGCCAGCGTCACTAAGAATCTAGGCTAATGGTTACTAATGCCATATTCTTTCAATTTTCTGTAAAACTTCGACCTACTTAACTTCAACGACCTGGCGGTTTCGGTCTTATTACCCCCAAATTCCCTTAGGGCGCTGACGATAATATTTTTTTCGAAGTCTCTCAACAATTTTCTCAACGCCGTTTCCCCTGATAAAGAGGAGCACCTTACCCTCGGCCTGGAAAAGCCGATTGGCAAATCCAAAGGCATAATATATTGATTAGGAGAGATTATTAATACACGCTCGACAACATTAGCTAACTCTCTCACATTTCCCGGCCACTCGTATTCCATTAGAATTTTCATAGATTCCTGACTGATTTTTTTCTTTGCTTTAGTGACCCGACTATTAGCAATAAAATGTTTTACTAATAATGGGATATCTTCCTTTCGTTCTCTTAAAGGGGGCATATTGATAGTAACAACATTCAGCCTGTAATATAAATCTTTCCGAAAATTTCCCTTTTCTACTTCTTCAACTAAATCGTGATTAGTCGCCGCTATGATTCTAACATCTACCCCCATCTGTTTAGTTCCCCCTAATCGGCGGAACTGATGAGTCTCTATGGCCCGTAGGAGTTTTGCTTGCGTAGCTAATTTCACTTCACCGATTTCATCAATGAACAATGTTCCTCCATTTGCTATTTCAAACAATCCTCGCTTCATAGACGAAGCGTCAGTAAAAGCACCCTTTTCATGTCCAAACAGTTCGTTTTCCAACAGATTTTCAGAAAGAGAAGCACAATCAACAACAATGAACGGCTTGTTCCTTCTATGACTTTTCTTATGAATCGCTTTTGCCACTAATTCCTTCCCTGTTCCACTTTCACCCGTAACCAGAACAGGGGAAGAAGTTTTAGCCACTTTATCAATTAAGGAAAAAATCGATTTCATCTTTGAACTTTTTCCAACGATTCCACAGTACTTATCCTTAAGCTGAAGTTCTTCTCTTAAAACAACATTTTCTCTATTGATAAGTTTCTTTCCGTATGCTTTCTGTATAACAATCTCTAATTTTTCTAACACGATCGGCTTGATCAAATAGTCATAACAACCTAATTTCATCGATTCAATCGCCGTGGCTATACTTGCCTGGCCAGTAATAATTATCAATTCAGTTAATATATTCTGTTTTCTAAATTTCTTCAGTAATTCAATACCATCCATATCAGGCATTTTGATATCAATCAGACCAACATCAAATTCTTTTTTTTCTATTGCTTCAAGCGCCTCATGCCCGCTACTAAAAACTTCCAAATTGTACCCAGTTTTTGGCATCGTCTTAACCATCAATTGTCTAAAACCTTCTTCATCATCAACGACAAAAAGATTTATTTTCTTACTCATTGACTCTTATTCAGTTCTCTTTAGCCGCCAAATAAATATTATCCAAATTAACTAATTGTTTTTTTATTTCTTCTTCGCTGAACGGTTTTTGTATGCATCCCGAAGCACCCTTCTGTTTCAGTTCATTCAATAAGTATTCGTCCATTAACTTTCCTGTTATGGTTACTACTTTTGTCTTCGGCGAGATTTTCTTTATCTCTTCAAGAACCGTAAGACTGGGAACTCCTGGCATTATGATATCCAAAAGTGCCACATCAAAATATTCATTTCTGACCAATTCAATTGCTTTTTCCCCACTTGATACAAATCTCACTCTGTGTCCGTCAGCAGATAGCCAGTTAACCAGTATTTTGCATATCTCTTCTTCATCATCTATTACCAGAATATTCACAGGTGAGGTTTTCTTCACCCCCTCCCTCTTTTCTTCCTTAATGACCCTTTCTGCAAGTCCTACCCCTTCCACCGGTAATTTGATGGTAAAAGTGGTGCCTTTCCCTACGCGGCTTTTGACTTCAATGTCACCTTTGTGTTTCTGCATAATTCCATAGGAGACATACAACCCAAGCCCTGTTCCCGGAATTGTACTGCCTCCCAGAGGGCCTTTAGTAGTAAAGAAAGGTTCAAATACCTTACCCAGATTCTGCTCCTCTATTCCTTTACCCGTATCACTAAAACTTACTACTACATTTTCATTCCTTTGCTTAACATGTATTTCTAATTTTCCACCCTTAGGTAGCATAGCATCGCGGGCATTAATTATCGTGTCCAGAAATACTTGTTGGATTTCTCTCTTATCAAACTCTATCATAGGAGTTTTCTTATATTTCCTGACAATTCGGATATTATTCTTCTTGAGTTGGTTCGCTGTAAGCGCAAGTACAGACTCTATCGGCTCAGTAATATCACAGAGTTCTTTTTCAGATGACCCCTGGCTTGAAAAAGTCAATAAGTCTCTAATAATCTTTGCGGCTTTATCTGAAACATCCACAACTATATCTAGAGCTTCTTTCATATCTTTACTTTTCCCTGTCTTCCGGGCAAACTCTACATGGCCCCTCATTATCTGAAGCAAGTTATTAAATTCATGTGCTATGCCACTTGCCAAAGTGCCAACTCCAGCCATTTTTGCTGAGTGGATAAGTTGCGCGCGAAGTTTTTCTTTTTCTTCCTCCGCTTTTTTACGTTCAGTAATGTCTTCATGCTGGACCACAGCATTTATTACCCTTCCTTTTGCATCCTTAATCGGAAAGACAGTTACATCCAAAACTCTGTGGGTAGCACGCGGTACATCTACATGTTTCACCTTGGAAAAATCATAATCTACTGTAACCCTGACTGTCTTACCTTCTGTAAAGACCTTTTTCAATTCCTCGGTGAGCCCCTTCTCTTTGACCACAGGATCGTAAAACATGTTATATTTTCCGACCGTTTGCTCGTCATAATCAATGCCAAATAGCTTGCGACAGGCAGCGTTTTGCCTAATATTAGTTCCATTGACATCAGAAATCCATGTGGAAAATGGACTCTGCTCTATTATATTCCACAGCAGGTTTTCCGAATTCTTCAGGGCCTCTTGCACTTTTCTCTCGCGATCGAGCCGTTCATACGCCAACTCCAGCGCGTTTGAAATGTGGCAGGCAAGGCTTCTAATTGAGGGAGTGAACTGCCTGACCATGTCCGGACAAGTCATGGCGAGTACGCCTATGATTTTACCTTGCCCACTCAATGGCGTCAGGATACTCTTCTCATTCTTGTAACTGAGAATCTTTGAGATTAGGTGAGCTAACCGAGATGGAAACAATTCAGCTATCGTATCATTGACACCAGCTACTACCGTTTTCCCTTCTCTTATCACTTGATTGTAGATGCTTGACTTGTTCAGGTCGATCTCGTACTCACTCAGCTTGAGCCCGGTGACCTTCTGCGCTATCTCCCATTTCTTACGAGCTACTGATGTTTCCGCAATCCTAAGCCCTGATCCGTCTTCGGTCAACAGAAGAATGCTCCCGGTATAACGTTTCGACCTGGCAAACTGCTCCTTTACTACCCTGTAAATGCTGGCCTCATCGAGCACCCCGTGGATCCTTGCCGAAACTTTCTCTGTGAAGTGGATAACCCTAATTAGTTCGCGTAGCATTCTTTCCATTTATTATTATCTTTCTCTATTTTTAAGTATTCCCTGGTCTATAGTCGCATATATAGCTGTGGTTTCTTTTGCATCCTCAAAGCCTTTGTTCAGAATACTAATTTCAGTTTGCAGGATTTAATCCTTCCCGAGTAGGAAGGAATTTTTAGTTCCTTTCGATAACTAGCTACTGAACGTCGAGAGATATCTATATTAAAGACTTTTCTTAATTCCTCTCTAATTTCCTCATCAGTATATATACATTTTCCATCATTAATAATATCAGTGATTAATCTTTTTACTATTTTTTTCCTGTTGGGAAGAAAATATTCAATAGGATATTCTTCTCCCCAAGGAGTCTCTATACTACGACGAGCAATTGCCCGACTTATCAGGCTGGGATTGACATTCATCTCTTTGGCTAACCCCTTTTGAGTAAGCGGAACGAGCTCCTTAGCGTCGCGCGATGCAAGATACCGAGATTGAATTTTCAAAACATTCCTGATGATTCGGTAAATTATTGATTTTCTAGTATTAATTATTTCTAAAGTCTTAAGCAGTTTATCCATTTTTCTCATTTCGGCTTGGGTAAAAACTGTCTTCTTCCTCAACTCTGCCAACTTTTCATAGTTGATTAAGTATCGACCTTTAGCCAGATGCGGAGAGAAAAAACTAACAACAAAGTCCCCTGAATTATCCTTTTCTATCTGAGCAATCTTCGAGTAAGCTACATTGCTCCCGGGATTAATCGTTGAAGGGCTAAAGAATTCGCGTTGAATCGCCAAGTCGTCTATGAAAGCCAATATTTTCACTACCTCTCTTTCTGTCAAGTTACAGGCTAGTACAATATCTTTATAAGATATTTCCCCATTGCTATATAAAAAGTATTTTTTGAACTTATCTATTCCCAAGCGTCTAATGAGAGGAACGATTTCTTTTCGCTTAGCGAGAAGGGATTCAACATCCAGAGAACTTCTATCCGCCGCCATATCTTCTCTGAATTCACAAAAGTTTTTTGACAGCCCGCTTCGCGGGAAAGGAAGGTAACTGACCACCTTTTCCTGGGGTTTAGAAGGTGAGAATAGCTTTCTAAATAGAGGATCACTCTCAATTTCTCTTACTATTTTGGCGAAATCTCTTTCGCTAAGTTCAATAAGTTCAGCAAATTTAATCCTGCCGATCAGCCTCAATAGTTGCTTAGTTTGTGGAAGGTGCCTCAATTCTACTTGTCTGTTGTTACTTTCCATAACCATTTCTTGACATCGTAAATGCAGGAACTGAAACTAACAAATCAGGGTATTTAGAAAAAGGCCTATTTTTCTTGAAATTAGATTATCCAATGATGAGCATAATTCAATGCCACTTCAATTTCAGACCTTATTTTGAAGCAATACTTCAAGGAAAAGAGAAAAAAATCTAGCCCTAATGCAAGTCACTCGTCAAGAGTCTGTCCATCCTGTCCCGTTTAGACAAAAATATTTGACGCAGTCTGGCTGGGATTGAACTTCGCTCGTTACATAAAAGTCTAGCCTGACAGGAACGGTATGTTCTAATGAGGTAGAGCTACATAATTCTTTGGAGAGAAAGAAACCGGGCCGATTCTCAAAGCAAAATACACTTTTCGCTGTCTTCTGGCCGCAGTCGCGACTTCTTTTTAAAGGGTGGCTCTATTGTTACATCCCGTTCGGTAGCAGCAGTGTAGGTATTTTAGTAAAGAATGGGAAAGTTGTCAAGTCCTAAAAGTCCAAAAAAGGACCTAACTTACATTTACAATTTGGGTCCCAGGCATAGGGCCCCACCCGGGCCATTCTCTAAGCTTATGTTCTGTAAAATAGGCCGTTGGACGGGCCTTCATATCTTCTTCCCAAAGGGCCTATTCAATCAAGTAACTATCCTTTAACCGTCCGAATCTTGCCCGGGCATTGCTCTTTCAAATTCAAAACACGTTTTTTTGATCTTTAGGGTAGGACAGCTCCAAACTTTACGGAAAATAACCTCTGTTTTTTAATCTTTCCTTAATATAATTGACAATTATGCTTCTGTTTTGCTTACTAATTTTAATGAATTCTAACCCTCCAATATATCTATTATTCGTTTCATATCTGGCACTTTTTTCTATTTCCTTAACCCAGACGACCTTCGCCAGGACATACATGGCGACTATTCTACTCTTAAAGTAATCAAGGGGTTGATATATTTCTATTTCCATAAGAATTGAAGGCGGAACGAATATGTCACTTTCAAACCTTAATCCCATCTCACTAATATCCTTGGCAATCCACTCTATTACCCTGTAATCAGGCTTCAATTTACAGAAAACAAAAACGTTATCTTCGATTCGACGGAATTTCCTTCTCTCTTGCTGACCAGAACTCCTTCTCTTTACACGTTCCATCTGGACCAATTATCTCCTAACTTATCAACACTTAATCTGCAAAGGAATTCTCTCCTATTCATTCCCAGTAGTTTAGCCGCTTTGCTTCCATCTCCGGTAAACCTCTTTAGAACCAGTACCATAAGCGCCACTTCGAAGTTCCTATTCGCCTCCTTGAGGTGAACTCCTTTTCGTAACATCTCCTCCGTAACATTTCTTATCAACATTTCTACGTCCAAAGGCAAAATCTTGCATCCTTGCTTTGAGCCCATTTTATTCTCTCCATTGGTATCTCTGCTTTATCCAACATTTTCTTTCCTGTTTGTCTTAATCAATTCAGTGGCAATTTAATAGTAAATGCTGTTCCCTTTCCCACTCTGCTTTCTACATTGATATGGCCATTGTGCTCCCTGATTATTCTATGGCTAATAGATAATCCCAATCCCGACCCTCCACTCTTGGTGGTGAAGAAAGGATTAAATAAGTTGTTTAGATCTTTTTCGGGAATTCCGCAACCTGTGTCTTCAAACTTTATAGCAACAAAGCTTAAAGTATCGCCGCCCATAGACTCTTGCTCAGTACCTGTAATGATCGTGAGATTTCCCCCTTCAGGCATAGCCTGGATAGCGTTCAGAACTATGTTCATAAACACCTGTTTTAGCTGCTCACTATCTGCTACAATTTCTGGAATATCTTCACCGTACAGTTTTATAACTTCAATATTGGATTTAGACAATTCCGTGTTCATTAAGTTCAGTATACTGTCAATAATTTCCTCTACATCAATCGAGCGGAATTCTATTTGTGAGGGGCGTCCAAAACTTAAAAGTTGATTCAGGATAGTTTCCATTCTTTCCAGTTCCTCGGGAACAATAGTCTGGAATTTGTCTAAAAAGTCTCGACTATTAAGTTTCTGCGGCACCAACTGAGTGAATGTCTTTATAGAGACCAAAGGATTTCTTATCTCATGTGCTATACTGGAGGCAAGCGTTCCTAAGGCGGCTAACTTATCCGCCTGGTGCAAGCTCTTTTCCATCTCTCTCATCTCTTGGTATAGCTTAGCATTCTCGATAGCTATAGCTGCTTGATTAGCTACAGTTGAAAGTAGTTCCAGGTCTTCAGAAGTAAATTTGTCCCCGGACATCTTATTGTCCAAACTGAAAATACCAATTAGCCTGCCTTTCACCATCAGGGGAATACAGAGCGTCGCCCCCATTTCTTTCAATTTATCCAATGTCTCCTCAAATTCTCTTTCTTCTCTATTATCCATTCCGGAAATTTCTTTTCTACCGCGGAAGATTTCAATCTCTTCCCTGCTAAATATTCTTTTCTCTCTTTCTAACCATTTGAGAAGATAGTTACCTCTTGTAAAAGAAATTTTATCAAAGATTTTCTTTTTAAAACCTTTTGCAACCTTAATCCTGAACTCTCCTGCCTCTTTATCCCACAACATAAGAGAACCACTATCTATGTGCATAATTTCGGTTACTCTATTAACAATCAGGTTGAGTAACCTATCCAGCGAGAGAATTGAAGTCAAAGCTCCGCTAAGGTCTTTAAGGGTCTTGTGATAGTCATACTTGTCCTTAAAGAACAATTTATCTACCGTCCTTTGAATTCTATTCCTTAATGGCTGGAAGCTCAGGGCAATTATCATAGCTGCCACCGCATTTACCAGGAGTGAGCCCTGAGCAAATCGTGTAATGCCAAAAACCCCATGAAAGACTCCCACAATTATGGCATAGATAGCTGTTATAGAAGCAGTCAGTGATGCATAGACAACACTTTTCCTGATAGCAACTTCAATGTCCATCAACCGATGCTTTACAATGGCATAAGCAACAATACTTGTAAAGACTATATTATTTATATTCCCAATAGGGTAAATCTTTATCCCAAATGAGGGAAGAAAATTGGTTGAACCAACCAGCACAGTCAACGAAGCTGCCACGAGAAAATATGCTATCTGATTCCGCTTAATTCCGGAACTTGTCTGTTTATATTTTCGAAACACAAGTAACAAAGCATACCCTATAAAAAGCATAAAATTCAATATAAAAAGCTGGAACATTAGGCCTGCGCGTGGAAAATATTTGTTACCAACTTTAAGAAATTCACTTACGAATACCCCTGACAAATTAAGAACAGAAAAGACTAAAGCAACCCCATAAGAAGCGTAAAGCATGCGCTTTTCAAATTTACCCCTATACTCTGTAAAAGCCAACATGAGTCGAAGAACACCTGGAGGAATTAGCACCAGCCCAATGGCAAATATTTTTGCCCAATACCAGGCAAAATGTTCATTAGGAGCAATAATCAAGCCCAAGATGTTAGTACTCCAAACTGTCAGAATAAGACACAAGGAGAAAAATGCTCTATATAAATCATTTTTCTTATTCCTCGTATACACAAAAAGACCCAGTCCGAGATTACCCACAGCACTAATTATTACTGGGAGAGTACTTATACTCATCTACTCCTCCTAAAGGAAAGAAACTAGCAATACTTGATAAATATCCAAGCGTCAATGCTTGCAACAGACGAGAAAAGAGAACGGAGATTCATCTTTTAACTTCCGACGCTTCTTCAACAATACTTTCTATAAAATCTTCAGGGTGAGTGGCTTCGGGAAGAGACTTTACTACATCGTTGAGTGCGAGATTTACTACTATGGGAGAGATTCTGTCCTGCAATCGCACATTGCTCTTGTTCCATAAATTCCATATGCCCTTTAGCCTTTCAAAAATCGATTCATAGGAGCTCACTTGCTGCATAGCCCAATTATATCCATTTTGTAAAGCTCCAGGAGACATCGATTTTGGTTTGAAACAGACATGTCTTCCATCATATTTCTTCCAATCATTATATAATAACCGACCTTCCCTGTCAAACCTTTGAAATAACCGCGCTCCCGGGAGAGGTGTAAGAATGCTCAAATTGGGTAACGCCAAATTCCTACATTTGATAAAATTCACGGTTTTTTCAAAGACAGTCTCGTCGTCAAAGTCGTAACCAAAGATGAAGAAGCCCTGAATTTCAATTCCAAAAGACTGTATCTTAATAATATCTTCTGCATATTCGTCTACCTTGTAGGACTTATCTTTTCCCATCTGTTTTAAATTATCACTAACTTAGGATTGAAACCCGATTACTACCTTTCTGCACCCACTTTCTGCAAGGAGGGAAAGCAGTTCTTCATCTCTTGCCAGATTTATCGAGACTTGGGCGAAATAGACTATTGTGAGAGAAATGAGTTCACGTAACAACTCTTTGGTGTGTTTCCCGTTGCCAATAAAGTTATCGTCAACGAAGAAAATAAGTTTCTTTTCTATATCAAGCAATGTCTTGACTTCCTTTATTGTGTCTTTCACAGGCTTGTAGCGATACTTTCCCCCTGACATAGCCTTTACAGTGCAGAACTCACAATCGTATGGGCAGCCTCTGGTAGTCTAGATTGTGTGGTAGAAATATTTTCTATTATTTAACAGGTCCCAGCGGGGAACTGGCAAATTTTCAAGTTCTGGCAACTCGGAAGACTTATAAAATTGCCGAAGTTTATTCTCTCTGAAATCCTCAATAAGATTTCTCCATACATTCTCAGCTTCACCGATAACGACCGCATCTGCATGCTCAATGGCTTCATAGGGTAGCATAGAAGGATGAATCCTTCCCAGGACTACAGTAACCCCTCTCCTGCGGAATTCATCGGCTATCTCATAGGCCCGGGGAGCAAGCCAGGTATTACAGGTCACGCCCACAAGGTCAACTCGTTTATCAAAGTCTATCTCTTCAATGTTCTCATCATTTATATTTACTTCAATATCCTCTGGAGTTAATGCAGCAATTGTCGGCAACGCCAAAAATGCAGGGCTGTACTTATTTACACCATACAGAAGGGAATAGAATTTCCCATCCCAGAGTTCTCTCCTATCCTCATTTGCATTATTCTTTGGCGAAATCAATTCTAATTTCATTACACTATCTCCCTGGAGAAAATAGTCTACGTTTCCCTAGCATAAATGGTAACTTCCTTATAGGAAACAACGCAGGCACCTTCTTCCGATAATCGTCATATTCTTCTCCAAACTTTTTAATGAGTTCTTTCTCTTCAAAATGCAACCTGATGAGATTGAAGGGAAGATAAATAAGAAGGACTCCTATTAGAGTATAGTAGGCATTAGTAATAAGCGGTACTCCGAGATATTCCATTAAATTGCTTAAATAAGCTGGATGTCTGAGATAGCGGTAAGGTCCATCTTTTATCAATTTGTGTGATTCTCTAATCTCAATCTGAACGCTCCAGTAATCACCCAGGGTGCGCATAGCCCACCACTTTAGCCAAATACGTACAGCTGTCATTCCTAAACCTATACCGCTTATCCATAGATTAATCATTCTGGGAATCAAGAAATACTCCCCTATAGTCCCAAATATGAGTAAAGGATAAGTTATAGAAAAAACAATCCATGTCCATTTGGCAGTCTTTACACCCTGTATCTTCTTGGAGTCAGGCAAGTACGACTCAACCAGCCGTTGGACCACTATAGCCCCAATGATAAGTAGAAATACAGTCTTAGACAAGAGAGCCAGACCTTTTTAAGATTTCTTGATTTATCCCAGTTACTAGTTCCTGTATATTTTCATAATCGCCGCTGGAAAGATATTTTCTTGTCTTATCCCTCAAATCTCGTGTCGACATCCTTGCGTATCTTGCTATCAAAGCTGTTTCGCTTGTAGCCTGGGTCAATATTCCATTTTTTTCTACCAGGCGAATGAAATTCGCTGTCTCTTCAGTAATTTCTTTAAATGACTTTCCGTTAAGGTTATATTCAGAAGAAGGTTCCCATAGGGTCGGGGGATAGAATGATTTTATCTTATACAGCATCGCCTCCTTTAGATAACTCTTCCGATTTCGTATATTAAACCCATACTTCTGGCTATTCTTCTCCCAATCTGTGCCTAACATAAGAGCGGGAAACCAGACCACAACCGAATCGGGTCTCGCCCTCAATAACAAATTGAAGCTCTCTTTTTTTGTTTCCTCTGTTTCGTGAGGAGCAGGAATAATCAGGCTGCCAACTACGTATAAGCCTGCCTGCTTACAGGCTTCTATCGTTTTTGTTATCTGACCAATTTTTATTCCTTTATTCATACTCTCATCAAGTATTCTCTGGCTGCCCGATTCTATACCGAAAAATAAAGAATAGCAACCTGATTTTCTCAATAGTTCAAAATCGACAACCAAGCCATCCCTTATATGTCCAAAGGCGCTGTAAGTAACTTTCAACCCTCTTTTCAATATTTCATCTGCAATTCCTTTCTTTAAAGAAGGTGGGGGATTCGAGCCAGCAAACCTGAAGGTTGTAAAACCGTATCTTCTATTCATTTCTTCCATTTGCTCCACCACTGCTTCTGGCGTCCTCTTCCTCCATCTATTCCCGCTCTTAATAGGGTGGATGCAGTAACTACAATGGTTAGGGCAGCCCCTGCTTTCATCAATAAACACCATCTTTATTTTCTGATTTCCTTTCATTGCCAAATATACGTCTCGGTCATAAACCGGGAAGGGAAGAGAGTCCAGGTTCTCTACTCTTCTTATGGGAGTGGTGATAATTTTACCATCATTCTTATAGATTAAATTAGGTATATCTTCCAATTTTTTGTTGCCCGAGACATAATCTGCCAGCATAGTTATGGTCTCTTCCCCTTCTCCATAAACAAGTACATCAAAGATATTACATACATCAAATATATTCTCCTTAAAAGAATCAACGTGAGGACCTCCAGCAAATACAGGAAGTTTAGGGTTATCCTGTTTAAGCTTCTCAGCAATAGCTATTGACCCTTCAAAACCATCGCCTGACCACAACTTGAATCCTACAAAGTCTGCCTTATATGCTTTAGCATATTCGCTGATTTCCCGGGCAATCTGGTCTACTCTTTTCTTTTGTAGCTCATCTATCCAAGTATCCAATTCTCGGAACGCTCTTAAGTCTTCGTCCTGAGGCGGTAGACCAAGCTCAAGAGAAGCAATAATCTTTCTGGTCAAATAGCTTAACTTATGACTATATTTATTTGGAAACAGTCTTTTTATTGTGTCTACTGTAGCATAATCCAGTATCGTAGTTTGATGGCCCTTTTTTATCAGGGCTCCCGCCAGATTAGCCAGGCCGTTATCTAAGGCTAAACTGCGAATTACCGCAGGATAGCCAGAGTAGTTTATCAAAAGACTTCGAGTCAAAGTTTACACCCTCCTATAGATCTAAGATCCCTAATCAAAACTGGAAGCTACTAGTCTTTCCATAATCTTTATAGCCCTCCAGAAAACCTCGATAAAATTGCTGACCAGTTGTTTGGGAAACGACAGATTTCCTTCCCTGAAGATTCTTATTAGTAGCGTAGCACCTCCGATATAGATTGGCTAAACATTTATGGAATATCTTTATGGGCAGTTTTGTGGGTAAGAGCGAATGGAAAAAATCGAATAGTTCATAATTCCAATCTGTCAATTCATTGTATCTTTTCTGGAAGAGCTCAGTTCCTGGGAAGGGAGTCAATATAGTAAACACAGGATGGGTAAGGTTTAACCTTTCAACATAGTCTCCCAGGGCAAGAAAATCCGAGACTGTATAATTGGGGTCTATTAAAAAGTATGCTGCAATTTCTACTCCATTAGCGTGCAAAATACATATTGCTTCTTCATTATTCTGGACTGTGTTCTGCTTTCTGTGCGCCCAGAGTTCCTCGTCCCTGAAGGATTCAAAACCGATGAGGATAAGTTCCAAGCCTATTTCTCGCCACTTCTCAATTATTTCAGGGTGTTTCACCACAGTATCTGACCGGGCATAAACTTTATATTTTTTCCTAATCCCTCTCTCTTTTATAGCCCGATACATTCTTTCAGCTCTTGCCACATCATGGAGGGTGTTATCATCGACAACGTCAATGTACTCCTCTTGTATACCAGCCAGCTCATCGGCAACGCGCTCAGGGTCTCGCACCCTGTACTTACCCCTGGCGACTTTCCACATAGCACAAAAATCGCACCTGTAAGGGCAACCCCGAGAGGTATAAATCGAGGCCATAGGCTGCCATATCCCCCTGAAGTATTGACGGCGATACTTTTTGGTTAAATGCCTGTCCGGAAATGGCGCTATATCCAGATTTGCAATTATTTCTCGAGGAGGAGCAAAAACTAACTTCCCGTTCTGGGGAAGTGCCAAGCCTTTGACCTTCTTGAGGTCATTCCCAGTCTGGTATACCTCCACTAATTCTGGGAAGGTAATCTCCCCCTCTCCAATGACAATAACATCAATGAATTCTCTATTAAAGTCTTGAGGCATGAGCGTTGCATGGTGCCCACCAACAACCGTTAAAATATTTTGATTATAAATCTTGACCTTTTTGAGTGTAGCTAATGCTGCGTAGACGCCAGCCGTATAACTTGTGGTAGCCACAATATCAGGTTGAAAGCTATCCAGTTCCCTTTTCAGGTCTTCATCTAACCTCATATCGAGAATTCTAACTTCACAATCGGGAATACAAGCTGCGATTATTTCTAAGGCTAAAGGCTCATTAAGCACCAACCTTCCAGCGGCAAAATCGATTGGACTAATAGGTGGTTGAATTAATAACACTCGCATTTTAAACTTCAAATCTTTTCAGAATCGCAGAGATATTGTTCCCTCCCTGGCCAAATGAGTTAACCATTGCCGCTCTAACTTCATGCACACGAGCTTGGTTAGGGACATAATCAAGGTCGCAGTCAGGGTCAGGCTCCTCATAGTTTATCGTCGGTGGCAAGCAGTTATTCTCAATTGCCAGAGCAGCGGTTATGAACTGGATAGTACCCGTGGCAGCCAGCGGTTGACCT
>Ga0315307_1000364_pt1 | contig 19386 bp, 8 predicted proteins | sample TDP2_MG_FD_203079 | JGI IMG/M metagenome (GOLD analysis project Ga0315307, IMG submission 203079) | Freshwater sediment microbial communities from Lake Towuti, South Sulawesi, Indonesia - TDP2 | ecosystem: Environmental > Aquatic > Freshwater > Lake > Sediment | place: Indonesia: South Sulawesi...
AAGGACGTGGATGCCCACGCCAAGCAGCAGAAATATGGAGGAGGGGTGGGTTTGCAGGGTTATCCCCAGTGTCACACCAGCGATTAAGAAAAGCATTTTCCTTCCTTTTCGTAAGGCTTGATTGACAAGGTATATGGAGAGGATTCCAAAGAAGGGGGTTAAGCTGGCTGACCATCCGACATGACTTGCGATCAGGATGTGAGAGACAGAAAAGGTTAGAAGCGTTGAGGAGATCAGGGCAGCTTTCCTGTCGTATAGGTCTTTAGCCATAACATAGGTCATTGCAACAGTAGACGCGCCAAAAAACACAGCCATCAACCGAGCGGTGCTGGGTGCTGTGCCGAAAACCAAGTAGAAGGCTGCGAGTATGTATTGGAAGAAGGAGCCTATGAACTTGGCGTTGTTGGTTAACGGGTAGTACCCCTGAAGAACACGGAGCGCAAGTCTTCCTTCGCCCAGTTCATCGCCTCGAGGTACGGGTATCGTGGCATAATTCCAGTACCTTAGAGAGAAAGCTACAATCCATAAGATCAGCATGATCGCCAGATCCAGCCTGTTCCCCGTCAGCGCTACTATGACCCTATGACGAATGTCATGAGTTCTTATGGTTCTTGTCAACGATCCGAAAGTGTAGGAACCTGCCGTTGGGTTCTCAACTTGGTCATCTGATGGCGCAGTCGACTCTCTTGGGTCCAGACACCTCCTCAACATGAACACGTATGCTAAGCAGGGGATAGATATCATGCAGACCCAGAAAGCTAATCCGGATGTCGATTGAGCCATACCTAGGAGCCTGAAAGCCTCAGATAGAATAACATAGCCTAAATCCTTTAAGGTTCCTTTTGAGATCGTCGGATAGCCAGTTGAGTTGGCAAGAAAGGCTAGGAAAGGAGCGTCTGAGAATCCTGCTGTTGGCGCTGTTACAGCTCCGATTGACGTGATTGAAGCGCTTACTACGAAGAATGCCGTCAAGATGGCGGCTCCGATCAGCCTAAAGGTTCGGGACTTTGCCGTACGGATTCTTTCAAGAAGGGCGAAGAAAGGGGTGATGATAAAGGGCAGCGAAGGAACTAGAAACCTTGGTCCGTAACTAGATCCGCCAGACCACATGTACCATGCTGAGAAGGTCAAGAGATTGATGAGGAAAGCGCTCCCGAGCATTATGGCTTCCAGTCTCCTGCTTTTTCCTAGATACCAAAGGCTTGGAATAGCTAACATGGTTACGGGCGAGAAAAGGAGGAGACCTCTGGAAGACGATAGCAGAAGCCCCTGTAACCCAACCTGCAAAGGCGTGGAGAATTTGCTCAATGGGTCAACGGGCTTACCTCCGTAGCCGAGCCAATAGCTCTCAGGAAAAGTAAAGGGGTTCCTGAAACAGAGATAGTTGTAAAGCAACAAAAGCGAAGCTGATGCCACTACCGGAATGAAGAGGGCAAGGGCATTTCTGGCATTCCTTTTGAGTTTTGGCAGCAAGTAGATAAGTGCAGGGAGAACCAAGAGTGCATTTGTGTATTCTACTGAGAGAGAGATAGCTGTAAAGAAACCTACGAGCAGAATCCCGCGAGTGGCTGAATGCCTAGAGCCTAGAAGAGCATAGTAGTAGGCCATAGCAAGGAACAACGCTGAGAAGGTATGAGCGAACAAGGTTTTTCCGAAAACCCATGTTGGAGTTGCAAAGGCATAGACTAAGCCTGTGGCAAGAGCGGAGGATCTCCGCGAACCCAGAACGATGCACAACTTGAACACATATATGGTCGAAAGGGCGGTACAAAGGCTTGAAAAGAGCTGAACCATCACGACCTGACTAGGGGTTGCATAGTTCATAACGCCAAAGGGTCTAAGATACTGATCTATCACGGCTCCAGACATTGTTCCAAGAATGAAGAAAGGTATAAGGAGGATCGAAACGCCGGGAGCCATTGTACTGTAGTAGTTTCCTTGGAACCTACTAACATCGATGCCTACGAACTTCGTGTAACGGTTTATGACCAGCGAGTGATCGAAGACCATGGTTCTGGTCAACGCAAAACGGCTCTTTTCATTGGATGACATTAAGGGCAAGATCGTAAGAGCGTAAACAATGGCCACAAAGAGAAACAGCTTGACCTCGTAGCTAGTCTGAAGAGCTTTTGGTATTCTCATTAGGTTCCTGAGTTTCCATGCTTGGCGGAGCGCAAGAGACGCCAGAGTCTTCAGGCTTTCTATATGTGCCCCAGACGAGCCGCTTATGCTAGTCAAGCCTCTACCACATTGCATATGGTTGATTGTCCTTGTATGAGAGAGTATATGCCGGATCTAGAATATTGGCTTTATGAAGTTGCGATGGATCTTCAATGATTCCTACCGCTATTCAGGAGACTGCTGCCAATCGCTTATCGCCGATTCTTCTCTTTGTTTCTGTGCATTTTCTCTATTGCCGCTTCTTGCTTGTTGATATCGCGTATGATCCTTGCTTCAATCTTCGGTCTTCGGTCGTAAGTATGTAACCCGTTAGTCTCTTGTTCGATGTCGTATAGCTGGGTATAGCAGAAGGCTGAGATAGCAGGATTGAGGAGTAGGCATTCTGTCAAGACTTTGTATCTGGCAGTGAGTTCCTCAGCGGATTTGGGTCTCTCACCGTATCCCCAGCTCTTTGCGTGCGGTTCTTCCGGCTGCCACCAAGTTCCTCCATACTCGCTGACCATGAAAGGTTGACCTTTGTAGGGAGCGTTTCTTTGGAATATGGCTGGCAACGCGCGCCGATCGAATGAGGTGGTTTGGTCCCAAGCTTTCGCTGTAGGGCCTTCGAGATCCGCATAGTGAGATCTGAACCTATCGCCGTTCTGTTCATAGTCATGAACATCATAGATGTCGGTCTCTACGTGGGTACGACCACTTGAATCAATGATTGGTCTGGTTGGGTCAGACAGCCTTGTGAGACGCACGATCCTTCGGATGAAGTCCGCGCATTGGTCTCCTATGGCGAACGTTTTTTCATTGAACGGTGTCCAGACTATGACGCAAGGATGGTTGAAGTCTCTTTGGACGACCTCAATCCACTCGTCAAGTAGTGCTTCCCTAGCTGAGCTTTGAGAGATGTCTGCCCCCCAGTCTGGAAATTCCTCCACCACAACGTACCCTAGATTGTCAGCCCAGTAAAGGAAACGAGGCTCAAAGATTTTCTGGTGAAGTCTTGCGCCATCAAAGCCCATGGCTTTGGAAATCTCCACATCGTGCTTTAGAGCATCGTCTGAAGGCGCTGTGTATACACCTTCACGATAGTATCCTTGATCTAGGACAAGTCTTAGGAAACGCGTCTTATTGTTCAGTAGGAGCCTGTTGTCGACAACGTGGATGTCTCTTAAACCAAAATAAGAGTCGACTGTGTCGACTAGATTATCTCCGCTTGAGAGCTGTAACCTCAGCCGGTAAAGGTAAGGGTCCTGGGGCGACCACACACGCGAAGATGGAAGGGCTAGCACAAGCTCAGCTGGAGACCTGTAAAAAGTGCCATCGATTTCAGCGATTGCTTCTCTACCTTCGGAGGCCATCATTGAAAGACTGAACCTCTTTCCTCGTCCCACGACACAAGCTCTTACGAACACTTTCCCATGGTTTGGATCTGTTGTAAGGCGAAAGGATTGAACATAGATGTGTGGAACAGACTCTAGCCAGACTGTTTGCCAGATCCCGGTTACACGCGTGTAGAAGCAGCCGTACGACTCTAAACGGTGGCTCTGCTTTCCTGACGCCTGCAACTTGCTGCGGCATTCGTCTCTGGCCCACACTACCAGCTCATTGTCCCCTACTCTAACAGCATCGCTTATGTCGCAAGTGAAAGGAGTGTATCCTCCTCTATGCTGAACAACCTGACGCCCGTTAACATAGACTTTAGTTTCGTAATCAACGGCTCCGAAATGTAGTAGAACTCGTTTATCCAACCAACTTTCTGGAAGACCAAAGAAGCGTCTGTACCAAACCGACTCCATGAAATCCGTTACCCCTAATCCCGAGAGAACACTTTCGGGAGGAAAAGGAACAATTATCTTCTGTCCAAAATCCCTTCCAGTGGCCCATCCCCTTTCAAAGCCGCTCTTGCCAATATCGATCTCGAACTGCCACTCTCCGTTTAGGTTGATCCAGTTCGATCGCTCGAAATCAGGCCTAGGATGCTCTGGTCTTGGGACCTTTAGCATGAGCTTTCACCTACTGTGTTATTGGCCCTCCTTCCTTTTATCTGCGCAGTGCATTCTTTCTATTCATTCGCTCCATGCTCTGCACTTATCACTTTGAGTCTTCAGATCTACGACTGCGTCCTTGTTGTCGCAGAGGTGCCGACGAAAGCGCGGCTCGAAGCTGTAGCTAGTCACAGCGGAACTTCATAGAGAAGAACCCTATCGACCTCTAGGTCTAAGCCGACTTCATGGTTCGGATCTACTGCCTCTATGTAGAGTAGAATCCTATCTCTGAAAGGGTCATGTACCACATCCATATAGCCGTGAATTGGCCAGTCTCTTCTTTCATATGGTGATAGGGGTGTCCATGTATCTTGAAAGACCGGCAAGAGAGTCATGTTGTTCCTATTGATAGCATAGGCCACGAACTTCCTTGCAACGTGAGCTTTTCCGATCTTGTCGTTGTTCTCTATCCCGATGAAGATCGGCCCGCTTGAGGAAGGGAATAGCGACCCACTCAGGAACATATAAGGAGGAGTCGGTTTGTCTGCTATCTTGAGAATGCCGAGTTTGGTCCACTGTATTCCATCTTGGCTTACAGCGAGGGCCACGCTGAGTTTGGTAGCATCTACATCGCTCCCAGATGGGTTGGCCTTGTAGAGACACATGTAGACACCGTCAATGATTGCGTATACTCCGTCTCTTGCCTCAGCGGCGTCGTATTCGGAACCACGTTTGAGCGAGACACAACGGAAATTCCACGGACCTGATGGGTCTTCAGATATGAAAAGGAGCGTATCCCATTGCCTGTCGCCAACATCCGCAGAGATGTAGAGGTAGAAGCGGCCTGTCAGGGGATCTCTCAGCATCTGTGTCCCCTCGATGCTATCAATCTTTGCGTTGGCCATTCCAGAAAGGAGGCTCTTTCCCAGAGATATTACCTTGGTGTATTTCTCCCCATTAGTTGACCTGTAGATCTCGGCGGCGTAGCCCCTTTCTCCTCGAATCCTGGGTCTAGCAGTCATCCAGAATTCCTCAGTATCGTAGTCTACGAGAACGTTGCCAGCACCTATCCATGAACCTGGCTCGAAACTTGGGGGCTCAAGCGCGACGCCTCTGAACTTGCGGTTGGATAAGATGTACTGGGGTGGAACAACGCCGTACCATTTGTATCCGACCATACTAGAGTCTGCATGTAGCGATGCCAACCATCACCACCATGAGACTGTCGAATAATGCCGGGCGTATTTAAGACTTTGGAACCCTTGCTGTGATAAGGAAAAGCTTCTTATTTGGCTGTAAAGCGTAGTTATGACCCGAAGCGTCATGATTGGCAAATGCGTAGACGATGTGAAGTTCTCAGTGGGCCTATGGGCATTTGGCGCGTGCGCAGACCGTTTCTGTACGACTGGCTATCGTGAGCGCCTATCGCTGGAAGATAGGATGAAGCTTGCTAGCAGTGTGGAAGAGATATCGGCTGTAGAGGTAGCATACCCAAGAGATCTGCAAGGCATGACGATTGACGACATGAAAGGACTGCTTGACAGGTTTGGGCTATCCGTTTCGATGGTTTGCGTTGATGTTCAGACAGATCCTAGGTGGAAGTTCGGTTCAGTCACGTCCAGAGACCCTAGTATTAGACAAGCGGCCCTCGGAACGATTAAGGAAGCGATGGATGTCGCCGTTGCCCTCAAGACGATGAAGGTCAACTTCTGGCCGGGGCAAGATGGATACGACTACCCCTTCCAGTCTGATTACCTATCGTCATGGAGGATGATCACGGAGGGGCTCAGGGATATATCAACATACAATCGAAACGTCAAGATATGCATAGAGTATAAGGCAAAAGAACCCCGAACCCATCTCCTCATCGGATCGATCGGCAAAGCCATAATGCTTACCGAAGCAGTGGGCACTGAGAATATCGGCGTAACCGTGGATGTTGGTCACAGCCTAATGATGTACGAGAATGTTGCAGAGTCGGTAGCCCTAGCCAGTTCAAAGGGGAGGCTTTTCCACATACATCTTAACGACAACTATCGTGACTGGGATCACGACATGATCGCTGGGTCAGTCCACTTTTGGGAGTTTCTGGAACTGCTTCTGTGGCTTAGGGTCGTGGGATACCACGGATGGTATTCGTTGGACATCTTTCCATACAGAGAGGATCCTGTTCTGGCGTGTCAGGAGAGCATAGATAACATGAAGTGGCTAATGGAGATTATTGAGGCTGTTGGCGTTCAGGATCTCATAGCAGCAGTTAGGGAAGGAAGGTTCAGAGAAGCCTACGCGAGAGTCAGAAGAGTCATGAAGTCATGATCCTTGGTATTTTTCTGTTCCCCGCGCTTTCTTCATGTCTAATCTTAGATCGCCTTCAAAACACTTTTTGCAGTCCGTTCCTCTTGCCAGCTGGTGACTAAGCCCTCGGGCGAGGCCTACCTATACGTTGGCGTCTTAGAGAATAGATCCTTGACCACACTTGCTGCCAACTTAGGTTCTCTTGTCCTTGTGAACAACCCCTTCCTGTTCATAGTGGTTGGCCAGTCCTGCCCGATCTTGAAGTCCGCGAAGACCCAGATGTGGCCCCCATAGATGTAGTCCTTGGAGGTTAGAACTTTCCAGTACGTCCTTATGAATTCAGCCTGATACTCTTCAGACCACATCTCTGGAGGCTTAGTGTGAAGTCCGGCCATGGCTTCAGCACCGAACTCTGAGACGATTATCGGCTTATTCGGGTATTTGCCATGCAACCACTCCAGTCTATCGTCAAGTGTACTCTCGGCTTCTTTCAAGTTTCCTCTCTCAGATCCGTACCACCCGAAGTAGAAGTTCATACATATTACATCTACTATGTCTAAGGCTTTGTCAGCCTTCTCTTCTTCCTTCTGATGGTGGTCTGAAGCGAAAGTTACCGGCCTGGTGGGGTCCATTCTTTTTGCTTCCTCTTTAAGCTCCTTGAGGAAAGTTCTGAACTCTTCGAAGTGACTACTGGGCTCATTGAACAGGCTGTACATGATCACGGAGGGTCTGTTCTTGTCTCTCTGTATCATCTCTCCAAGCATCTTCCTAGCTTTTTCGATCATCTCGGGATCGTCAAGCCGTTCCAGTCCTCGAACGCCGTCCTTTTTTTCCTTCGTTATACCCACTGTCGGGAGTTCCAAGATGACCAAGAAACCGTTTTCATCCGCCAAGTCCAAGTGGCTCCTTGAATACGGATAGTGAGATGTCCTAAAGGAGTTCGCTCCTAGATCCGTCATTAGATCGAAGTCTCTTCTGAGAATAGCGCCATGAAGGGTCTTGCCAAGAATCGGAAAGTCTTCGTGCCTACAGACTCCCTTCAGAAAAACCGGTCTCCCGTTCAAAAGGATTCTTCCGTTCTCAATCTTGATCGTTCTGACCCCGAACCTCGTTTCTACGATATCTCTTGTACCCATATTGTCAGCTACGCACACTCTAAGCAAGTATAAGTTGGGCGATTCCACTTCCCAGAATTTCGCGTCATCGATTGTTAATTCATCCTTGATCGGCATCCTCGCATGGGGATTGATCGTGAGATTCAATGTTTTCATAGCAACTACTTCCTTCTTGTCAATAACATGAATGATCAGTTTGCCGGTCACTTCAAGATCCGTCTCGTTCGAAAGATCTAAGTCAAAATCGACAATCCCATTTCTTCCCTTTATGTCCGTTCTTATGGTAATGTCATCGATATGAAGTCTAGGAAGAGCAAGAAGACGTACCTCTCTGTGAATGCCACCGTAATGGAAGAAGCCGAAGTACTTGTTGTTCATTCCCTCGCCGGGGGGAATTGTCTTCCTTGAAAGGGTGTTGTCTACCATTATGACGATTCTATTCTCCTCTCCGAAATTCATATGCTTCTCGGTTCTAAACGTGAAGGGTGTGAAGCCTCCTTCATGTTCGCCTCGGTAGATGCCATTGACCCATACTTTAGCATAGTAGTTCACTCCGTCAAGGCTTAGCAGAACTAGCTTGTCACTCCAGTCTTTCGGGACGAAGAATTCCCTCGCATACCATGCTTTCCCCATATACCATGCATATTCTGATGCTTGCTCATTCCACGGCGCCGGCGCATAGATCTTGTCCCATTCCAAATAGCGCTCCAGTGCGAACCATTCCTCGTTCTCGCCCTTCGCTTCAGGGTCAGTCCTAAAGTGCCAGAAACCCGAAAGATCAACCATTTCGCGCGTAGGTCCTAGTTCTGTCTTCATTCCGGTTCACCTTGAAGCACTATCTTTCAGGCGGGATTGGGTTTCTGAAGACGGGCAAGCAGTTTCTGGTTCTTCAGACTGCCAATGTTTTCAGCGACTTTGTGGTAAGCCTCTGCAAATTGATCCATGAGTTCGGTGCAAGGTGTTACGAACGCAGTAGCAGGAAGGATCAGAGTCTTCCCCGCTATTTTTTCGGTGTTAGGGAGGTCACCATGCTTGTACTTTCTGCTTGTCGTTCGTCGACCATAGAAGAACCCGTCTTGGAATATAGGTTCAAGGTACCAAAGCGGATATCCCGTGCCGAGTGGTAGGCCTTCAGCTTGCATTGCTGTCAAGAACACTTCTCTTGATACTCCTTCCGCGGCCGCTTGGTCGTAGAAGACAGGTGTACCATAGAAACCAATTGTTGTATAGCTGGGGATCTGGGGCCAGACAATGAAGTCTAGATCTTTAGTCTTCTCCTTTAGATATTCTAGGTTCTGTCGTCTATTGCGGTTCCACTCGTCCAGATGCTTTAGTTGAACGCGGGCTATGGCCATGCTTATTGGCACCGCCCTATACTTCCAGTACATGCCGCATTTGGAGTATCGTTTGGTTTCCTCCAATGTAAGCTCCTGCTCCAGCCTTACACCATGATGCCCTGGCAACATTGCCCTTTCATAGAAGAGCCTTTCGTCGGTAACCATGACCCCCCCTTCTCCAGCTACTATAGACTTGCTTCCTTGAAGGCTGAAGCAGCCCATGTGACCTATACTTCCGACCTTCCTTCCTTTGTATGTCGCACCTGGGGCGTGGGAACAGTCCTCTATCACAGTCAGGTTCTTCTCTTCAGCAACCTTCAGAATTTCATCCATTCCGGCGGGTATGCCCCAGAGATGGGTAACTATTACAGCTTTCGCTTTCTTACTGGCCTTTAGTCTAATCTCCTCAGGATCTATTGCGAAGCCATCAGAAACTATGTCACAAAAGACCGGTATTCCATTGCAGTGTAGTATGGCGGTTATCGCTGAGGCCCACGTATTCGAGGTTTGCAGAACTTCGTCCCCAGGTCCCACGCCTGCAGCGAAGAGCGCGCCATGTATACTTGCGGTCCCTGAGGAGAACGATAAGGCATACTTGCGACCTTGATAGGCGGCGAATTCGTTCTCGAAATCAGCTATCACTCCTTCTCGACCGATTTCTGAGATTGAACCAGTAAGCATCTGCTTCAAGACCGCAGCTATCTCTTCTTCCGTTATGCGGGGCCACTTTGGTCTTGGTAGCGTTACAGTTTTTGCTCCGCCAAACAAGGCGAGTTTCTCGGCTCCCATTTGCCATCGGCACGTATTAGCCGATGTTGCGGATATAAGCTTTACCAGGAGAAGAAGGACTTGAGCGGGGCAGTCTAGGCTACGGCTGTACTACTTGAAGAGATTAGCAGCAATCCGAGTTGCTCAGTAGGTCGCTCTTAGTATGGGAGTACCCACATTGAGCCGGCTACCAGTGCTATGCAAACTCCGATCACTACAGCTATTCCCTGACCCATTCCTAGACCGGCCACAATTATCAGTTTGTACTCATTGAAACGTTTTTCTCCATAGATTCTTGATGTGAGTGCGGCGGCTATTGAGCCAATCAGCATTGCGAAAGCGCTGGGCATATTGAGGGTCGCGCCGGCGGCAATCGCTATGGGAAGACCCGTTGGAATCGCACTGACAAATACTGGAAGTATCGAGATCAGGGTCATGACAGCGAATCCCGCTAGAATGAGAGTTGGATTGAAGAGTCCCGGAGGTCTTGACGTCCACAACCCAATGTATGTAGCCTGTATTGGCCAGAATATGTTTGCTCCCGGGAAAAGCTCCGATGGTATCTTTGCGAGAGACCAGAATAGCTGAGTGAAAATGAATGATATACCTATGACAATAGGTAATGTAATCAGGAAGGTGCCAATCAAGCTTCTTATGCTGGTTTCCGTCTCCTTGGCGACAAAGAACCGGCTGGACCATGTAAAACCGCTCATTTGGCTCGCCCAGCTATTGTTGTGGATTGTAAACCAAGCATTTGTCCCTGAGTATCCACTGGCATAGACAACAAGCTCATTAACATTGCCGGGCGAAAACGCTTGACCAGTCACCGCGCGTATTCTCACGGAGATAAGAGTCAGCACAAGGGGAAAACCCATGTTCATCAATCCTGCTACTGCAATAGGAAAATCTGGAGCAAGAACGTAAATCAGAATTGTGCTGAACAAGGAGGCCCCCAGGTACGGCAGAAGTGTCAACATTGGGAACGCACTACTAGGCTTCTTACTGCCAAAAGATCCAAAAGCTTGCCTTAGGATTCTTGGTTGCGCGAGAAGTGGAATAATGCCCGCGGCGAGAGCTATACCTAAGATTGGAAGCGCCCAAACATACATTATGGAGCGTTGTAGGATCGTTGCAATGTCCATTCCAGGCGTCCACCATGGCCCCAGCGACAGTCCTTTAGTTGCTGAAAGCCAATTGCCAATAAAGTACACTGCAAATGATCCCGCAAATGTGCTAGCAACCACGTAGAATGGGAGAATAAATCCGACAGCGTATGAAAAAATGTCTGTCGCAATACCGAATGAAGCACCTGGAAAGATTTTTTCGATGCTAAGATTATAGTCGATCCATGGGATTGGAACGAGAGGTATGGATAACTCAAGGGCAGTAGCGATAAACCGAAGCGTATAGACAACAAAGCCGACTATTGAGCCTACCACCGCTGCCATGCTCATAACCTCCATTTTTCTCTGTGACTGTTCCACTAGAACGAGGATTCCTTCAGCCTGCATTTTTTCGACTGGAAAGGGAAGGTTTTCAACTTCGATGAATATTTTCTTGGCGAAGAGACCAAGGCTAATCGACCCCAAACCTAGCACGACGGTCATGGTCACTGGTATTAGCACTGGAATGGTCCAAGATGGGCTGAGAAACGTGCGGCTTTCCCACACGCCAGTCGCTAAGGGCGGCGCAAACCAGGACGGAATCATCTCCTCAACTAAGCCAAACGCGGCAGTAATGTAACTAGTTCTGAACCATAGTGAGAAGATTCTGTTAATGAAGATTGGCCCGATAAACAGGCCTCCAGCGAAAGAGTATATGAGAGTGGATTCCTGCTTTGTGAGGCGGCTGCCCGTCATTATAGCGATTTGAGTCATGAGCAGAAGAGCGAACCATGGGACTCCAGTTGGCGAAGTTCCAGTTGCCAAGCTAAGATAGATCTCGGTTGGGATGAAAACAAAAGCTGTGTAGCCGATGGCTAGGATCACCCTCCAAGTAAGGCCGCTTCCTAACTCTGAAAACTTGGACACGTATTTGCTAGCCACCTTACAGCCTGTTTTTGCCAAGAAGATTCACTTAACGCTAATAAAAGACTTTCGACTTGTGAGATTGCAGCAAGGAACGCAATCACTAACTTGTCCGCGAACATTAGGACACAATGCGGATTCCAAAGGACCCTGCAGAAAGTAATATATTCACCCTAGTCAGATAATAGTGCTCATAGGGGAATGGAAAAATGTCAAAAGAAAATAAAGAGATGCGACATGGCTTAACAGTCAGGGTACTGGTAATAGGAATTGCTATGTGTCTACTACTTGCTCTCTTTGGATCATACACAGGCACATTTGGGCAGGCATCTTCTAGGTATGGAAGCAGTTTGGGCGCCATATATGATAATGGGGATGTGGCACCGACCTTTGCTGCTCTGGCAGTGACAATGTTCGTAATAAGCTTAGTGGCACCAAGATTCTTGAAAACTGAAATCGCTTGTCTGACGACGATGCTTTTGATTGCAGGAGCCTTTACCTTAATGTTCGTTAACACGATACCTATGATGATCAACTCGATGGGACGGTGGGTAACCACAAAGCCGACGACTATGTTGATGCGTGTTCTTTCAGATATGTATCAGAATCCATTGCTTTACCCAACTGGCGTACAATCGATAAGGTTGGTAGGAGGAAAAGTAGCGGAATCCATACTATACAAACCTTGGGTCTATGACGGCTGGTTCGTGGCAGGGGCATCTGTTCCTTCTGAGTGGTATCCGGCTATTGCCTTTAACATCCTCTATTTTGGTTCAGCATGCCTCTTCTTCATCTTTGCAGGTGCCCTCATGAGCAGAGAATTCATTGATAACGAGGGACTGGCATTCCCTCTTGGACAAGCAGAAGTGGCAATACTGAATTCAACTGGTCCAAAAGCTGCTGTCACAAAGATTGTGGGCAGAAAATTCTTCTGGATCGGCGCCTTACTTGGCACGATATTCTATGGTTACTCCGCCTACATGGCCGTCATAGCATATCCACAGACTACCACCTCAGTGCCAGGCACTGGTGTTATTGGTAATGGAGTTTGGGACTTCACACCGATGAATACAGTGCTTCCTTTCGTGCCGCTGGTTGTAACCTTTAACCCGCTGTATACGTCGTTCTCGTATCTAATGCCAATGGATGTTCTGTTGTCAGCTATCGTCGCTGGGATAATCCTTTGTTTCGTGCTCGCGCCAAGTCTCTATGGATTCTACCCAGTGACTTGGACAGCGGGCAGAGTCTTTCACCAAGCAACTGACTATCTGAGAACTGGTGGCTCGCTTCTTCCGACCTATCAGCCAACTTGGGATTCACCACCGAAGGATGTGCAGGATTGGTTTGCTGTCGGCATGTTTTTCGGAATGGTGCTGTGGACGATCTGGCTGGCGAAACCGTGGCGTTGGCTTAGTGTAGACAAAGAATACAGATCACGTGATACTCTTGTCAACTTCACAGGGGCTGTGGTCTTCCTAGTAATATGGATGGCATGCTATGCGATTTTGGGTGCTCCTCCGATAGCGGTGATTCTGATGATTGCATTTACAGCAATTTGGAATCTTGGTGCTGCGCGATGGAGAGCTGAAACTGGCGGTTTCCTTGGGGGACTTTCTACGCAACGTTTCGGGCTTTCGATGTACCAATACGGTTGGATGGTCAGCGGCATCTACGAACCATTAGGTGTTTGGAGTCGAACAACGGGAGTAGCACCAGGCTACGAATACGCAGTGTACAATAGTGGTCAATTTGCGCCAGGCTATTTCGGAAGAGCAGGCTATTTCCAGAATTCGAATCCGATCGGTGCGACTCTGGAAAGCTTCTACATCGCAAGAGTCACGGGGACTGAGAAAGCTGAAGTTTTCAGGAGCGTGATGATAGCCTTCTTATTCACAGTAGTTCCAATGACAATCATTTCAGTTTGGTTGCCGTACTATGTCGACATGTCAAAGATTCCGGCAAAATACTTTGCGGCGCTGGATGACGCAAGATGGTGTGCTACAACAACGCCTGTGACGATTGGCTATACGACGTGGGGTGTACCGACCAATGACACATTACAATGGCTTGTGTACTGGAAGTCAGGTGCCGTCTTTATTGCAGGTATCGCCGCAGCTTTGCTCCTGTACCTTCTGAGAGGCCGTCATCCAAAGCTTTTCCTCCGTCCTGAAGGCATACTAATGGGGTTGATATCCTTTGCCTCACCCTATCTTGACAGCTACTTACTCGCCTATGCCTTGAAGTATCTAACGCTACGAATAGGTGGCGCAAAGATATACGAGGAAAAAGGAATACCGCTTGTCTCAGGTCTCATGGTAGGAGTGGGGTTAACAGCAATCGCTGCTGCCATAGGCAACTTGTTAGTGGTCTTCAAGATGATCTAACTAGCCTGATACACATCGTTCAAGAAACCCTTTTTTTATCCTTATGTTCTACATTAGGATAGTGTAACTAAACACGAAAGGTAAAGGAAAATGAACGCTCATGTCAAATTGCTCGCGCTTCTTTTCCTATCAGCTCTAGTTTTTGGGATCGTTAACCCACTCAATTCCACTTCTCCAAACGGAAGCATTAGTGAAGTCTTACCTGACGCATCAACACCTGAAGAACATCAATCGTTACTGGCACAAGTTAACATGAGTAACATTCTAGAGCATCTTAGATTCTTCTCGACACTTGGCTCTAGAGTAGTAGGCTACTCAGGGTATTGGACCGCATCAAACCATATCAGCGATTTCTTTGCCAGATACCTGACTAACGTGAGCTTTCACGAGTTCAAAATGCCTGTTCCAATTGACCATGGCGCTAGTCTGACTACTGTTCTTCCTGTCAAGGAGACTTTCGCGATCTATCCTGTATGGCCTAACCTTGTCTGTCCTAGCACCATCCCACCTGGTGGCATAGATGGGGAGCTTGTATATGGCGGGGATGGAAGCTTAGAGATGATGAACGGAAAGAAGATCGCCGGCTCAGTCGTTCTACTAGATTTTAATGATAACGAACAATGGGTTTATGCTATGGAATTGGGCGCCAAGGCGGTCGTCTTCATTGAACCGAAGTTCACGACGTTTGTCGAGGCTGAAAGAAAGTACTTGCCGCACATCCCGTACAACTTCCCACGGTTCTATATTCATGCATCAGATGCCAACCGCCTGCTATTTCTGTTAAAGGATGGCGGTGTGCAAGTACACTTGGAGGCTGACGTAACGTGGGAGATTGTTAATGGAAGAAACGTGATAGGTTTCTTGAGGGGTACTGATTATCCTGACCGCTACATAATGGTTTCCAGCCAATACGATTCTTGGTCAGTCGTGCCTTCCGTTTCTCCAGGGGCAGAAGAAGCATGCGGGATTTCCGTTCTTCTAGAGTTGGCAAGACTCTTCAGTAAGAACCCTCCAAAATACTCGATGGTTTTTGTTGCTTTCTCTGGAACTCATGAAGGACTTAGTGGAGCACGGGAGTTCGTATGGGACTATCTTGACTGGTTCAAGACAAGAAGAATAATCCTACAAGTTGACATCGCCCTTTCCACCGGAACGGACATGTTTTTCATGGATTACGGGGATTCATTGATGTATGGGTGGACTCCTTCGCAAAATATGGATCCGCTAAAGACCTATGTTGATTCTTTAGCAAAAGAAATCGGTAGTATTCCGGGAGACACCTACGGCAAGTACCAGTTCTGGTCTGTCGGAAGGCCGGCTCTTGACAAAGAGAGAATAAGAGGACAACTCTCCAGTTGCGAGGTTTTGGGTTACCTAAATGGCCCGGTCTTCAGGTTTGCAACATTAATGGATTCAAGAATCTTTGTCTCAACGCCACTTGATACCTTTACATCTCTTGAGGCGAGAGTAGGAAATCTAGGGTCGCTTTCAAAATGGGCGTACATTATCCTACATGAGATCTCCAGTCTTAGCTACAGCGACCTTGTAGGAAGGTACCTATCGCTTTTCGCTGCATTTCCTATTGAGGATAACATGGCATTCAACCTCAGAGGAACGGTTGCCATTTTCAACATAACAACGGCTTGGTACACTCCTGTGCCCAACACGCTCGTCGCAATTGTGGGAACAAGAATGAGCACGAGCTTCCTATCGTATGCAAATGAAAATGGTATGTACTCAATCAGAATGATCGCAGGGGCCAGTGGAGGTGGAAGGTCATGGGCAAGCATGACCCCGGATGCAAGCGATGTGGATGTATCGCCATATATAGTCGATAATGAGACTGGCAACGTTCTATACGCACCGGAACGCGGTCGGCTGGCCTACTATCGATACCCAGTCAGGCAAGTGAACAGAGATATGGGGTTCAATGTCATCTTTAAATGCGCAACGGTCTTTATTCCTTCGTTTGTAGACCCTGAGACTCTGATCGTACCAAACATCGAAGGACAGCTTAGCAGATGGGTTTCCATTATAGATCAGAATAGTAACACCCACACTGAAAGCTGGGGGTCACCAACAGCAACACTAGCAGTTCCGGTTCTAGACAACAAGTTTCTGGTTTTCGTTCCCGCAAACAAACCTGTCTCTCTCCTTCTTCAAGCGATCTACGCTAATAGGTTACCTTTGGCGATTGCGCTAAACTCTAGTGAGCTAAATCTTGGGGGAGAAGGCTATTCTTTCAAAGAGGGAAAGAAGCATGTATTTTCGTTCCTGCCGCTAACGCTTGCTAAAGAGCTCTATTGCGTTGATGAGAATCGTATCCAATCTTTGAAAAACGCCAGAGGGTTCCTCTTGGATTTTCCTGCGCACGACAAGGTTAAGGCGCTGTTGGATGAAGCTGAAGAAGCTTTGAGAAACTACCAGTACGTGGAGTTCTATGATCGAGCTTACGAAGCTTGGTCGAATGAACGTCAAGTCTACGGCGAACTCCGGGGGGTCTACGATGATTCGATTAACGCTATACCCGTCTTCGGTATTTTTCTCTTCGCATTCACAATTCTTGCAGAAAGGCTAGTTTTCTCCACCAAATCATCGAGGAGAGTCGCGCTTCTAGCATTGATCTTCAGCCTATTCTTTGTGGTCTTAAGCGTCGTCCACCCTGGTTTTGCCTTGGCATCTAACAGCCTCATGGTGGTTTTGGGCGCAACGATGATTGTTCTAGCTGTACCCATACTGGGCATAATCTATGTAAACTCCTCCAACCTGCTAAAAAGGATACGAAGAAAGGCGCTAGGAGCACACTTCATAGAGGTAAACAGGCTTGGACAAGTAACCGCGTCATTGTCAATGGGCGTTGAACACATGAAAAGAAGGAAAATCAGAACGTCTTTAACGCTTGCTTCAATCACCCTCATTGTAGTGGCTCTCGTCCTATTCACCTCGATCCGAACCACAACAACAGTAAAATACTTCGACCTCAACAGGGAGCCTGAATACCAAGGAATAACGATCAAGCCAGCATATTATGGATACTGGCCTAGCATATTCGTAGCTGGGGAGTCGCCTAGTCATCCCTTCGGAACTCCAATGGGAAATAGGATGCCTAACATCCTAGGCGGTTTCGTTGCGGACTATGCAGACGTTTGCCCCGTAGCATGGTTATACTCTCCTGGAATACGACAGTCATCAGGCTTCGCTCTCACTACCAAGAACAATACCATGGGAATACCTGGAGTAGTAGGCATCACGCCGGCATTTTCGCAGAAAATTCTTGCCCCATTCCTTCTAAACGAAAGCAGATCGTTCATGGAATATGATTACTTCTCTGGGATCATTTCAGAACGTACAGCAATAATGCTGGGAATTGACAAGTTACCTGCTAAGGTCGAGTTCTGTCAGATGACGATAAACATAGTTGGGATAGTCTATGATGACTTTCCACAGCTATTTCGTAATCTCGATAATGCCGGTGTGGTTCCCAGAGATTTTACGGCTCCCGGAAACCCCGCGGAACGATCGGGATCACAGCTTCAGATGAGTGAAGTGTTAATTGTCCCCCTAGCCTACGCCACCCATATAGGCGCCACAATAGTGGAAACAAACCTCGTTTTTGAGGACACAAGCAAAGTAGAAACGATTGGGGAAAAGCTCTTCACGACATTCCCAGGTTTGGAACTATACTTAGGAGCAAAGAACAAGACGATTTTGTACACTTGGGACTTGTCTGTCAAAGCTTTGGGCATAGAGTTGCAGCTGCCTGGCATAGTAATATGTGCACTCGTCATCCTCAACCTAATGCTGGCAAGCGTGTACGAGAGAACCCGCGAGATATCAATTCTATCTTCTCTGGGTCTCTCCCCTGCGCATATCGCCAGCGTCTTTCTGATGGATTCCCTTGTATATGCGGTCATGAGCGGCTTCATAGGATACCTGTTAGCCGTCGTGACAGGCGCCGTATTGTATACCTTTGTCGCAGCAACACCGGTCAATTTTGCTTCAGGCTACATTATCAATGCTATTGGAATCTCCGTGGCCATAACGATCCTTTCCACAGTTTATCCTGCTCTTAAAGGTTCAAGAGCTGTGACGCCCTCGCTAAAGAGAGCTTGGTCATTCACCACAAAGCCGGTTGGCGATGAATGGGAGATCCCTATGCCTTTCAGATCCTCAGATACTGAGGAGATGGGGGGAATAGTCACTTTCTTATCCGAGTTCCTCAAGAATCACGAGGCTTGGGACTCGGAAATTTTCAAGGCTCATCAGCCAACCTATAGCGAAACAGAAACAAGAGATGTTACGACAAGGAGGCTATTGTGCGAGACAAGGCTAGAGCCGTACGAGCAAGGTATTGTCCAGCAAACGGAAATTGCCTTCATCAGAGCATCTAGTTCGCCAGAATGGAACATGGTGATTTACGTCAAGAGACTTGCCGGATCCAGAGCCGTGTGGCAAAGCTCAAACTACTCACTGTGTGATGAAATTAGGAAGCAGATGCTACTTTGGAGAGCCTTGCCAAAGGATGAGAAGGAAAAGTATGCAAGGCTCAAAGAGGAAATGGAAGATCAAGCAGGAAAAATCCAACGTTGACCCGTGCTGGAGGGCGTGAAAAGAAGCCGTTCTCAGCCGAATATCCTACTAGATGTTACCTCCACGGAGTCGCGGCTGACAACTGCTAGGGGATAGTCGGCGAGGGGAAGTTCTGGGAAGTGCGTTGATTCTTCTTCTTTAACGTAGCTGATCTCGTACACAACTCCGTCAAGCAAGTCCACTAGGACGGGATCATTGAAGCCTGCGTTTTTCAGACGAAGCGCTAGCCTAGCCTGTCCGACATTCTCTTGAGCTCTCCAAGGTAGCCAATAAAAAAACAGCTTCTGTCCGTCAAGGCTTGAGAAGCTAGTGAAGTGAATCGTTTCGGGCCTCGCCCCGTAGAAGTCACCATGATCTAGGATTCTAAACTCTGTAGGAACCTTTACAGGCGCTAAGCGATTGTCTACCAAGCTTGTAAGGTTTTGATAGCTAAAGTAAGCGGGCTTGGGTTGCCAAGAACCAAACCGCAGCAAACCCTTGGTATTCGTTATATCCTTGTCTCTGTAATCCACAAGCGTGAAGTAGGTAGATACTTCCACTCCGACGGATATGTCTAATAGTGAGCGCCTGAGCAGCCACTTGGCCTGAATTCGTTCTCCCCATGGACCACCCCAAGGGTCACGCCAGCCAAGGCTGTGTTCAGTCGATGGATAGCCGCACTCTCCCTGCCATAGGGATATCGGTCTTTCTTGGTTGAGTACAAGACTCTGAAG
>Ga0315307_1000366_pt1 | contig 19377 bp, 17 predicted proteins | sample TDP2_MG_FD_203079 | JGI IMG/M metagenome (GOLD analysis project Ga0315307, IMG submission 203079) | Freshwater sediment microbial communities from Lake Towuti, South Sulawesi, Indonesia - TDP2 | ecosystem: Environmental > Aquatic > Freshwater > Lake > Sediment | place: Indonesia: South Sulawesi...
GCACAGAGGCGCAGAAGACCTCAGAAGATGGGCAACAGTCAACTCTCCCGCGGCTACCCCGATGACCTGGTCCTGGGTCAGCAACCATCTGTCTCCACCGAGTGCAGCCGACTATCTCATGGTGCCCAGTGGCTGTAGCGGATTCCCCTGTTGCACTTCTCCGTATGTTTCTTGATCCATGCCTCTACACTGCTCGGACAGTCGATGAGAGAGCCCTTCTCCAGAACGCCGCATTGCCACACGCCTCTCTCTGACTTGTACGTTATGGAAGCTTCGCAGCCAGGACACCACAGCTTGACGGTTGTCGGCACGGGAAGTTCGCGACGTATTCTGCACCGAGAACTCCGTATCGGGACACCCTCTTCTGCCGTTCTATTCCTCTCCATCTAGGTACCCCTGGGCTCTATGCCACATGTCCGCATGTGGGGACAACACATTCGGGTAGAAGGGGGATATGGGCTCATTCGAATCTTCCGGCTTCTTCGTAGGTTTCCGGCATCCCCTGGTGTTCTTTGCAGTAGGAATCACAACCGGGGCATAGCAGCTTGTCGCAGTAGGGATCTTTGCAGGCATGGCCCGTTGCCACCAAGAAGAGCCTCTCGCAGTCCGGACACTGTCCATGACTGTGGCAGAACCTGCATCTTGGGCAGACCAAGTCTGTGCAGCCCGGATACTCACACTCATGTCCGTACTTCTCCCTATTGAACTGTCTACCGCATCCCCAGCACGGGGGATTCTCTGCCCTGAGGGTGGCAGTAGCACGCGAGAAGTCAGATACTCTCTCAGATATCTTGGTCAAGAGACCCATCTGGGCACCTCCTCTTGCCGAACCGCTTCACTCCCAGCCATTTGCAGCGACATAGCGGGTCTCAAATGCCGAGACCTTTTGCATTCAAGCGAATCACATACGTATTAATCTTATGACAAAGGGGCAAGTCGCCGTAAAGAATCGATTGTCTCCGATACTCCTCGCTTGCGGCCCTTCCGAAAAGAAGCCTCCAGGCCCTAACGCCCCGTTGCCGCGGACATGAGGGCGATCAGGGGGCATGGCTTTGTGTGGGCATGGTTCGGTGGACACGCCACTGCAGCATCGTCACCAGGTGTCTTCAGTGGTCGCCGACGGGCGCGCATTGTACTTCCGGGATATTGCCCCGCCGAGCAAGGGTGGCGCACAACTCTCAATGAAGAGGAAGAATGAATCTTGTGATTCCGCTGTGCTCTTGGAATCCGCACTTCTCGTATGTTTTCCTGGCTATGACGTTGTAGTTGTCCTCCATAGTGTAGATAGCATCGGCCTTCCTGCTACGAGCATACCGGATTGCCTTCTTCGTCAAGGCAGTCCCAATCCCTTGATGCTGGTATTCATGGTGCACATGAAGCTCTTCCAAGAAACAGTAACTCTTCACATCCCCCCCAAAGTGTTGCTCCTCGAAGTAGGGCGGCTGGTCGAAGTAGGGAACCAGTACGAATCCCACAACTTCATCACCTAACAGAGATACGAAGAATCCTTCCTCGTCGAGGAACTGGGTTGGCACTTCCTCGAAGAAGTCTTTGTAGATTCCCCGTATGCCCTCCCTGTCCTGTTCCATGAACCTGCGTACCACCAGGTCCCGTCCGGCTATCTTTCGTGGCAAGCTGATCACCTCTGTGCGTAGATCCCTGACTGGTGCTATTCATTCATTGAAATGAATAAGACCGCAGAGACCCCGGAATCAAAAATAAATGATGATATATAAGTTTTGCGCCCAAGCGGAGGATTGTGGCGGTTTCAATCGCGATTTGGCGGCCTAGACGGTCTTTTCTGAGAGGTAGCCGTCTGCGGAGTACGCCGCCGCTATGATCTCACTGGAACCCATCTGAACCACACTCAACGAGTTCATCCACTGGGGGGTGTTCCCGGCCACTCCCGGCGGTCTCTTCCCCAGCTCATCTGGGCGTTGCCACCCTACGATAAACGTCTTTCTCTCGTCGGATCATTTGATAGGGCGGCTTCTTCCCTCTCGCGGCAGTCGGCGTTCGTCCTGGCAGAACGGAGGATACTTCTGGCACGACTGAGACTTAATAACCGGGAAGTGTCTGGGTTTGAGGTGCGAGGGATTGGCAGCGACCAAGGAGGACTCTGTTCCTGGGGCGGAATTGGGGGAGTCCTTCTTCTTTGAACATGGTCTACCGTTCCTGTCGGAGCACTACGCGGAGTATGCTGCTCGGGCCGCCGCTGGTGTCCTTGGCCAGGGATCGGAGGCAATGGGCTTCGACGACGAGTTGTCCAGAGACCACAGCTGGGAACCAAGGTTCAACCTCATCCTCACCCAGGGCGACTATGATGAAGTGGGGGAGGAGATGGAGAGGAGGCTGCGCGCCAGCCTCCCATCGAGCTACATGGGCTTCAGGGTATACCTGCCCAAAGGAGACATAGGAACGACGCGTATTGAGGGCATTGATGACTTCTTTCTGAAGCACGCCGGCCGAAGCCGACCTCCAAAGGACGACCTAGGATGGGTCAAGCTGAGCGACCATCGCCTGTTTCAAGCCACCTGCGGGAAGGTCTTCTACGATCCTCTCGGTGAGTTCACAAGGCGGAGAAAGGCATTCGCCTACTATCCCTTCAAGGCCTGGATGAAGAAGCTCTCCGCCTACCTCTGGCTCTACCAGAACTACACTTACAATGTGAGAAGGTGCCTGACGAGGGCCGATCTCGTAGCTGCGGAGATGTATCTGGGTCACTCCATGTATGCTGGGATGCGGATATGCTATCTCCTCAACAGGACGTACTCTCCCTACCTGAAGTGGATGGTGCGCCGACTCCGGGAGCTCCCCTACCTCACCGGCGGCCTGTTGCCGCTCTTGAAGGAGATGTCCGTACCCCGACCTTGGGATGAACGGGCCAAGGCGTTGGACTCCCTCGATGGCATAGTCGAAGAGTCCGTGCTGAACGAGATGGGCTGGAGGAAGCCGAGGCACCATCCCCGCTTCCCGTTCTACGAGCTATCAGGCCGCATCAACGACAGGCTCCCAGGGGAACTGAGGAGGATCCAGCCATACGAGATAGAAAGCGCAGAGATGTAGCTCATGAAGACGAACTCCGGTAGGACTGTTCGCGAGATGAGGCGGACGGCCAAAGCCCTTTCGGATGCTCTCGTGCGGAGATACGGTCCCCTCGTTGAAGGCGTGATGGTTCAGGGATCGGTTGCCCGGGGCGACATACACGGCCACTCCGACATAGACATGGTGGTCTTTCTCGACCGGCTTGCTTGGTTGGCAAAGGGCCGAGGACGGACGACCCCACCCCCAGAGACCATCAGATCGCGCGGATGGTCGGCGGACGTAGACTACACGTTCCTGGACGATGTGCTGGCTGAGCTGGACAGGCTCTACGGGTCTGACTGGGAGATGGCCTCGTCTGCCCTGGGCGAGGGATTGATCCTCTACGACAGAGGCAAAAGGCTCCGACGAACCAAGAAGAAGAATAGGTACTACCCCAGAGCCATGCGCATGCGGAACATCTCCTATCTTTGGAACAGGATCCAGGATCTTAGCGAGGCGGCAGGGATAGCCTGGGAGGAGGGGAACTATGAAGACGTCTCCGTGTACTGCAGGATGGCTGTTGAGAGATGCCTGAGAATCATGTTCCCAATCAGAGGCTTCAAAGCAAGGGCGGACAAGAGGCTCCTTGACGAAGCCCCGCGAATGGTGGATGATGAGCTCGCTCGGTGCATTCAGACCATTCTCGGCACGGAGTATCCGACGAAGCGGCCAAGGGAGGAGGCAGCAGAGATGCTAGATGCCCTGGTGGCAATCATGAACTGGATCGTACAAGAGGTCAGAAGCGAGGGGCTTGGAGGAGCCATACCGCCTGAACACGTGGGCTCCGAAGAGATCGGGCAGGTCCTCCGCTGACCATGCCTGTACCCCTATTCGGATGGGTATCTCCTTAACTTGTTCAGGGTTTCCTTGTAGTATGGGAAGTTCTCCTTGGGCATGTCGTGGGGCAGGCCCCCTGCGGATTGGATGATGAACCCGCCGCTTGGTGCGCCTATGCGGAGGCGGTCTTCTAGGTGTGCACGGATCTGCTTCCCGTCGTAGGTCCCGATCAACTTACATATGCCGCCCCTGAGCGTGAGCTTGTCGCCATACTTTTGCTTGAGTTCAGCGAGATCCATGCCATCGCAGGGATCCAATGGATCTATGGCGTCAATACCTGTCCCAACCATGTCCCTCAAGATCAGGTTTATGTTTCCATGGCAGTGGTGGAAGACGAACACCCCCCGCCTGTGATATTCCCGTACAAGCCTCCTTTCCCACGGGTTGAATATCTCCCTGTATGCTTTAGGGGCAAAGAAGAGCGATTCGTTTGTCCCCATATCGTTGCCCAGGCGGATGGCATCAGGCTTTGCCTCGTCGATTATGGCCTTGGTTAGTTCAAGTTGGCGGCTCATCGCGAAATCGACAAGCCTCCTTGCGAAGCCGGGGTTCATCACAAGGTCCATCAGGAAGTTCCTCATCCCCCTCAGACGATGCCAGGCCATAACAAAGGGCCCGTTGTGGAGGGCTTCCACGAAATATCCCGCCTTCCTGTAGATTCCCACCTCTTCTGCTATGGCCGCGATCTTCGACTCATATTCATCGAGGCTTGGTGGTTCTATGCGGTCCAAGTCCTCCGGCCACCTGACTGGGGGATGGATGACCTTGTGGAAACCCGGTATCCTGCGATCGTAGCTGATCGTTCCCCACGCCTCTTTCACAATGGCATAGCCCCTTCTTTCGGGCGAATGCACAAGGACTTCGCTGAGGAGGTTAGGAGCGTTTATGCCCACCGTGATGAGGTCCCTTCCCCACCAACGAGTTTCCTTCAGAACCCACTCGGCAGACTCGCCGTGATGCTGACGGGGGAAGAACAGGTCCGATGCTTCAGCTTGGCTGAAAGACTCATAGAAGGGAACAATGTCCGGTTCCTCATGATCCAGCGCTGCAACGACCCGGTCTACAGGCTGCATGGGAAATCTCCAGTCACCATGGCACTGTGCCCGAAACGCCCAGGGTCTACCGGCCGTTGTGCCAAGCCTGGCGTTGATCGTGATAGTGTATGTGCTGCCTCAGCTCCACCTATCTCCGCCAATTCCACCCCATCCTTATTGCTCGAAGCACCAACGCGAACTGTCACACGGCTCAAAAAAGGTGATCCCCTTCAATTCAAGGCCAGATCTCGGAGCACGACCGACGAACGTCGCTTGGCAATGATTGCCTGTGGGTAGTGACCATAACGAGATTCCAGTGACAAACAGTCTTATGCAGATTCGAGGAGCTCCTTGGGTGGACCTTGATCGCTTCCTGAGGGTGGTCTCGGATCCTCATAGGAAAGCCATCATACAGGCCCTGATGCCAGGACCGCGCACCTACACGCGGCTGATGGGTTCCATCGGCCTGGACACCAAGAGGGACTGTGGTATCATGAACTACCATCTCAGAGAGATGGAGAGACGGGGCATTGTCGTGCGTCTACGGAGGGGACCCTATGCCTTGACAAGTCTTGGCCGAGACTGTGGTTACCTTCTGAGGCAGTTGGAGCAGAAGCATGAGGAGTGGTTAGGTAGGAGCGTGCAGTAGATGACCGGAATGGATATTCGTCCTGTCGAGGTTTCGGATTTCAAGATGTTTGGCGAAAGGTTCGGCGAGTTCGACCTGAAGAAGAATGCGGGGATACCAGATCCCGTGAAGATGCTGAAGGAGGAGTTCGAGCTGGGGTCGAGGAGCCAGTTTGTCGCGGTCAAGGCTGGGAAGATAGTCGGCTTCATCTCGGTCTCGGAACACAAACCGGGCAGGATGTACGTAAGGCATCTCATGATATCCGACGATGCCCGCGGGGAGGGCGTGAGCGGTCGCTTGATCGACGCAGTGCTGGCGGCCGGGATTGCGGAGTTGCACATCTGGACGGAAACGACGAGGTTTCCGGATTTCTCTGATCTCCTTGGCTTCCGGGTTGTAGAAAGCCAGCCCTGTGCAAGGTACGTCCAACGGATAGAGGAAATGGATCTCGCACACAGCAAGTTGCCCCGTGGCTGGGAGATTCGGAAGATGGAGGAACGGGACATAGACGGTGCGGCGAGGTTTCTAGTGGAAGAGGGACTGGGAGATGAGTTGACGGATTATGGGGGAGATCCGTCATCACAGGATGGGCAACGCAAGGGGCAGGCCTATCTCAAGATGGTGTGTGAGGAGTTCGCGGACTACTTCCTTGTGTGCCTTCGTGAGGGTGAACTGATCGGAGTGGCGTTTGGAGGGCTGAGCCTGGATCTAGCCAGAGGTGGAAAGATCCCCGGAACCAAAGCCGGACGCCGTGGTTGGGTGCAATGGCTTGTCGCCTCGAGGAAACTTGGCCCTGATCAGAGGCGGGAGTGCTTCGCTGCTCTGCTGAGCGCGCTCGTCCAGAGAATGAGGAGGAAGGGAGCCCTCTGGTTCGAGGCGCTAGTTGATCCCACGGACAGGGCCTTGTCGGAGGCCATGGATCTGACTAGGTTGGAGATCCAAGACGAACACCGTTTCGTCCACATGGTCAGGACTCCCAAACGGCCAGGACTGGACGTATGATGCACTCCTGTTCCTCGCGCATCAGCTGATATGGTGTCAGCTTGGCCTGTCGCCAACGTAGGAGCTGCGGACGCTTCTCCTCATCTCGACGGAGTCTGCAGTGAAACCACTGTCGAGATAGAGATGTAGGGCCGGCGGGTTGGGTAGACTGATGCCCAGTCTTATTTCCTTGAACCGTGACAGCCTACGGATGCCTTCGAGAAGTAGGCTTCTGCCAATGCCGCATCTCCTCGATTCGGCTCCACGTACATATCGCCGATCACGCCCAAACCCGGCTTCAAACCGACCCTGTGCCCAGGGAAGGCAAGACAGAAGCCACGGACGCTGCAAGACGCTTCAGCAGAAACCAAGGTGTACCTGGCCTCCCAGCCATGGTTCCATTCCTCCAGATCCACTGATCTCCCATCATACCACCTGCAAAGCCGCGACAAGGATCCTCCGTGGCGCACCCGATAGCGGCGAACCGTGCATGATGCTGGCTCGCCTTTGCCTACTAGCCGGCGCGGATCCAGTCTCATGGAGAGCCTCAGGTAGCCCCCTGCCGACAGAAACGCCGCGAATGCCTCAGGGCGAGCCAGGAATCCCTCAACGGATGGGTGGTCAAAGCCTTCACTAGGAGCAGCCCCTGGCGATCCAACAGGCCTGGACGCGTAGCCGAGGCGGCCCAGGTGATCCGAGAGCAGCAGCTCGGATCTTCGGTCGGCAAAGTATGCCGCAAGACGGCTCCCGACCATGCGCCCCAGTTCTCCCTCGCAGCCCCCAAAACCCTCATCGTTCTTGACCCATGACGGGACGTCCTCACCGGGACGTGCCAGTGGCTCGGCTCGCATCACGGTGGCAACACCCTGCTTGGTTGCCGTCACAAGCCAGTTCCCAACATCTTCGTATCCCCTCAGTCTGCCATCGACTATGAAGATGCTTGTCTCCGTGTTCTGGCTCCAAAGCTTCATGAGCCGGTCGATACGCGAAGCCATCCTTCCCACTCCCCCGCCTCATCTCCTTCTTTGAAGGCGAATCAACATATGCGGACCAAGATGATGAGGAATCATGTCAAAGGACATGAGTCTGAGTAGCTTGTTCATCCTGCAAGCCCTGAGGATTAGGCCGGCGGCCCTCAACCGGGCTTCGCTGCCTTCCATCACGATGAGGAGGGGACCTCTGCTTCTGAGAACTCTGCCTATCTCATCTAGGACCGATGCCATATCTTGGATGTAGCGCTCTTGCTGCCATGGCTGTGATCCTGGCATGATCTCTCCCTCCAAGCATGTGGGAGTCAGCCCCAGCCAGGTGCGGTTGATGCGGTGGAGCATCGAGTATGAGATCCTGTCGCTGTAGGGCGGATCTGTGACGCACAGGTCCACGCTGCCGTCCTTGACCGCGGCTAGGTTGGTTGCGGAATGCTCCATGATCTTCAAGCCGGACATATCGTCAAGGCGAGGAGCGATCAGCCTGTTGGTTTCCTGTCTCGCTAGGACCAAGGACCTATACCTGTTCTCGAATCCCATCCACACATTGAACTCCAGAGGAGAAGGAGGGATCTGAAGCCGGTAGGGATCGTCCAGAATCCAGCCTTTCCCGCTGCTCTTTCTGCAGTTCAGGAGGCTGGACTTGACTAGGTTGGCCGAGAAGGCGTACTTCAGGTCGTCCCGGGTGCCTCCTTTCACCTTTCCTATCGCGGTCAGAACGGTGGACAGAGCTGTTGTGGCACGAGTCGTGAACCTGGACGATGTCCAGCCGTCGATCGGGAGGGACCGATCAAGATCCTGCTCAAGCCTTGCCAGACTCGTCTGTTCGTCGGCCGATATTCTGCGGACCATGCTGCGGCGCCAATCCATGCAGAGGGGGCAGATGGTCTTGACGAGTCCGGTTCTGCGTTCAAGCCAATGCGAGACCAGACGGCTTCCACACCTGCCGCACATTTCGTCAAGCCGATACATCGCCAGTATTCGCTCCTTTGTCTGCCCGGACACCTCTTGGTACCCCGTCTCCAAGGCCTCCATGTCTGTGGGTGCGAGGCAAAGCATCCTTGTGATGAAGAGGGAGAGGGGGTCGATATCGCTCGCCATCGCCCCTCTACCCAGGATGAGCGCTTCGCATGCGGTGGTTCCACTACCCACGAAGGGATCAAGAACGATATCTCCCTTCTTGCTGTAGCATTCTATGATTGCCCCGACTAGGTCGTGAGGCTTTCTGCCTATGAACTTGTGTACTCCGTAACGATAGGACTGCAGGAGAACGCCCCCCAAAGATCGGTCCAGAGGACTATAGCAAACCGGTCTGCCCGGGGCCGGTTCGATCTGACGGGCCTCTGTATGGGTCCGTCATGGTTGGTCTTGACGGCCGGGTGGCGGCCATCTTTCCAAGAAGCAGAAAGCCTGATTGCCCATTTGATCTGACACCAATGGGATATCCCGGTTCTAATATCTTTCACACTCAATCCAGAAGCCGATGCTCCGAGTCTCCGGGAAGTCAGATCTCCATTTGGCGTTCGTTTGGACCTCGAATCCCAGGTTTCACAACATAAATCAAGCAAAGGAGCGCCTACCAACCTCTCAGCCCGGGGGCCACGGCGACGAACGGCGCCAAACTGAGGAAGAACATTCGGGGGTGGGACCGGGAGTACCGCCGGGCCTACTCATTGGGCAAGCGCTACATGTGGGGCACAGACCCAGAAGGCTTCGTTCGACGCGCTGCCGAGACCTTCGCCAGGCCAGAGGGCAAGAAACCCTCTGCAATCTTGGACGTAGGGTGCGGGGAGGGCAGGCACTGCGCCTACCTTTCGAGTCTTGGGTTCCGGGTCGTTGGCATAGATGTTTCGAGGGTTCCCCTCCATCGAGGCTTAAGACATGACAGCGCTGAGGGCTTCGAGCTGGTTCTTGGGGAATGCACCCGGCTCCCGTTCAAGGGACGGGTCTTCGACAGCGCCATCGACGTTTACACCTTGGAGTTCGTGCCGGACAAGGAAAGGTATGCAGAGGAGATCTCACGCGGCCTCAAGCATGGCGGATATCTCTTCGCGAGGGAGGCGAGAAGGAAGACCCGACAAGGGCCCCACTCGGTCGACCAAGAAGATCTCATGCGGGCACTCGAGAAGGCGGGGATGGAGGTATCAGATCTGAGGCTCAAGGGTGGGGACCTCGAACTGGAAGCTAGGAGGCTGTGAGGCCATGGGACACCATGTCAAGCCTCGACAAGGCTCGGGGCAGACACTTTACGACCTTCCGGAGTACTACGATATTGCCTTCTCTTGGGATATCACAAGGGAGATCGAGAACCTCCAGCGATGTTTCCAGAAGCATGGGGCATCCCCCGTCAGGAGGCTTCTGGAGCCTGCGTGCGGGACAGGGCGCTTCCTGGTCGCTTTCGCCCTCAGGGGATACAAGCTTGTGGGCTACGACAACAACCCGGGCATGATCGAGTATGCCTGGAGGCGCGTGGCTGAGCAAGGTCTCGAAGACTCGGTGGAGGTATTCGTTGGGGATATGCGCACCGCAGGGGTGGGACGTGCCTTTGATGCAGCCTTCAATCCCATCAACAGTCTGGGATATCTGCTGAGCGATGGCGACGTACTGGCCCATCTACGAAACACCGGAAACGCCCTCCGCAAGGGTGGGGTCTACATCGTACAGTTGAACTGTGCGTCAGAAATGCTCGGGTCCCACAGAGGGGCATGGGTCTCGGAACGAGGAGGGACGAGGATCAGAACCAGCTGGAGGACAGTCGGGGAAGACCATGAAAGGAAGCTGAGCCATCAGCTGTGCAGGATGAAGATATCGGACCATGGCAGAGAACTGATGATTCAAGAGAAGCATACGATGCGGTTGTGGCTGTTCGAAGACATCAGGGAGCTGGTACAGAGGTCAGGAGTCTTCAGGTTGGGCGGGATCTATGATGAGAAGGGAAGAACCATACCGAAGAGCACAAGGATAACCGGCGAACTGGGCAACCTACACTACGTGCTTGTCTCCATTTGAAGCTGCACATCTCTTGCTTTGTGCCACATTACATCAGATCTTGGCTGCCGTGCACAAGGGGTTGGGGGCACTTGGAGAAGTTCCTAGGCAGCGGGCAACGTCCGGTTTCAAACGGGGACAGCAGGATCAGGCATCACAAGGGATCTGCTTGATTCCAGGTTCTGCAGGAGGCCGGCCTCTGAGAACCATGTGGGTTTCAGGCGCCTTTGGGCGAAGAGCTTCTCGCCCTGATCCGTGTAATGCGGGGAGGAGGGGTCCTCGCTCTCGCCGTACGGCACGGCGCTGTAGGACTCGATGGAAGATCTAAAGACGACGAGGGTGGGGCAGGACTGGCCCCGGTTGGCGTAGAAGATGCCTTCCTCGTCAGGCCCATCCGTGCCGATGGCCCTGAGGGTATCGCCACAACCTGCCAGGGGCCAGCTTCGATTCCCTCGCCTGCCGCGGTGGACTCTGCCCCAGGCCACCTCAACGGATCCGAATTTCGCGAGCATGTACTCGCAAGTTTTTTGCAGAGCAGTGAGAAGCGTCTGCCTGTCGGATTCCTTCAGGGTCTTTGACCTTCGGATTCTACTGGTGCTGATGCGGTCCGTCCTCGCCTCCAACTCCCTGAGCCAGAACGCATACAGCGTCATGCCGATGCTGTCCACATCCGTGCTCGCGGTCCAGTCATGTATGATTCGTACGGCCTTCTCCAAGGTCGGGTACTTGGTCGTGCGACGGGCATACGCTAGCCATAGCTTCCTCCTTAGGTTCTCGGTGCCGCAAAGGGTGGTGTCAACCATGATCTCAAGCCCATCTTGGACTCCGATCCGGCCCTTCTTCCTCATGATCTCTAGGAACCGGCTGCCCCTTGGGTTGGTGTGCTTCGTGGAGGTGTTGTACAGTTCGCTGCCGTACCTCGATGCGGTGAGAGGGCTGTTGAAGGTCATCATGCCGGGCGAGATGTTGCAGTTCTGCATGAAGCCCGACGGGGGATTCAGGACCTGCACCAGGTCCTCCATTGGGTGCATTCCCAACCATTCGGTCTTCGAGGTATTGCCGGGGACGGGGCGCTTCCAGTCATAGCCCTTCGGGCGAATCGGCACTCTTCCCGATCTCTGGTAGTAGGTGTTGCCGTGGATGTCGGCGTACATCAAGTTCTGGGGCATCAGCTGCAGCATTGAGAGCGCCTTGAGGAACTCGCCCAGATTTTGCGCCGTGTTCATGAGCCTTATCTGATCGAGAAGGTGCACTTGGTCCAGCAGCGAAAGCTTGAAGGCATAGGCCTTGGCCCCTGAGGTCTTCGCCACGGGGCCGTGATGGGTCCGGGCGATCTGACGCCCAACTTCCTTGATCCCCTCGGCGGTCCTCACCTTGATGGCGATGGTCTCCCTTTGAAGGTCCATCAACTTGCCGTCGTAAAGGTACTTCGAGCCATCCGGGTTCAGCTCCTCCTCGTAGACATCGGATGTGTCGGGCCCGCCCGTGGTCATGGCCCAGGACAGATAGCGGTTGTGGCCCAGGGAGATGTAGGGGGTCCCGACGGGGCTGAAGCCGAAGACGTGCAGATCCCCGCCATGAAGATGGGCTTCATGGAACAGCCATTCGTCTTCCCAGTGAACGTGGGGGTCGATGCAGGCCATCGCAACCCCGTCTCTGGATCGGCTCCTGCCCACAGCCCAGTCGTTGGAGCCACGGTCCTCCCCACTCCTTCTTGCCAGCTTTCCCGCGGCCTCCGAAAGCTGCCATCCCGATATGATGAACCAACCAAGGGTCACCATCCCGGAGGGCTCGATCTCGCACGACCAATCGGGCACGAGCTTTGGATTCTCCTCTCCGAAAGCCTTGATTCCCGAGATGAAGCTCTCGACGCCCCGTCTTCCCTGGCGGCTTATCTCATGATACCGCTTCCTGGACACGTCCATGTGGCCCAGCAGCCTCTGGCGGTAGTCATACTCGACCCATTCCTGCCCAAAGGCCTCGGACATCCTGCCATTTGCCTTCCTGTAGGCCTTGTAGATGGTGCCAAGCCTGTCCTGGGCCTGAGCATAGCCCTGGCCGAAGAGGGTCCGCTCCTCATCCAGACCGTAGATATGTGGAACACCCCAGGTATCCCTGTAGATTGTCGCATCGCCACCGGCCTGCACCATCTTGGCACTCATCGAGGTTTCCTCCCTGCAGTCTCCTCCCCATCGATTCCCCCTTATATAGTCTGGCGTTGGCGGTACGTGGTGAGGCTGACGATGCAGATCCGAGGCCGTGAGCATTCGGGCTTTTAGTCGGCGATTACTTCAGAGCATCTGACATCGGACCTGCCCGACTGAGAAGTCGGGTAGCTAAGTCTTCCTCGCCACCAGCAGGAGATACCTGGGGATTGGGTATTCCACCCCAGGGGGCAGAAACTCCTCCATGTGCTCTATCGCGAAACCTGCCTTGAGCGCTGCGTTGACGATGTCCGAAAGCTTCCAGAGGAACACAACGCTGGAAGGGGTCCCGTCCTGAGCCCTCAGGATCCTTGGGTTCCGGCCCATATAGCTTGCCGTGAGTCTTGGCCTACCCTTTTCCACTTGGAGGCAGGATGTCATGGGATGGTGGTCCGAGACCACTAGTCGGCCTTTCGCCTTGAGTACCCGATGCACGCCATGCATCCATGAGTCCAAGTCCTCTATCCACGAGAAGATGCCGTCCTCAGCCACCGCGATGTGGAAGTGAGAGTCGGGGATGGTGCTGGGGAGATCCTGGCAATCGGCTTCGATGAGATGCAAGTTCACGCCGCATTCCCGGGCTGAGATCTTCGCGAGTCTGATCTGTTCCCTGGAGAAGTCGACGCCCGTCACGAGGGCTCCTTTCTTTGCGCAGGACAGCATGACCAGGCCATCGCCGAACTGGAGGACGATGATCCGCTTGCCCTTGATGTGCTCAAGGTAGGGAGCGATCTTGGGCTCCGATTCCTCGAGGTACGGGAAGCCGTCCCTGATCTTCCCGCGCGGTGCGGCCTTTTCCTCCCAGTTCCTCTGGGCGACTGAGTCCCAGTATCGCCTGTTGCGCGTACTGTGAGTCGACGGCATTCCTGCACCTCAGGAAAGCGCGGACTTGATAGAAAATGCTTGTTGGTGGGTGCCCGGGCCTAGGTCCTGTGCATTGGGAGTTGGATCCTCAAACCTATGATTATCCCACGTTCGAAGTGGGCTTCTTCCTTGCCTTTATTAGCAAGGTGCCCGGCAGCTTGCGGCCGATCAGGTACTCCTTGGAACCGGTATCAATCCTCTGAAGATACGGCAGCCTACCAGCTGCGCCCGGTGCCTCTATGTCCTCGAATGCCTGCTCCATGACCCGTTCTATGTCAAATCCGGCGTCGATCAGCATGTTCATGATCTGAGCCAAGGTCCAGAGGCGTTCGCGCATTCTAGCCCTGGCCCCATTGGAACAGACCCATTCCCACTCGTCCTCAACGGGCCATCTAGCATAGTCCCCGATCTCGGGCTTCTCTCCCATCAGGAACCACCCAACTGCTGCAGACCAAGGATGGGTGAGACAGAATACCAGATGGCCCCCCGGTACGAGGATCCTCCAGGCTTCTCTGAAAGCACGGTCGAGATCACTTGCATAGCCGAGGGAGTAGGACGAGATGGCAAGATCAAAGGACGCATCCTGGAATCTGTCAAGATCCTCGGCGAAAGCCTCCACGAAGGAGATGTCCAAGCCTTCTCTTCTTGAGAGGCGTTTGGCGTACTCAAGCTGCCGTGTCGACGGATCTGTGCCCACGACCTTGGCTCCCCGTTTGGCAAGGGCTATGGAGTTCTGGCCTCCCCCGCAACCTATCTCCATGATCCTCTTCCCCGCGACCTCGCCGAGCAGACCCAGCTCCCTCTCTCCGAGTCCAAGGGGTCCGTAGTGGACATCGTCTGTGGATATGCGCGTGTCAGCTTGATACCCCAGGGCAATCGTGTCCCATGCTTTGCGGTTCAACTCAATCATGCGACGATCCATCAACGGTGCACACCCGCCGAGAGCCACGACCTCGTGCCTAGTTGAAAACGATTCCTCCCTAGGCCCTGATCATCTAGGGGGAATCGCTTCGTGCCTGATAGTTCGTCCTGTAACATTAATTAGTTGGATTACGAGTAGACTACTCCTGATGCAACAATTCATCGACCGGGATCAAGAGCTCGAGTTCCTGCAGAAAAGGCTGGACTCCGGAACGGCCGAACTCATCCTGATCTATGGGCGGCGCAGAGTTGGCAAGACGATGCTCCTCCTCAAGCTGATGGAATCCGCCCGCGGCGTGTACTACCTCGCCGACAAACGTCCGGAGGCGCAGAACATGGAGGGGCTGAAGAGGTCCATGGCCGACTTCCTCGATGACGACCTCTTCCGAAGGGCTCGCTTCGGCTCGTGGGATGAGCTTCTCGGGGCCTTTGCTGAGAAGGCCGGAGACGAGCGCTTGGTCCTGATCATCGACGAGTTCCCTTTCTTGGTCGAGTCCAACCGGGCCCTGCCCTCCATATTCGGAAAGGTGTGGGACACCGTGCTCAGCAAGACGAAGGTGTCTGTGATACTGTGCGGCTCGAGCATCGGCATGATGGAGGAGATGATGGGGTACGGATCCCCGCTGTACGGGAGGAGAACCGGGCAGTGGCAGGTCATGCCGATGGACATGGTTCACCTAAGATCTTTTTTCCCGCAGTACGATCTCGATGACCTCATGCGAACCTTCGGCACACTCGATATGATACCGTTCTACCTCAACCAGTTCGACCCACGCGTGGACTACTTCACGAACGTCCAGGAGAGAATACTGGACAAGGGCAGCCTGTTGTACCTTGAACCCGAGTTCCTCCTGAGGCAGGAGCTGCGGGAGCCGGCAAGCTACATGGCCATTCTGAGATCGATATCGCTCGGCAACACAAGGTTCAACAAGATCATGGACGATAGCGGTCTGGAGAAATCCCTGGTTTCGAAGTACCTGTCGGTCTTGGAAGCCCTCCACATGGTGGAGCGGGCCTATCCGGTGACGGAGCGGCAGAGGAAGAGGAGAGCCCTGTACAGGCTCCGGGACAACTACCTCGGCTTCTGGTTCAGGTACGTTTACCCGAACAAGTCGCTTCTGGAGCAGGGAAGGAAGGAGGCCGTTCTGGACCTCGTGAGGAAGGATCTGGATAACTACCTTGGACGGATCTTCGAAAGGGCTGCAGCCGAGATGCTGTGGAGGCAGGATGGGATGGACCTCCTGCCCTTCCGGTTGAGGGAACTGGGCCCATGGTGGACGGGGGAAGAGGAGATAGATCTCGTTGGGCACGACGGGTCCGCGAACATCCTCTTCGCCGAGTGCAAATGGGGGGAGCTAGGACTGGCAGAGGCCATTGCCATCCTCGAGAAGCTCGGGCAGAAAAAGGAAATCATGCCGTGGAAGAAGGGCAAGAGGAAAGAGCAGTCATGCCTGATCGCGAGGTCGATTGAGGGCAAGGATAAGATCGCCGCGAGAGGCCACCTAGCCTTCGATCTCAAAGACTTCTGGCCTCGGAGTCCTCGGACGTCGGCCCCCAGGAAAGCGCGACTCAATAGGCCCTGATTTCGTAGATCCTCGCCGACGGGGCACCCCAGGTTTCGAGGATGTCCACCTTGACCGCCCGGGTCTGAATCGGTTTGAAACTGTGGACAGCCCTTCGGTGGTGGTTCTCACCTACCTTGGCAAGGCGCTTCCATCCTTTCGAGGTCGAACAACTCAGCACGTAGGACTTCGCGCACTTGGGCACCGGGCCGAGGCTGACCAGGTCATCAAGGTCGGTGTCGAACGCCAACACGACCCTGCCCACCTTCGCCTGGGAGGCAAGCTGCACCTGTATTGACTGGGGCAGGCCTTGCCTGGGATCGGATACCCATATGTTGGTCCAGTCCTCGGGCCTCGAGATGCCACTGAGGACGTTCTGGGCGCCGTAGGGCTTCGAGGGCGGGACGGTCCTGAACAGGTAGGATCCACCGAGCCTTCTCCATGTACCGGGCTGGGTCCTCTGGACCCCTATCGGCTCATCGTCGCTGAAGCCCCACTCGACCCCGGGGGCCGGGCCCACCAGCATCCAGTAGAAGCCGGGCGTGATTCTTGTTCCAAGCTCGAAGCCGACCCATCCCTCGCCCTCGGGAACCCTGGACTCGGCCACAGCAAGGTCCTCCTTGGACGAGACGTCATGCCACGATGCCGCCTTCCTGAGCCTAGCGACGACCTTCTGGCCGTCCTGGGAGGTTGACCTGAGGAAGAGCTCGACCCTGTCAAGCCTCTTCTGCGATAGTGGCATGATCTGCCCGAGCTGGGCATCAAGCTTCACGAACGATTTCAACTGCGTGACCTCAAGTTCCATCTCGCTTGACGCGACCGCCTTCCCCTTCCGGGCCAGATCCTCCGCATCGGCGTTCTCGACGCCGGGAATGTAGCAGTCGTTCTTGAGGAGCAGCTGCTGGAGCTCCTTGATGTGCGTCCGGCCCAGCTCCCTGGGCGTCATCCCATGCTTCTTGCAGAGATAGGCCGCGGTGCCGGTTGCCTCTCCCTCCACCGCGCCGGTGGCCATCAGCCTCGTCGTGCCGAGCGCGACGTGGGATACGCTGATGTTCCTGCCGGACATCATCAGGTTGTCGATGTTCCTTGAGTACAGGCATCTGAAGGGGATCGTGTACGGGCCCGGAAGGCGGTGCATGTCGGCCGGTGGATCGGCGCTGCGGATCCCATCGGGCGGATGCAGGTCGATCGGCCATCCTCCGTACGCGACCGCGTCGGGGAAGCGGGCCATCGACTCCACATCATGTTGGGTGAGGATGTAGTCCCCCATGAACCTCCGGGATTCCCTCTTCCCCGGGACCGACCCGACCCATTCCAGGGCAAGGTTCTCGGCGGCGTGGCCGGGCCTGTTCTTGATGTGGTCCCAGACCCCGAAGAGGCACCGCCAGAGCTGGTCCCGTATCTCCTCGTTCTCCAGGATCGTGTTCTGGCTTCCCCCCAGCTCGATCCACCAGTGGCCGCTGTCCACCCTCCCATGCCCCCTGAAGGGAAGGTCATCTTCCGTCGGGTACTCCTCGGCCCAGTCAGGGCGTTTGAACTTGACGGGCCTCCCGAGGTCGACCGCCCTGAACATCAACGACGTGCCCAAGGTCTTTTTGTCCTCGGCCTCAGGGGCTATGCTCTCCCCGAACTCCCGCCTGGACTCCCTTCCCATCCGGAAGTCGGCCCCGGCGGAGAAGCCGATCCGTCCGTCGCCGCTGGCATCTATGAACAGGTCAGCCGATACGTGGAAGGTCCTCTCGGTGCCTAGCTGCTCGCAAGCTATCTTGGCGATTCTGTTCTTGTTACCCATGATCGCCCCCCGGGCCGACGTGTTGAGATAGAGGTCCAGGTTGGGCTCCCGCCTCGTCCACTCCCAGAGGACGGTATCCCAGATCGAGTTGGTCTGGCCGCTCACTATCGGAGCATGATTTCTGAACCGGTCCTCGATCCTCAGCTCCTCGATGATCCCGCTCTCCCTGGCCCAGCGGAAGTCGTGGTCCGCGCCGCCTATGGGGACCCTGATCTCGCTGCTGGCGTTGCCCCCCAACACGGGGCGATCGTTGATGAGGGCGACCTTCATCCCGAGCCTTGCGGCAGCAATGGATGCGCAGATTCCCGCCATCCCGCCGCCGATGACGGCAAGGTCGTATCGCCTCTCCTCCACATTTCCAGCGGTCGTCATGGCAGCGTGCACGGCCATAGTTGTTGATATAGCTTTGTGCAGCCAGCGGCCAGCAGACTCCTGACCCGGCCGGGTGTGTCTGCGCCATTTTTAACGTCCCGGCCAACCGGCAGGTAATCCGCCAGCTCCGTTGAGGTTGGGTTGGATGGCACTTCAGGTCGAACAGATCGGTCCGGGGCTCGCGCAGAATCTCTCCTACGTGTTGTCGGTCGATTCGGGGGACGGGATGGTGATCGATCCATCCTTCGCCGCGAAGGACATCCTGAGGGTCGTGCAGGAGAGCGGCATCTTGCTTCGATACATCGTGGACACGCACGGCCACCGGGACCACGTTCAGGGCAACCGTCTGCTGGCCGAGAAGACCGGTGCGAAGGTGGCGATCCATGAGCATGACGCCACAATGCTCCAGGAGCCCCCGGATATCCTCCTCCACGACGGAGACGTTCTGCGGGTGGGGCAGGCGGAGGTGCATGTGATCCACACCCCCGGGCATACCCCGGGTGGCATATGCCTTCTCGTCGAGGGTTTCCTCTTCACCGGGGACACGCTGTTTGTCGGCAACTGCGGCAGAACCGATCTTGCGGGCGGAAACGACGAGAAGCTGTTCAACAGTCTGAAGAGGCTCAAGAGCTTGGACGGCGGGGTGAAGGTCTACCCCGGGCATTCGTACGGCGGGAACAGCTCCACGATCGAGCGGGAGAAGAGGAACAATCCAGCGATGAGGTGCGAGACGCTCGATGAGTTCAAGCTGATCCCCTAACCTGCATCCTTGTCGTCGCCACCTCCTTGTACATCCTGCGCTTGACCATCAGATACCAAAGCGAACTTCCGGATGCCAGCGCCACTCCCGAAACCACCGACCATTCGATGATGTACACCCAGGCAAGGGCCTTCTCCTTCATCTTGACGGCCTTGGCGTTGAGCTGGTTCCAGGAGAGATGTATCTCCTCGAAAACCTCCGCGGCCCCATCGTAGTCATCCAGGCGGTAGAACTCCTTCGCTTCCCTCTCCCGCTGGTTCATGGCGTCCAGATCCGCGTACAGCCTCGTCGCGCTCGCCCCGAACTTCTCCACGAACTCGATCAGCGAGACGAGCATGGATGCCTTGTCCAGGTGGGTGTTTAT
>Ga0315307_1000367_pt1 | contig 19376 bp, 21 predicted proteins | sample TDP2_MG_FD_203079 | JGI IMG/M metagenome (GOLD analysis project Ga0315307, IMG submission 203079) | Freshwater sediment microbial communities from Lake Towuti, South Sulawesi, Indonesia - TDP2 | ecosystem: Environmental > Aquatic > Freshwater > Lake > Sediment | place: Indonesia: South Sulawesi...
AGTACTCATAGGGTTTCTGATGCTTCCAGTCATCAACATTAGCCGAATCTCACTCATAGTCTTCATAGCCTACCGATTCGGCGAAGACATCGCCATGACGATTTTCCACACCTTCTCTGGATGGCTAATCCTCTCTGCAGGATTGATACTGCTTCTGCTGATCGCTGAAAAACTCCTCCACCTGAAAATATACGAGCCCCCGACCAAGGCTACGTCTTGCAGCAAATGCAACGACGCAACGCAAGCCAACGAGACGTTTTGCCCAAGCTGCGGAAAATATCTGCGCGCGCGCAATCACCAAGCTAAACTCGATAGGAAATTCTGGATAAAACTCGCCGGTCTTTTGCTTGTCACTGGCGTTGTAACACTATGCATACAAGCCCCCGTCTTCGCCTTAGCACAAGGAATAACGCTGGAAAGTGGTGATCCCGCGGCAAGTAAAGATGCGTTTCCCAAAATCTCTGACTACAAACTATTGTTCTTTTACAGAGACACCAACTTCGAAAAAATGTCACAACAAGACGCATCCGTCACCTACGCATATGTCTCTCAAAACCTCACCAACCCCACGATCTACGTCCTTGTTGGAGTTGCAAGCTCGATAAGCAACCTGCACAGCTGGGAAAGCTGCCTTGTTTCTTATTGGACAGGCGCAGGAATGGAATCGCCAGTGAACGAGCTCGATTCAAGAGATGTCCAGGTAATGGAAAACCCCCCCATTATAGCTAAGTACTTTGTGTTCACTTACCCATCTCACTACGCTACACTGGGCAACTACACCCAAGTCACTCTGTACTGGTACCAAAGAGTCTTGTACAAAACCGGAGTGACGATTGAATCAAAGTACACCAGAATAAGCCTCGTAATCCTAACAAAAAACTCAAACGACTACCCTGAACTAGAAAAGAGATTACTGGACATAAGCCAAACAATCACTACCTATTGGGAACCACTGAAAGCACAAACTCTTGTTTCTATAGGCATCCCCGCCATGCAGGTTCTGTTGGCCTCCACAACAGTGTTTGCGGTAGTGATGCAGACAACTCAGTACACAAGCGAGCATAGAAAAAAGACAATGAACCTTCGACTCTTTGAAAGATATGGCTCACCAGAGGAAAAAAGACTCTATCAAACGATAAAAGACCTAAGGCAAAAAACCAAGGAAACCACCACTCAGAACATAGAGACAGAATTCGAAAAGAACGCAAAGCCGGTAAAACCCGAGGAATTCTACGGCACTCTGGAAAGCCTAAATCAACAAGGATTAATACACGTAGACATAATAAACAGCTTGGATCAACCGAGGCTCATTTGGAAGCCTTAGCATGGAGCTTTCTGCACAGTTGAACATGACAGACACTGGCGTCTTCAAAAACAGCGAAAATCCAGAGAGAGCGCGCAGATCATCTCTAACGTACTTGCCTGCATTTCTAAGTATGTGAAAAATAGGAAGTGACGTGCCTTCTGCAAGGAAGATATCTATATAGCAGAGATATAGAAATAGCGCGTGCTCATAAACGTTCAAGACCAACCCAGACTTTTTTGGAAGCCCTAATATGCACGAGATGACACAATAAAATAGGCAAACAATGGCATCGACAAAAAAAAGCAAAAACGAAAAACAAAGCAGCTCCGCGGAAACTGAATGGTCGAAGCGCGCTCTTGCAGAGCCCGTTACGGTGCAGTATCTAATGAGAACGCTTCAGGAGCTTCAAAGCGAACACGAAGCCCTCAAGCGAGAACTCATAAAATCAAGACGAATCCCCTCCGGCAGAATCGGAGCCGCGCTGCTCATCGCTGGAAGCTCAGTACTGGCAGGATCCGTGTTCGCATCATCGGCAACCTTGGCTTTCATTGGACTCGGTCTAACGTTCTGGGGCGCTCTTTTCCTGTTCGCCAGACCAATAAAATTCGTACGAAGCACGCTACTAGATTCAACCGCAATCGCATCCTACACAACAATCGACAGAATGGTGCAAGATCTCGGCTATAAAGCGAAAGCAATCTATGTGCCCCCTTACCCAGAAGAGGCATACCTCCCTCAATATCTGAAAGGACTCAAAGAAATGATCGTTTTCATCCCAGCTGAAGACTCATCCATAATGCCGACGCTCGAGGAGATGGCTAAGCAACAATTCCTCCTTAAGAACCAGAAGGGAATATGCATAACTCCTCCAGGCTTCGGCCTTTCCAGCGTTATCGAAAACGAACTAAGAGCCCGATTCCCACAAATAGCGCGCGCGCTCACCATCGAAAGCCTCTATGATTCTCTGCCAAGAGTCATAACTAGTAATTTAGAGCTCGCCAAAGGCTTCGAGATAAAGCCTGAAAATGAACTGACACACGTCAGGATCACAGGCTCAGTCTACAGCAGCCTATACTCTAGAGAGCAAGGTCTAAGAAGCATACACTTCCTCGGATGCCCACTGACAAGCGCCATAGCATGCGCATTAGCCAAAGCCACAGGAAAACTCGTAACAATAACAAAAGACAACGTTTCCTATGACCTCCAAACAATCGACGTATGGTACCAAACTCTGGAAGCCTAGAGCACAATGAACTTCCCACTTTCCTTATGGGACATCAGCCTCTGGATAGCCGTCACAGCAATAATCCTACTCGTGACATCAGAACTGATAGGCCCATACTCAGACTATTTCGGCGACTTCGTCATAGAAAAAACAAGACTGAGACTAGCAGCACTGATCCTCGGAGCCGCATTTATGGTCACAGTGATTTTACGAGCCATCATGCCCTACTGAAACGACTGGTCATGCGCACATGTATTCAAAGCCATTGTCTCGCTTTTGTTTCACCCGAGAAATCTAAGACATAGAAAATTAGGACAGGCACCTCTTTGATTCTCAAATGCCAAGCGCACAGCTAGACAAACTCGGCAGTTATATGGATTCTGCAACCTGTATTCAAATATAGAACATCCCTGTCAGATTTTCATAGAGTTTTATAAGCTGGAAAGCCCTTAAGAACTCGTGTCGTGCTAGAGATGAAACTGCCATATATCGTAGTAGTTTTTCTACTAACGGGCTTGTTTCTATTGGCAGGCGTAAACCTAGCCGACGCACAGTGGGATGCACTAAGCTCAGGCTTCGCGGTGACCACTAACTATCATGGAAAGGACGTCTTAATTGGCCAAAGCGTTACAGCGACGGCTGGATGGGCACCGGCGCTAGCACCTGCAGGGATAAGAGATATTGAAGTCGAAACTGTGGAGTTCGTGTGGCACTTTCCAAACGGCACAGTTGCTTATACCGACATTGTTGGGATCTCCACAGATTCTATCACGACTCCTAATGAGGCTCCTCCTGCACCGATTCCTCCAGAAATCAGCGAATGGGGTGAAAAGTATCCTGGCGTCGAGTATTGGTACGCGCAAAGCACACACGCTCCTACAGTTCTCGGCGATTGGGGTGTACAGGCAATATTCCATAACACAGTCAGGATTTGCGGGAAAAACAGCGAAACCATAAGGGTTCGAGGCACATCATTCAACGTCGTTCCAGAAGTGCCATTCGGCACAGCAGTCATACTGCTAAGCTGGATAGGACTCCTCGGAGTCTTTGCCGTAAGAAAGAAACATCTTCTCGCTTGAACGCACGTTCAGCTTTTCGTCTTCATGATCACGCTTTGAAACTATCTTGAGGACCAGAAAATGAAACACAAAATTACACGGGTGCTCCTAATAGTCCTTCTATTAGGGACATTGTCTATGCTATTCAAAACTGAAACAGCATCAGCTTCAGGAACCATCTACATAAGAGAAAACGGAGACGTTGACCCCCCAACAGCACCTATTAACCGTGCCGGAGACATCTACACACTCACCAGCAACATCTACGAAACCATTGTCATCCAAAGAGACAACATAATTGTGAACGGCAACGGTTACATGCTTCAGGGCTCTGGGAGCAGCGCAGGGTTTGACTTAACCAACAGACACAATGTGACTCTAAAGAACACTCGCATCACGCAGTTTAATTATGGCGTATATCTTTACGAGTCAAACAACAACACAATAAGTTACAACAACTTAACAAACAACGCTCAGCATGGGATATTCGTATCCAACTCTTCACGCAACATCATAAGTAGAAACGAAGTGGTCAGCAATGGTGATGCAGGCATCTTCCTGTGGCTGACAAACAATACACAAGTCAACAGAAATAACGTGACAGAGAACGGCGGAGACGGAATATCCATAGGGTACAAATCACTCAACAACACAATCACCTACAACACTGTACGCAGTAATTCTGATGCCGGCATTTCGCTGGGCTGGGAATTCTCAACCCACAATCAAATAGTAGGCAATAACATAACTCAAAACGGTTGGACAGGCATCTACCTAGTTTGGTCAACCGTATCCGACAACGAGTTCTATCATAACAACTTAGACAACGCCATGCAAGTGTACTCAGTAAATGCCCTCAACATCTGGAACAGCAGCTACCCTTCAGGAGGCAATCATTGGAGCGACTACGCTGGCCTTGATTTAAGTTGGGGGCCTTGTCAGAACAGGATTGGTAGTGACGGAATAGGAGATACACCATACATCATTGATGCGAATAATGCAGACTACTATCCATTGATGAGTCCATATGAATATTGGATCAATCCTATCCTAGGTGACATCAACAAAGACACGAAGGTAGACCACAATGACCTGTCTCAGCTAGCAATAGCCTATGGCTCCACCCCTGAAAAGCCAAACTGGAACCCAAACGGCGACATCAACTCAAACAACATAGTTAACGTTTTAGACCTATTCCGCCTAGGCAAAGACTTCGGAAAAACGGCTGACAACGCTCGATCTGATGGAACAGTCGTTGTTACTACTGCGCGCGCGATGTTAATGGGAGCAAAGCTGTAGATGTTTTGGATTCGTTCACTCCAGGTAAGGCGTATGGCTCAGAACCAAGAAGCCTGAGCTGGAATGCTAAGGCAGACATTAACACGATGACATAGTCTTCGTTTTTGATCTAGCGATAATCAATGAGAATTATGCAAAGGCATCTGACTAACACAAGTAACCGTAGTCAAGTGTGAATCGACTGCCTATTCTCTGGGCAAAGGCTTGGGGGAGTCGATTCCTAGGGCACATCCCATTTTTTCCATGAGACGGTGGCGCTTAATCAATAATTCTCTACTAGCAGCAAAATACTGAAAAACAGAACTAGAGGTCACTAATAGAACCCTTGGAATATTTTTTCAGAGCACATCACCATAGCCGTTTAAGTAATGCGGGCAGGCAGATTAACAAGGTGATCGATATCCCTAAGCATGTGTTAATATTGGCGTTGGTCGCTGTGACCTTGCTGGCCTCAGTTGATGCTGCTTACGCTCCATTGTCCACTCTAGGAACAGGCTATGCAGTGACATCAGATTTCCATGGAATAGACGTAATCATAGGAAATCCAGTGAATGTCACAGGTTTAACCCTTGATTCCACCATAAATCGAATCACATTCAAGTGGAACGCCCCTAACGGCACTGAAGGAGTATGGATCGATGTCTGGGACTCGCCATTGCTGACAGATGGCATTGGAACATGGAACAATGGCACAATGGCAACAATTCGTTACGCCTACTCGATTCACAACCCAGACTCAGTCGGCGACTGGGGAGTCAAAGTGCTGTTCCAAGGCCCTAACGGAAAAACGAAAGAGAACATGGATGAGGTCGTACAAATAAGAGCAACATCGCTTAACGTCGTGCCAGAAGTGCCGCTCGGTACAATAGCAATCATAATAGCCATGTTTGGAGCCCTAGGCTTATTCGCAATAAAGAAAAGACGCATCACAATTTCTGGCAAACCCGTGTAAACATAACACCTGCATCTTCTTCCGATCATTTACCCAAGCCTAGAGTGTGAACTAACAATCGATGTGTCTAATGATTTCAGCACGAACACGGGTTTCAATATAAAAAAGACCAGAATATGATTGGGTTCTTGTGCAGGACTCTTCGGCTTGTCGCTAATCGTAATCTTAAACTAGAGTTTATTCACCCATTGCTGTTATTGTTATGTCAAAGCTGAAGCTGGTTATTCCCTCTACAGTTGCTGAGACTGACAGTGTGAGCGTCACGTTGATCACTTCACTCACACTAAGGGTTTGACCGGCATAATCCCAGCTTAACGTCATGTAGTCCGACGTAGTGGTTGGATTCCAGTTAGATGTGGTCAGAACTAGAGTAGCCGCAGCGTTGCCTTCATTCTTAATGTAAATCGTTACACTCTTGTTTTGACCCGGCTCCAGAACACCCCAAGCGATTGAAGGAACAGAACTAGTGCAAGCCTGATCCCAATAAACACCCAAACCAATAGCTTTCACTGAACCTGCATTAGAAATGGTTTGGTTGCGTAGCCCCGCTGACACAATAGGTCCAAGCACGCTCAGAGCGAGAGTGTATGCAACAAGAGCCAGAGCAGCACCTGCAACTATGCCTTCTTTTCTTTCCATATTGGCCGCACCAATAGTTTATCACATGTATGAAGACTTAATAAACGTTCTTGTATGCTTGTTCTGCGTGTGTACACATGTATTCAAGGACGAAAAAGCATTACTAACTAAAAGCATTGATAATGATGTCAAAGCTGAACTCCTTAACATCATATGCGATAAGGTATTCCGTGAAGTCTGGAGAAGAACTCGAAGATAGGATAAGGGCTACTTTGACGGTTTCGCTTGGGAACACTGCTTCGCCTTTGTAGTTCGAAGTTAGATTCATATAGTTTGAAATGTTCGCGGGTTGCCAGTTCGCCGCGTCTACTTGTAGTTCGACTTTTTCGCTTCCCTCGTTGCGAATGTATATTGTCGTGTTTCTTGTCATGCCTGGCTCTAAGCTTCCCCAGTTGATGTACGAAACTGGGCTTGTGCAGTTGCTGTCCTGATAAATCGCGATGTTTGGAGGGTGCTGCAGGTTTCCTTTAGTGCTTATGAGCCGTGTGAATGAAAGCCATCCAACTATCAGCTGGGATGCACATAGAATGAGAACTATGAAGATCGCTATGACGATTAGGGGCTTGAGCATATCATGGAATAGCGAAGACGTAGAATCCGAGATGGCTGCCACCTTATCCATAATATTCCCAAGGTTTCTCTATTTCAGTCTTTTGGAAATTGCGTAGGTGTACTGTTCTTAATCTGGCTTTTGCGTCGTTGGTGTCCTGCTGATTGGGAAGTGTTCAGCAACTAACGACGGCGTAGCGTAAGCTGGGGTCCTTCTGCCGTCTTAGGCAACCTGACCCTTTCGACTCATTTATGCATACTTGTCTTTTCATATTCCATAGGCCAACATGCCCGCGACCGCAAACAACGCAACTATCAAGAGTAAAGCTGAGACTAACGCTTTCTCTTTCATGGGATAGATTCTAAGGATTATGTTCCTTAGACTCCATATGCTTGGGGCTGGAAGCGTTCCGTCCGGATTCATCTGTGCCTCTCTGGGAGGTGGCACTCTCTTGAGTTTTCCGACAAAGAATAACGCGGCATTGGCGAAGTATGGGATGAACATGATGACGGCTGCTCGCTCCAAGTCTGCAAGTATGGCTACACATGCCAAAACGGCGCCCATGCCGAATGTGCCTACGTCTCCTGGAAAGACTCGTGACGGATATCTGTTGAAGTAAAGGAACGCCAAGAGTGCTCCAATGAATGGGGTCAAAATGGTGAAGCCTACAGGTTTGTCCGATCGAAAGGCAAGGAAGAGCAGTGCAAGAGCCATTATTAGAGACGAGCCAGCTTCCAGTCCGTTCAAACCTGCAAACATGTTTATGGCGTTGGCTGACGCTGTCACTGCAAATGGTATGATAATTGCATAGAACATGATTAATCCGAAGAGTCCAAGTGCTGCGAAGTCAAGCACTCCGAAAGGCGTCATGATCGTTGTCCTACCCAAGCGCATCACAGCGAGTGGAACGCCGCCGAGCAAGGGCGTAAGAACTTTTATGCGCCATCTTGTCTCGAAGATGTCATCTATAAATCCTACAAATGATGTTACAAGAACGGTCGCGGCTGTTCCTATGATTTCTAGGTCTAAGGCTTCATTGTTGAACGGTATGAAGAAGAAAAGCCCGAACAAATAGGCTAGTATGAGTATGACCCCGCCGCATTCAGCAATGTCTGGTGAACCCGACTTGTGGATATCTTGTCCTGTGACGCCGACTTGTTGGGCCTTTCTTATGTGGTAAGGAAGGATGAGCAGGCAAGCGAGGAGCGAGATGACGAAGCTGTCTATCAAGACTAGCGATGTTCCAAGTTCAACCATTGGTCTCCATCCAAGCCTTGAAGGCTTATCATCTATTCATGAGTGGTTTAAGTGTTTTCTTTGATGTCATCTTTTTCTGCGGTGATCTGCTTCTTTTGAGGTGTACCATTCCGCAAGTTGTCTTAGACCTTTGTCGACGTTGAACATGGGTCTGTAGCCTAAGATTTTCTTGGCTTTCTCGATGCTGGCGCAGCTGTGTTTGATCTCGCCTGGTCGAGGCTCCTTGTTTATAGGTGTTAAGCTTGTTTTAGCCATGGTTTTCATAAGTGTTTGGACTATAGTATTCACGCTGGTTGCTGTACCCGTCGCTATGTTAACAACCTCTCCAGCTGCTTCCTTCTTTGATAAAGCAAGCATGCTTGCAGCAGCCACATCTTCGACATAAACTAGGTCTCTGGTCTGTTCACCATCGCCGAAAATGGTTGGCGGCTGATTGCGGAGAAGTTGATTCATGAATATGGTTATCGCGCCACTGTACTCGCTGTACAACTGCCTAGGTCCATAAACGTTGAAGTAACGGAGACACACGGTCTCTAGTCCGTAAACAGTGTAAAACACTCTAGCGTAGTTTTCAGCCGCAAGTTCAGAAACAGCGTAAGGTGAAATAGGTCTAGGCGGCATGTCCTCCGTAACTGGCAGTGTTTTTGTTTCACCGTAAACCGAAGCTGAGGATGCTTGGATGAATCTTTTCACGTCGCCGTCAACGCTGGCTTTCAGCAAGTTTAACGCGCCACTCACGTTGACTTCATTAACCAGCATCGGATCCTCGACTGACAAGCGCACGCTTACAACAGCAGCATCGTTGAACACGGCGTCAGAATTCTTAACCGCAGCTTTTACCTGACCGATGTTGCGGATGTCTCCTTTGACAAAGTGAAAATTAGTATTGTGCTTGTGGTGCCTCAGGTTTTCCATTCGACCAGTCGACAAGTTGTCCAAGACTGTTACTTCAACATCGGCTTCAAGCAGCTTGTCCACTATGTGGCTGCCTATGAAGCCTGCGCCGCCAGCTACTAGAACTCTTTGGTACTGCTCTAGCATTGGTTCATCACTTTTGGCTCTGTTATTAGGGCGTGGCGGTAAAATGCTTATTGCTTCTATGAGGAGTTTTGTCTAGTCCATATGTTGTCGACAGTGATTTCTGCTAGTCGAAGACAATCTGTGTGGAAGAAGCAATGGTTTTCTTGTTAGCATTGTTTCTTAACCAGTGGGTTTTTATTCTTTGGCAAGTAGTAGCAGCCCGCAAGCCAGATTGACTGCGCCTATGAAACCTAGCACCGTCAAGAAAAGCGTTTTTAGTTCAAAGGTAAGTAGAAGTCTGGCTCCTAGGAAGTATTCTGCAGACAGAAGGATTGATATCGCTCCGGTTGCAAATAGCAGTCCGCTCAAATACATGCTTATTCTCTGGGACACTTTGAAAACTTGGACCTTTTCTTTTGCAGTTGTGTCTTTGACAAGGCTGTCTTCTCTAGGATCGAGAATCACGTAGTCGGCTTTTGTGTCGCTCTCCTCTTTGGGCATATTTTCTCCCATGAATAACTGTAGTCAGCCTATAGGCTATGGGTGATTGCGCGATGTTAAGTCTTCGGTGCTAGGGTTTTGCTGTAACATTTAGAACACCTGCCATTATTTGGATTATGCTTGCGAAGAGCAGAATGAAAAATATGATTGAGATCACAGTCGGTGATAACCCGTTAAACGCGAGCCTACTTGTCACAACCAAGTATGCAAGCGTGGCTGTGAATCCTCCTAAGCCTAGGCTTATTCCCCCAAAAGCTATGCGAATGCGCAGGTATCCCACCATTCTGATATAGTATCCAAGGACTGCTAGGACTGATAGCACTAAGCCCAGTGAAAGCACTCCAAGGTCTATAAACGCAAGAAGAAATAGTGAGGTTGCGACTCCAGCGATTGGGGTGAAAGGATAGAGTGGTGCCTTGAAAGGCCGGTCGAGTAAGGGTTTTTCTTTGCGCAGTTTGATGAGCGACAGGTTTACAAGTGCGAAGCCGACTATGAAGCCGAAGTCTGTAGCATAGCCAACGAAGTTTATGACTCCTGTTGCTGCAAGTATGGCTGTCAGAATAGCTCCAGCGATTATCGCTATGTGTGGCGTGTTGAATTTACGGTGAATGCGGAACAGTGCTTTTGGGAAGTATCCGTCTCGGCTTAGCGCATAGGCAACTCGGGACTGAGCCATTATAGACGTGTTGACGGACGATAGAGCTGCGACTGTGCCGGCTATTGTTAAGGCGATTTTGCCGATATCACCCAAGGATAGTTGTGCTGCATATATTATTGGAGATGATTGTCCACTGATAGCCTCAAGGGGTACGATTCGGAACATGGCGTAAGCTATCGCCGGGTATAAGATGAGTAGGGCAGCCGCGGTCAATATTATGGCTCTGGGAATTGTTTTGGCAGGGTCTTTTATCTCCGCCTGTGCCACTGCTATGGCTTCTGCGCCCAGATACACTACGAAGATGTAGGCGGTTGCCTGCATGACTCCCAGTGGTCCGGCTGGTGCCGAGAGCTGAAACTGCTGCAGTGTGGGCGCCAGTAGTCCGTTTATGGTGAACGCGACCAAGACCGCTAATAAACTGCCGACCATTAGTGTTTGGCTTTTGCCTACCTCTTCCACGCCTCGAACATTGATTAGGGTGAAGACTGCCACCGTGACAATGGCGGTTATTGGAACGTTGACTGGAACCACATAGGATACTATGTAGCCAAAGCCTACTGCTGATAATGCTGCAAAGAACATGTTACTGATCCATTCAAACCATCCTGTCAGGAAGGAGACAAAGCCGCCGTAAGCTGCCTTTGCAAAGGTGTATTCGCCTCCTGCTTTGGGTATGGCAGAGCCTAACTCGGCGTAACTGAGCATTGTAAATAGGTTTATGACTCCGCAGATAATGAGAGCTATCACAAGTGCGCTTCCAGCCAGTCCAGCGGCATAGCCAAACATGACGAAAACGCTGACCTCGATGGCGCCGCCGATACCCATCATTGTTGCGTGGAGTAATCCGAGTTCTCTTTTTAAACCAGGCTTTTCTCTCAGGCTTTCTCAGTTCTCCTGTCTATTGCTCGTTGGCAAGAAATAGTCCGCTGATAACGGACAGCACGCCGAAAACGATTAGCAGCATCATGTAGAAGATAACGTCTTGAGAAGGCATGTCCAGAATCCCTTGAACATTGAAGAAATTGTGGTACAAAATGTATGCGAAAACAGATGCAATGGCGCCTATGATGCTTTGAGTTAGGCCCACTGCAAGGGAGATCGTTCTTCGAATGCTCAACTTATCTCATCTCCTAGAAAGTACGACTCCGGCTATTATGTCTAGCACGCCCACTGGGAACAGAGCTAGCATGAACATCAGCAAATAGGCTTCATTCGTGAATGTGCTAACGTCTACGATGTTCATCAAGCTCAGTACGACAGCGTTGACGAGAATCATGCCTATCATTATCAGGAAACCGCCGACTGCCACAGCCAACCTGCTGAGCTTTCTTATCTTTTCTGTCAACTGAGCAGAGGACATTTCAATCAGCTTCCGAGTCAGGATTGGGTCGCATGATGATTGATTCAACACCTAATATCATGTTCGCTACTTTCCGCCAAAGGTCTCATGATGGATTATTTCACTCAGCTGCCTTCTTGACCGTATTCTAGGCTGTTCTGCTGAATGACCAACTGGCACGATAGCGACGGGTCGCACTCCTTCAGGAACACCTAGGGTTTCTTTTGCTTTTTGCTCATCGAAAGCTCCTACCCAACATGTGGCTAGACCCATGGCGTAAGCTGCCAACAAGATGTTCTGAGTAGCTGCTGCGGTGTCCTGTAGGCAATAGAGGTTTATGCCCCGTGAGCCGTAACGTTGAGCTGACCGCATTGGGTTGGCGCAGACCACGATCACAACGGGGGCTTTTTTGATAAATTCCTGGTCCAAAGCTGCTTTACAGAGACCTTGTTTGATCTTGGGGTCTCGGACTATTATGAATTCCCAAGATTGCATGTTTCCTGCTGACGGAGCCCATCTGGCTGCTTCTATTAGTTTCTCTATTTCTTTCTCGGTGACGGGTTCATCTGTGAAGGCTCTGACGCTTCGACGGCTTTTGATAGCTTTGAGAACATCCAAGACGTTATGCTCCCGATCATTATACAATTCTGACGGCGGTTTCAATTGTTATTCCGCGTTCAGTTATGTTGAAGGGGATGAGCCTTGGTTCGTAGACAGCCCTTCTCATCTTTTTGATTCTGATGCGTCTATCGATTCCGCCCGCAGTTTCATGTGCGGTGAACTCCATGACGCCATCGGCTAGGTGTTGCATAGTTGTCTCAGTTTCTGTGTCGTGCATCCTTTGCGTCAATACTAGGAAGTGTATGCCACCGTGCCTGCGAGCGCTTTCAAGCAATAGCTCCACTATTTGAACTACAGAGTAATATTTCTGGGTTAGGACAAGGTAGGAGAGTGAATCAAGGAGAACCCAGCGCCCTTCGGCGATGGCTTTGGGAACGTTCTCCTTCAGCACTTGTATTGCGTCCGCGACTGATGCTTGGTAGTAGGTCCAGTTGCCTTTTTCCTGATGTGGCGTAATGTCCCAGCCGAAAGTTGAGAAGTCCTCTTTTATTGTGTCGGGTGATCGTGAGGTGGAGAAGTAGGCGACTTTTTCGTTGTGAAGGGCGTGTTGATACATTATCTGTTGGGCTAAGATGTCGTATCCGGACCCTGGTTCGCCGGTCATGACCACTACGCTTTTGTCTGGTAAGCCGCCGCCTAACATTTCGTCTAGTCCTTCAATCCAGAGTCGAAGAAGCTTCAAGCCTTAGACCCCAGCTTTGTGCCTTGTTTATTATGGCTGTGTGGCGGATATTTTACGTTTGTTGCACAGCGGTTCAGTTTTGTCGCGTTGGCGTAGATTGAGCTTAATTTTGACAGCTGCTTGTTCTGGGTGCACGTAGCGGCATAAAAGGAAGTTGTGAAAAAGCACTTAAGTCTTAACGAAATCACTTCTACGAAGGATGAACCATAATGACTATGCAAGAAAGGTTTCAGCCGACACGGCTTCTTTACTACGAAGATGCCTACCTTAAAGAATTCACAGCCAAAGCCTTAGCTGTTCACAAGTCAAATGAGCAAGATAGAATCGTCCTCGACCAAACAGCTTTCTATCCCTTGGGTGGGGGGCAGCCGCCTGACGCAGGAAAAATAACGGGTGCAAACGGTGAAGCCGTAGTCAAAGACGTTCGTATAGAAAGCCACGCGGTTATCCACGTCGCAGATCTAAAGGGCTCGATAACTGAGGGTGAGACTGTGACCGGCGTCGTCGATTGGAATCGCCGGCACGCCTTAATGCGCAATCACACTTTGGCGCATTTGATGGCTGAAGTCATCCGCAAGGCAACTGGCTTTGTCAGCGAAGTTGTCAGTTCGGGGTTGGAACTAGATAAAGCACGCTTAGACCTTTCGCATCAGGGCTCACTTGGACCATTTCTGCCAGACATCCAAAAAGTGGCCAACAGCGTCATCAAGGAAAACCGACCCGTGATAATCAAAACCATGCAGCGAAAAGAGGCTGAAGAATACGTGGCGCGGTTTCATGAAAGCCTGAAGACTCTTCCGCCCCAGGTTGAAATGGTGCGTATAGTTGAGGTTAAGGATTGGCATGCGTGCGCTTGTGGAGGTTTGCATGTCAAGAATACCGGCGAGATTGGCTGTGCTGAGGTTCTGCGGAGAATGTCTAAGGGCAAGGGTGTTGAGCGTATCGAGTTCAGGGCAAAAACGTCTTAAGCCACCTGCACCATCTGTAATGACCGGATGATGAACACGAGAGTCAACAGAGCTCTTCGCTGTGATTGAAACTCTCGACGGGCGAACTGACAAACACAACATTCTTTTTAACATTTAGGCTGCAAAAAAGCTATTATATCTGTCCCTTTTAGACACAAATGCGTCACTGATAGAAGGAAAGAAAACATGCCTTGCTCAGTAGTGGTTTGCGGTTTCTTCGGCGACACAGGAAAAGGCAAAGTAGTCTCATACTTGGCGTTAAAGGATAAATTGGACGTTACTGCTCGTGCGGGAGTAGGACCAAACGCGGGGCACACCGTGTTCTATGAAGGAAAGAAATATGGGCTGAGCATGCTGCCCAGCGCTTTTGTGCAGAAAAAGTGTCGCTTATTGATTGGTCCAGGAGTCTTGGTCAACCCGGAAATTCTGTTGCGTGAAATGGAGTTGACCGAATCGGAAGACAGAGTGGGTGTTGATCCTCAATGCGCCATAATTGAACCTCGCCACATAGAAGCTGACAAATCCGGACATCTCGCCAAAGACATAAAGACTACAGGTACAGGAACAGGACCGTGCAACGCTGAACGTGCCTTGAGAAAAATAAAACTAGCAAAAGAAGAGTCAAAGCTGAAGACGTATTTGACTGACGTGCCACTCGAAGTGAACACAGCCATCGACAAGGGAAAACGGGTTCTGATCGAGGGTACTCAGGGAACGTACCTGTCGCTTTACCATGGCACATATCCCTACGTTACGTCAAAGGATGTAACAGCTTCATCTGCATGCGCAGACGTGGGCGTTGGACCCACCAAAGTCGACGACGTCATACTCGTTCTCAAAGCTTTCACAACAAGAGTCGGCGCTGGACCTCTTCCAAATGAGGTTTCTTTGGAGGAGGCTGAGAAACGTGGGTGGGTGGAATATGGAACAGTGACTGGCAGACCGCGTCGTGCTGCGCCTTTCAACATCGATTTAGCCAAGCGAGCGGTAATGCTGAACGCGGCGACTCAGGCAGCTATAACGAAGATAGACGTGGTTTTTCCGCAATCTAAGGGAGTCACGTCGTACAATAAGCTCACCCAAGACGCAAAGGCGTTCATTGATGACGTTGAGAAAGAAATCAAGATTCCTGTGACTTTGATCGGCACTGGACCTGATGCTCTGGAAATGGTGGATCGAAGGCGTAGCTAGAAAATTCTTTTAGACACGTCCGTTCAACTATATTGCTTTCGCGTCATAACAGCGACAGCGTGAAGAATGGGAAAGCTAACTTGCCTAGTTCCAGCATATTGAAATATCTTGATCGCGTCTCGTCTAAACCAGTTATACGACACTTGATTTACTCAGGTTCTGTAGTCTTCTTCTTCGGAATAATTCTCGTCCCACCCATCTTGGGCATTTTTCTCAAGTGGAACACGATGGGCGAAATATTTCAAGATCCCGGCTTGATGGCGAGAGCTTCGTCAGCAATTTATGCTTCGTTTGCCGTCGCCTTCCTTGTAGCCTCTCTTGACTTAGTTGCTGGTCTACCGCTTGCATGGTTTATTGCCAGAGGAAAATCACGATGGCTAAGCATAATCGACACTCTAGCAGACATGCCGTTTATCGTACCAACTGTGACTCTGGGCTACTCGCTTCTGCTCTTTTGGAACCGAGGTGAGGGCATATCTCAGTTTTTTGGAGGCAACCCTCTTGTTTCGGAAGGCTGGCTCCTGATCGCGCTACTGCACTTCGCTTTTTCCTATCCAGCAACTGTTAGAGTTATCGTCGGCGCGATTTTGGACTACAAAGTGGTCTATGAAGAAGCTGCAAGGACCTTGGGTGCTGCACCTGTCACTGCGGATAGAACCGTGACACTGCCCATTTTGAAGTCTAGTCTGATTGCAGCTTTCACTCTGGCTTTTTCAAGATCGCTCAGTGAGACGGGTGCAACTGTTATTGTTGCTGGCACCTTCGAAAATGGCGTTGTATTCATTAGCAACACGAGAACTCAGAGTGAAGGTGCCATGGTTTTCGTGAGTCTCATACTAATTCTGACTGCCAGTCTAGTGTATCTAGTCATTAGACTTCTTGGACCAAGGCTTGGAATGCCGGTGAAACGAGTTTGGCCATATGCTGAAAGAAAGCTGAGCGATTTTAAAGTAAGGGTTGCCAGGGATTCCTTGACAAGCGTTATCTTCTTTGCCTTTGTTTTGATTCCTTCACTCTTTATAGTTTTGCCAATTGTAAGCGCCGTGACAGGCGGCACGTTGAATCAAGCCTTAGCAGGCATGGGAGTTTGGCAAGGATACTGGCAAAGTCTTCTTCTGTCGTATCTTGTGGCAGCTATTGTAACGTTGATGAACGTTTTGTTTAGCTTGCCTATGGCTGTCTTAATAGCAAGAGAAAGATGGGGCGCTGGGACATCAACTGTGTTAGATGTTCTCTCTAATGTTCCGTTGATTGTTCCATCCATTGCGTTAGGCGCTTCGATGGCGATTTTCTGGAAGAACTTCGCGTTCATCCCCGAGGTTGCCTTAGTAATATTCGCACATCTTTCCATCACCTATCCGTATTTTGTTCGAGCAATGGTTGGAGCCGTAGAAAGAGTGACCATGGACCTTGAAGAAGCCTCGCGCACTCTTGGAGCCAGACCGTTCACGGTGTTCAGAACAATAATTCTGCCTTTGACCAAGTATTCTCTGTTCGCCGGAACAATAATGATGTTCGCGAGAAGCGTTGACGAAACAGGGGCAACCTTAGCCGTCGTGACACAGCTAAAGACTGTGCCTGTTCTGCTCGTCGGTTGGGTCAAGAGAACAACGGTTCCAACAGCTACGCCCTTAGATATAGCCCTGGGCGCTGGCGCGCTTGTCTTGTTCTCTTTCGTCATCCTCTTTGTGTTAAGGCTTGTTGTGAGAGGGCGACATTAACATGCTTAATATACAGCTAACCATCATCACCAATAGTTCGTCAACACGAGGGGAGGCTCTGCACACTGCCTGAAGTCAGAGTTGTAGGCGTCTCCAAACGATTCGGCAAGAAAATCGTGGCAGTGGACAATGTCAGCCTCCAAGTTAACGACAAAGAGTATTTCTCGCTGCTGGGTCCAAGCGGATGCGGCAAAACGACGCTTCTGCGCATGATTGCTGGCCTAGTTGAACCTAGCGAAGGCGAAGTCTATATCGACAACAAGCTCGTTAATAAGTTGCCGCCTGAGGACCGGGGCATAGGCTTCGTTTTTCAAACCTACGCATTGTTTCCACACATGGATGTCTGGGACAACGTCACCTACGGACCCAGAGTGAAAGCGTGGGAAGAGAACAAAAGCGACAGCATCGGACGTGAAATGCTGGAGATGGTGCGGCTCTACGAAAGAAAAGACGCCTTGCCGCACGAACTCAGCGGCGGCATGATGCAGCGGGTCGCTTTATCCCGAGCGCTTGCAGCCGGAGCTAAGCTGCTTCTTCTAGACGAGCCTTTAGGCGCCTTGGACGCCAAAATACGATTTGAGCTCAGGTATGAGCTGCGGAGGTTGGTTAAAGACCTGGGCCTAACAGCAATTCACGTGACTCATGACCAAGGTGAAGCTATGGCGATCTCAGACAGAATCGCGGTGATGAAAAGAGGCAGGGTTCTACAATTTGGAACGCCGCAAGAGTTGTATACGAATCCTCGACATGTTTTTGTCGCCAACTTCATTGGCGAGAATAATTTTCTTGAAGGCCATGTCATAAAAGCATTTGATGGCAAGATTCAAATCGAACTGCGAGGCGGACTAGCAGCCTCAGGTTCAGATACATCTGTTAAGGAAGGGGAACGTGTGGTTTTGGCGGTTCGACCAGAAACTTTTACAATTGAAAAAGGACACAAGAAGAGAATTAACTCGTTGTTTGGTGCCGTGGAAAGGGTGAGGTATGAGGGAACTAATATACGCTATGAGGTCAGATTGGAAAACGAGGATGTGGTGGTGGTTGTGCGTCCTTCGCTTATGGAGGAATGGTTCAGCACGGGCGACAAGGTCACTGTTAGCTTTCCGAGCGAGAAGAGCTACGTGTTTCCATATCCAAGTCGAGGACTAAGGGAGGAACTAGCGGTTGAGTGAACTTGTAAAATGGTTTGAGAAGCGTCGGGAATCAAAAGCTATGTCCATAATGCAACGCCATTTGGCGCTTACAGTGACAGCGGTTGAAGACTTGGAAAGAGCAATAAAGGCAGCAGTCAACCTCAACGACAAAGAAGCCAAAGCCGCAATTGACAGAGTTATCAGTTCTGAGCGGGAAGCCGACAAGCTGCGGAGACTGGTTATGACCGAGTTGGCAGAAGGAGAGCTTCCATCTACAGACAGGGAAGACCTGATGCATTTAATGAAGCGCGTGGATATGGTGGCTGACTCGAGCAGAGAATCCACACGCGTATTATCAGCAATCTCAATGAGAGATGTGCCTGAAAGCCTTCGTGAAGCAGCAGTGAAAATGGCTGAAGGCACCAAGGAATGCGTCACAGCGTTACGCAGAGCTATAAGTCGCATGGCAGAGAAACCTGAAGAAGCGTTGCAGGCAGCCGACGAAGTGGAACGTTTGGAAGAGAAGGTAGACGATCTCTTTGAGAAATCGCGGCAGCTGCTGGGCACAGAAAAAGGCCTTGCTGTTGGAATAGCAGTCTTGATGAATGAGCTTTATGGGTCTATTGAGACTGCTGCGGATTGGTGTGAAGACGCATGCGACCAGTTAAGGGTGATAATAATACGACGGTGAAACATCAAAGAGGTGACATCCATTGTCGAGCGTCATTATAGATGTATCCGAATTGCGAAGCTTTGACAGCGAAGAAATAAAGGAACTTGAAGAATTCCTAAAAGAGAAACTCAAAGCCGAACTGGAAGTCGCTGACCGCGAGATCACGGTAAAACCTGCGAAAAAAGGTGAAATGCCGAGCAAGGACTATTTGAGAGTGCTTCTGAAGAAGTATCTGCACAAAGCTGAATTGAAGAAGGACTTTCGAGTGATAGCTGGCAAAGAAGACACTCTGATAATCAAGGGACGAAAAGGTGCTGAAGAAGCCGAATAGTTCTACTTCTTTCCCTCTTGTTTGCGTTTTTTCTCAACCGAGTCCTGCACTTTCAGAAGTAGGTTTCGCGCTGCCCATGCTTCTTCATGACCTTTCTTGTAATCTCCAGCCTCCGCATTTGCCTTAGCGCTCGCGAGAAGTTGCTGCGCAAAAGCTAAAGACGATTGCAGTTCCAATGACTGCTTTGTGGAAGAGCTTTGCCTGGATGGAGTAATCTTCGAGTTGTCGCCTTGAAGGAGCGATAGAAGAAAA
>Ga0315307_1000372_pt1 | contig 19296 bp, 16 predicted proteins | sample TDP2_MG_FD_203079 | JGI IMG/M metagenome (GOLD analysis project Ga0315307, IMG submission 203079) | Freshwater sediment microbial communities from Lake Towuti, South Sulawesi, Indonesia - TDP2 | ecosystem: Environmental > Aquatic > Freshwater > Lake > Sediment | place: Indonesia: South Sulawesi...
AGGGGTCATATCGGTTGCATCAAACATCGTGCCGGACATGGTCCAGAAGATGGTCGACGACTTCCTCAAGGGGCGCATGGAGGAGTCCAGGAAGGCTCACTACAGACTGCTGGACCTGTACAAGCATCTGTTCCTGGAGACCAACCCCGGGCCGATCAAGGAAATGATGAACCTCGCGGGCATGCCGGCGGGACCGCTAAGGCTTCCCCTGGTGTCCTGCGACGAGAAGAACGTCGAGATACTCAGGCGCGACCTGAAGGACCTGGGTCTGCTGTAGGTTCGACAAAGGAGAGCTGAACCGGAGCGCGGGGGGATCCCGTGGATTCAAGGGAAAGGCTTCTTGCAGCGATTCGAGGCGAACAACCTGACACGGTCCCGGTCGGGATCCACAACATAGGCACATACCTCCCGCACATGGGGCGCATCCTAGGGCGCCCCATCAGCGACAGGGACGCCCTGAAGCTCTTCGGCCTGGACGTGACCCTGTACCGAACCCACTCCAAGAACCTGCCCGCCGCGACGCAGCTTGTCTACGAACCCCCGGCCCACTTCAAAGGCCCGCGGTGGAGGGAGAAGGAGGAGGTGGTCTCACGCTCCAACGGAGACGCGATCGTCAGAAGGACGGTTCAGACGCCGAAGGGTGGCCTCTCCACCTTGGAGAGAAGGACGAGCATCACATGCTGGACCTTGGAGCCGCTGCTCAAGAAGCCCGAGGACCTGGAGCTACTTCGCTTCCGACCCATCGCCTACCCCGATGTGGATCGGTACCGAAGTGAGTTTGGCCCGGGCTTCAAGGACGGCATCGTGAGGGCGGGAGTCTGGGGGCAGGGAGAGGCGGTCATCCTCCGGGGGCCGAAGGAGCTGTGCATGGACTTTCACCTGCGCCCGGACTGGGTCAAGGATTTGTACGAACTGCTCACCGAATCCGCCCTCGCATGGATCGATGAAGCGCCAACCGAGTACATCGACCTGGTTGAGATAGCTGGACACATCGGCAACTTCGTCTCGCCCGAGACCTACCGCAAGCAGATCATGCCGTTCGACAGGAGGGTGGTCCGGGCACTTCACCAGCGCGGCCTTCCCACGACCTACCATGACTGCGGAATGGTGATGCACGTGATAGAGCTCATCGCACACACTGGCACCGACTGCATCGAAACCCTGACGCCGCCTCCCTTCGGCGGCGACGTCGACCTGGCAAGGGCCAAGAAGCTGGTCGGGGGCAGGGTCTGCCTGATCGGAGGATTCCATCAGTCCGCCATCGAGCGAGGAACGCCCGAACAGGTCGAGGAAAGGGTCCAGGAGTGCATCGAGGCAGCGGGGGAGGGGGGCGGCTACATCCTCTACAACAACGACCACTTCTTCGAGGCGCCCATGGAGAACATGTACGCCTATGCCAGGGCCGCTAGGAAATACGGCAGGTACTCCTGATCCGATCTAACGCTCCGGGGCGTCTCCCCAATCCGGCACCTTCAGCAAGCGGCCGCCCGCCAGCGCCGACTTGTGGGCGATGAAGCCCGGCACGCAGTACCGGACCGCCTCCCACACGTTGATGCGGGGCAGCCGCTGGCGGTTGACCGAGTCGACGAACTCATGGACTAGGTAGGCATGGGACCCCCCGTGGCCACCAAGGTTGGATGCAAGGGGTTCGGGCAGGTACTCGTGCTTGGTGGGCGGGTCCACGGCCTGCTTGCCGTGGGTATCGCTCCAAACCGAGCCGGCGAGATTGTGTTCAAAGCTCCCCTCCGTCCCGTATATGCCGCTCGTCCTCTCGCCACCGACGTGGCCGACGCGGCGGAACTCGCAGACGCGGGCCGATGAGCCATCGCTCATCCTGAAGAGCGCCACCTCGTTTGAAAAGGGGTTCCTCCAGATCGTGTCCAGCCGGTACCAGTCGTCGTTCGGGTGTACGTACCCCTGTGCCGAGACGTGCGTCATGTGGGCGCCGGTCACCGAGATCATGTAGCATGTCGAGTGGGTGGGGTAGTGCATCGGGATCTCGCCCATCTTGTCCGGCCCGAACTGCTCGCCCCAACGGTTCTTGGCCACATCGTAGAGGCCGTGGCTCATGTCGTGGAAGTACTCGGCCTGGGAGTAGACGAAGTTGCCAAAGGCTCCCTCCGCCGCCCTCTTGCGGCAGTAGACCGCTTCCGCCCTGAAGAAGCTAGTCTCACCGTTCATGTAGATCATCCCCGTCTTCTCCACGGTCTTCACCAGCGGTCCGCAGTCCTCCAACCGATACGCGGCCGGTACGGCTGAGTACACGTGTTTCCCCGCCTTCATGGCCTGCATCGCCTGGCGCGCATGTAGCCAGGGCTGGGTGATTATCACGAGGGCATCCAGATCCGACTTGCATATCTCGTCCAGGGTGTGGTAGGTTTCGTCGATCCCGTACTTCTCCGACATCTCATCCAGTCGATCCTGGCGCAGATCGCACAGGGCCAGCCTGTGCACATCGGGATGATTTTTGTACAGCCAGACGAAGGACCTGCCGAACATGCCCAGGCCCACCATTCCGACGCTTATGCTCATCTACATGCCTCCTTGGACTGCAACCCTTCCGAGGATCGGATCGAGCGTCTTTCCAGTCCGAAAATATATATCAAGCGCTTTCCTGAACCGAGGAACCCGCGCGGGGGTTGCCGAGCTGGTCAAAGGCGCAGGTAAGCGTGCTTTGCGAGGCTTAGGCGGCTCGTGCCTGAGACACTCTGTCCCGAAGGGGTCCGTGGGTTCAAATCCCACCCCCCGCACATATGTGCCCATACGGGCGGATGCCAAATGGATGGCGCAAGGCCATTCGTTTGATAGGTTCTTCTGGCGCTCTTCCTCTCGATTACAGTGTACTTGATCGTGACGGTTCCGCGCCTTGCCCCGCCCCCCGCGCCGCCGGCATGGAACGTGAACTTCGAGTGGCACTGGCCAGACCGACCGGTCTGGGTGTCCAACCAGCTAAGCGCCGGTGGAAACGGTATCACGGCAGACTGCGCCCATCATTGGCCATTGGCGTGAGCTGTTGCGGTGCGATGGTGATCAGCTGTTGCCAACGGATCCGCGCTCCGCCCTCACATCGCTGCCCCACTTCGCAGGGAACCATGGGAAGATCGACCTTCGCAGCAGAGATATCATCCGGGTCCAAGTACGTTCCAGAATTCGGATAACTTGAGATGCATTTCCCTAAATTTTGCCGCACGAGATTCCGAAATAGCTAGCTGATTTATTAGACCTCGGACCGTGCTTGATCTTGATGAGACTCTCCGGATCTGCTGCAATCTTCGCCCTCGCTACACTGTGCGCTGCAGGCCTCTACATCGCATACGACGTCACAAGCGCGAGCCCAGAGTTGCCCGCGACGATGCCCCCAAGAATCGAAACGCTCGGGGAACTGCTGGATGTCAAGAACAACGTCGCGATCAAGCCTATGGGCCCGGCCGACACGGACGCATACGTGGGCCAGGTGATCCCGAGCGAACCCTGGAGGGACGCCGAAATGGCGTTGACAAAGAAGGGACTCCTCTTGGACATGGCGACTTTCGAAGCCTTCGTGGCCCAGGTGGATGACACCACGGTAAGCGTAGTCTCCGCCGAGACCCACGCCGTGAACGGGACCTATGGAGTCATCATCTATGCCAGGGACGCTCAGGGGAACGTGGCGGCATGGTATATGATAACCAACATAGGCCAGAAGTCCGTTGTCGGAGCCGATCCCACAATCTCGACCATACCTGTTTACGTCTGGTCCAACGGCATGCCTGTGTACTTCGTCTCAATCTGGCACTGGATGGGGCCAGGGTGGTGGGTACCCTACCACTACTGGTGGCACGACTCGCACAACCACCCGAACTGGTACTACAGCTACTACAACTACTGGTGGTGGTACCACTACTGGTATGACTATCCGGTCTACATTCACTACAAATGGTACCCGTGGTACAACTGGTACTATGCCTGGTTCTACTGGCGGTACTTCTACTACTGGTCCACATACTTCAAGTACTAATCGGGCATGGGGCCTGGCCCAGGGCATGCAGGTGGTGCAGGCGAAGCAGGTGGGGCGTAGCTAAATGAAAAGCCACAAAGGGCTCCTGACGGTTGGAACCATTCTTGCGGCCACGTTGGTGAGCCTTTATGCGATCTACTCCTCAATGGAAAGCGACACCTCGTCCAGACATGAGGGATTGGAATCTCTTCTTCAGTCGGGGGAACAAGCGGTCGTGAGGGAGCTTGAGGGAACCGAGAGAGAAGCGGTCATAGGAAAGATGCGGGGCATGCCCGAATGGGCGTCGGGCGAGAGCTTCCTGCGCACAAAGGGATTTGAAATTGACCCCTCACACCTTCAGGCGTACCAAGCCATCGTCTCAGGATACGTTGTGAACATCACGCGCTCAAGGACGAAGGTCTCCGCGAACATGAGCATCGGGGAGTTGGTGCTGGCCGCGGACGGGTCAGGGAAGACCTCCGCATGGATACTGGTCTCCAACCTGCCGCCCGAGACCGTGAGCGGCATGGAGCCTGAGGCAAAGTCGGTTCCTGTGACGACGTGGGCCAACGGCATGCCCGTATTCTACGTTTCTCTCTACCACCTAGTCCTAGGAAGATGGATACCCTACCACTACTGGTGGCACGACTCGCACGACCATCCGAACTGGTACTATGGCTGCTACGACTACTGGTGGTGGTATTACCGCTGGTACGGGATCGAATGGATTCCGTGGTATGACTGGTTCTTCTCGTGGTACTACAACAAGAGGTTCTACTATTGGTCCACTTGGTTCCCAATCGCGGAGCCTCTGGTCTTCATCATCCTCTTGTTGTCGACCCATCTAGCCTGCACTGGGCTGCGGACGAGACAGGCAAGACCACTCGGGATGAGCAACCCAATGAGAGGCTAGTGGCTCGAAGGCAGGAGGGTAGACGTTTCTCCTTCCCCACGGCCAGAGTAGTCTCGTCCACATGCACAGCTGGGGTTCCCAGACCTGTCCACATCTTCGCGAGGGTAGCCGAGATGCTCTCTTTCCACCCTCCGGATCTGCGCCGTCGAATTCGCATCGGCCACGATGTGCTGTTGCGCCTGCCTACCGTCGCTGCCGTCCGAATGTTGTTGAGACCAAGGACCAAGCCAGCTTGGTCAGATGAGCGACCGGTCTTCCGAGGCATGGGTATCGTTAAATACAGGTGACACACCGCGCGGATGCAGAGGAGACAAGAAGGCAGGGCGACCATGGAGCAAGAACTTTGTTTCGGGATCACGACACCCTTTCCAAGGGTCCCTTTTAGGAAGATGATCGAGGGCTGGAAGTTCGTCGAGGGCCTTGGGTTCGATAGCATATGGGGGGGCGACCATTTCGTCAACTGGGCCAACCCAACCGGCCCATGGTACGAAGGCTGGACGGCCCTTGCTGCAATGGCTTCCTACACATCCCGCATCAGGATCGGCATGTTCGCATGTACCGCCTTCCACAACCCAGCATTCCTGGCCCGCCAGGCCCTGACGGTGGACCACCTCTCCAACGGTCGACTGGAGCTTGCGCTTGGCTGCGGGTTCTCCCAGGACATATCGTACGAGATGACGGGGATGGAGAACTGGAAGCCCCCCGAGCGCGTTGCTCGGTTCAAGGAAGCGGTGGAGATAGTGGATCGGCTTCTGCGAAACAAGATCACGTCCTATGAGGGACGGTACTACCGGGTCAAAGAAGCCGTGATGAATCCGCCTCCCGTCCAGAGGCCTCGTCCACCCTTCACGATCCTTGCCTCGGGGGAGACAATGCTCAAGTATGCCGCACGCTACGCAGAGACCTGGAACCATCCCACCTCAGCGGGCACCCTTGACGAAAGGATTGAGGAGACCCGTCGACGCAGCAAACTGCTCGACCGATACTGCTCAGAGCTGAATCGCGATCCTCAGACCCTCAGACGCTCTGCCTTGATATTCGAGCCCGAGGCCAGGGCGCAGGGGGGCTTGATGAAGATATTCGAGTCGCAGGAGTACTTCACAGAGGTCATTGGGCGCTACATGGAGATCGGCATCACCGAGTTCCTCCTTTACTACCCCTTCGTCGACACACAGGTCCCCATGCTGGAGAAGATAGCCAGGGAGACCATTCCGAAGCTAAGGAAGATGAACCAGTAACGGGGCAGGCACACAGACAAGCCGACAGGAGGGAGAACTCGCCCTCCACCGAACCTCGATATCCAGTCTCAACAGTGAAAGCGCCCCCGGGGGGTCTGCCCGGTCAGCCTCTTGCCTAGAACAGGAGGCCGGAGCCGTGCCAGACCACAGCTAGAGTCCGCAATCTCTACGCAGCCCGGGTGGATTCGACTTCCCGATAAAGCCTTCTTCGGATCATGAGGAACCAGAGAGCATAGGCACACACCATGCTCGTCCCCAGTACGCTGGCCCATTCCACGAGGTAGATCCACAGAAAGGCTCGATCCTTTGCTCGGATGAGATCCTGATCGATGCCTGCAAACTCGTCAAGGAGACTCCTCAGGATGTCCCTTGCTTCGTCGTAGTTGCCGGCAAGGTAGTCGCCAGCAGCCTCTTTTCGGCTCGCCTCCACCGACGCAAGTCGCCTCTCGATTCTATAGGGGTTGATGGCAAACTCTTCGACGAATCCGAGGAACCCCAACGTGACGCTCTTCCTGTCCTCGTAGTCGATGAACAGCTTTCGCACCGTGTGGACCAGATCCATGTCCTGGGGGTAGGGCAGATCGGCGATGCAAAGGACCTGGTTGAAGATGAAGTCCGGCAAGTAGGCGTAGTAGAGGCGTGCCTCATAGGGTATGTTGTCCCAGCCATGCCCCAGCTGGAGGGTATGGCCCTTCCCGTAGGTCGAGGTCACCATGCAGGGGGTCCCCCTTCCGCTCCAGACAGCCTCCGTGGTCGAGCCTGGCTTGGCTATGAGATCGCCGTGACTGCCGGAATTGAGGGGCGCCGATTCCACGCCTGGAAGCTGGAGTGGACCATACTTGTTCACGACCCTGTAGTACGTTCTGCCCTGTTGGGCATCGAACTTGTTCATGACCGGTTCCGCGGGAAAGACGTCGTAGAAACTCAGCTTCATCCACTCGAAGATGTCGTTGGTTCCCCCCCAGTTCACAAACTCTATGAGGGCGATGCCCATCCCCTCGGAAATGGAGGACTGGAACATGTCCAGGACGTTGAGCGGTAGGACCTTGTAGGTGAAGTCCTCAAACATTGTGACGTCATAGTCGTTCAGCCGATCCTGGGTCCTGGGGACGTATATCCTAGCGAAACGTTTGGCATCCATCATGGTCTGGTACTCGATGTCGCACGGGACAGCCGTCAGAGTGAACTGGGGATCGGCAGAGATCCAGGACAGGAAAAGCTGGTTCCCCGACATGACCTCACCGACGAACAGGACCCTCACCCTCCCGGACGCCGCATCTCTTCGTGCCCCGACTTGGCCCGCAAGAACAATGATCGCCACGAAGCCGAAAAGTAGGAACACCTTCCTCGTCATGCCACCCCAGGATGCCACCCTGGGATGGCGCCGCTTTCAAATATTTTTTTCGCATGTCGCGTCGCAGGCATCTCCGTCGTGGTCAGCCAGCCTCCCACCTGCATCATCGCACACCCCCTGGGCGGGCTGCTGCATACTCTGTGCGGGGGGAATTGAACCGCTCTCGACTTGCCGGCTCGGGGCGATTCCGTAAAGCCAGGGCAAGGGGCATCGACCAGGGCAGTCGGCATCGAGGAGTTCCGCGGCAAGCCACATCGACCTATCCAAAGGTGCGAAGCAGATTTGTATCCCCTTCATCCATCTGTGAACTGTGGAAAAGCGGGTGGCCTGGCTGCCCGGCAGCCTCGCGTTGTCTCTCCTAGCCGTGATGATCGCTCCAGCTGGTGGAGAAACGAGAACCGGGGTGTCCCGGGTGCTCTACATTGGAGAGCCCTTCCAGAAGGCGACCCCAATGCCGTACCTGATGGCGGAGCCGCTGATAGACGTGACAAAGGTGGAGGCATCCATCTGGCTTGGAAGCACCACCGCCATCATGCGTTCGATGAGGATCTACATGCCCCGGAGCTACGAGGACATGGTCCAGAAGTACGACGTGGTGGTCCTCAGCGACGCCAATGTCCAGTGCTTCCGTGTTCAGGAGATCCAGTGGATCGCAGACGGCGTGGAGAAGTCCGGCCTCGGTCTCTTCATGCCTGGGGGGCTTGAGAGCTTCGGAGGCCAGAAGGTCGGGGTGGATTGGGGTCCCACGAGGGTCGGGGACATCCTGCCCGTCAACACGGTGCTGCAAGGGTACGACATCGACCCCCTTGGGTTCGCCGTGGAGATCGAGGTGTGGAAAAACTCCTTCATCGGAAGCATCCCCTGGGACTCCCTTCGCCCGCCCCAGAACACCTTCGGGGAGTTGAACGTTGTGACCCAGAAGTCAGGGAGCACAAGACTGGCATCGGCGGTGAGGGCCAGGGACGGATTCAGGCACCCGTTCCTCGTCGATTGGGACATCGGCACGGGACGGTCGTTGGCCATGTCGGCGGACTGGACGCCTGCGGGGGCAGGCCAGTTCATCGGGTGGAATTACTACGGGGACTATATCGTTGGCCTCATGATCTACACGGCCCAGAGGGATGTCCCCGACTCAAGATTGCTCCATCGCATGAGAATGGCGTTCTCGGATTTTTCGGTCAGGAAAAGGCTGATCATATCCATGATGGAGTTCGTCGACAAGTTCGGCGCCAACCCAAGACCCGTTGAGGAGCGGACGGGCAAGGCCGATGACATCAAGCGTCAAGCCAGCGTGCACTATGTGGAGTACGAGTTCGAGCTTGCTGGCGATGAGATGGCCCAGGCAACGGGCCTGCTGGACCAAGCGCTCGCTACGGCATTGAAAGTTAAGGACGCCGCCCTCCTCTGGGTCTATCTGACCGAGTGGTGTGCGGTCTCGGGCACCTTCGTCATCTCGGGGCTCGTCCTGTACTCAGTGATGATACGACGCAGGATCTACCGGGAGGCCCGAACGACCAAGCTTCTTGGCATCGGCTAGCTTCAAGTCTGACGCTATCGCGAAACACTACAGGATTGGCAAGACAACGGTCTCCCTTTTCCCGATCCACGGCCGCACCGGGCCAAGTGGCTATGCCAATGCAACCAGCACTGCACCTGCAGCTATCAGGGCGGTGCCGAACGCCATCTGGAATGAAACCTTCTCGCCCAGGAACAGCGCTGCGAGTACGATGACGAATACCACGCTGAGCCTGTCGATGGGTGCAACCTGCGACGCTTTGCCATAGTTCAGGGCGAGGAAGTAGAAAACCCAGGAGGCTGCGCCCGCCAGGCCTCCGAGAAGAATGTAGGTGAGTGGCCTCCTGCCCAGGGCTGCAACCCCGGTGATCTTGCCAGTGAAAGCCATGAGCGCAAGCGTTGCTGCGAACATAATCCCGGCCCGCACGCCGGTCGCCGTCACCGAATCCACACCCTCGAGGCCGATCTTGCCGAATATCGCCACAAGTGCGGCGCAAATGGCCGAGAGCAGTGCGAAGACAAGCCATTCCATCATTGGACGAGTACACCCCTCTGCAACAGTCGGCACTGACGAACCGGTTATTATATCTGACGCGTAGCTCTCGGGGATTGGTTCAAGGGGAGTGCCCCACTGTTGGGCAGGTTTCGAAGTCCGAAATGGCGCTGCGACCGGCCAGGCCTGAAAACCTTTATGCATTCGCTGATCCCGGCGAGACCATGGACAAGGCGGAAGCAGTCGGTAAGATGGTCACCCCTTGGTCGCCGGGCATTCTGGACATCCATCACCTCAACACGGGCAGGGGAGACGCGGCACTATGCATCATGCCGGACGGGACCTCGATGCTCATCGATGCCGGCAACCTCCGAGCAGGGAATCCACGGCACACCCCGCCCAGGCCGGATGGGTCGCGAACTCCGGGCGAATGGATCTGCAGGTACGTACGCCACGTCCTTTCCGGTTGGAGAAGGGTCGCCCTAGACTACGTGGTCATCACCCATTTCCACGCCGACCACTTGGGCGAGGTTTCGGACGATCAGAAGCTGTCCAAATCAGGGGGTTTCAAGCTTACCGGAATCACCGAGGTTGGGGAGCACATCCCGATCAAGAAGATAATCGACCCGGGCTGGCCTGACTACAACTACCCCCAGCCCCTGGACGATCAAAGGGTCCACAACTACCGGGCTTTTCTAGAATACCATCGGGCCAAGGGACACCTTCAGGTCGAGAAGTTCCGTCCCGGGGTCAACGATCAGATCGTGTTGTTGCGGAAGCCGCGTCGCTACCCCAACTTCGAGATCCGGAACATCGCGGCCAACGGAGAGATCTGGACGGGAGTTGGCACAAGCACCATGCACCTGTTCCCGCCCCTTGAAGGCCTTGAGCCGGGCGACATCCCAACGCAGAACATGTGCAGCATCGCGCTTCGGATGAGCTACGGCAAGTTCGACTACTTCGCCGGCGGCGATCTCATCGGCGTTGCGAAACATGGGGTCGCTCCCGCATTTCATGATGTGGAGACTCCCGTTGGGCAGGTGGTTGGGCCAGTTGACGTGAGCGTTGCTACCCATCACGGCGATCTGACTGCCCAGAACGCAAACATCATCGCCTCGCTTCGACCGCGCGTCCACATCCTTCAGGTATGGGCCGCCAGCCATCCGGCGCCAACCGTTCTGTGGCGCATGTTGTCCACGCTCCTCTACCCGGGCCCGCGGGACATATTCGCCACAAACATGATGCGCGAGACCAAGGTCGTCATCGGGCCCAACATAGAGAAGCTCAAGAGCGACCAGGGGCACATCCTCGTCCGTGTGCAGCCCGGCGGGGACCAGTATGACATCATCATTCTGGATGACTCGGCAGAAAACTACCAAGTGAAGGCCGTGCATGGCCCGTATGACTCAGCGTGAGCAGGCTCTTGGCTGAAAGAAGATGCACTGGAAGTGAGACAACATGGGTGAACGCCACGTCGTGAACGACTTCGACCTTTTCGGCGGACTTCACTGCGAAACCAGTGCCGTGCAGAAGGTCCTTGCCTACCATGACCTTCCGGTGTCGGAGGAGATGCTGTTCGGGCTGGCCGGGGGCATCGGCTTCATCTACTGGCACATGAAACCCATGCCCGCGCCGCTTGTGGGCGGACGGGGAGGCGGGCGCCACTTCATCGAGAACATCGGCATAAGAACGGGGGCAAGGATCCAAGCTCAGAGAACGACGAGCCCCAGGAGGGGCCATGCCATGCTCATGGATCGTCTGGCGCAGGGACTTCCCACGGTCATCTACGCCGACATGGCCTCCCTGCCATACATGGGCGCGCCCGAGGAGGCCCATTTCGGACAGCACGTCATCGTCGTCTACGGGGTGGATGAGGATGCCGATACCGTCTACATCTCCGACCGCGCCAGGCGGGGGGTGACCGTCACGGTCGAGAAGCTCAAGCGCGCGAGGGCATCCGAGTTCCCACCTTGGCCGCCGCAACATGCCCTCTTCGACATTCAGCTGCCAGTGCACCTTGAGATCACGCCGAAGATCGTCCGCGAGGCGCTTGGCGAGTGTGTGAAAGGGATGCTGAATCCCCCCATCAGCAACTTCGGGCTGGCCGGCATCCAGAAGTGGGCAGAGCTTGTCCCGAAATGGCCCAGGCTGTTTCCAGGCAGGAATCTCTGGACGGCCCTCATGAACGGGTTCATCTACATAGAAACGGGCGGCACGGGCGGCAGCGCCTTTCGGCCGATGTTCGCACGATTCCTGGCCGAGGCGAGGGACATTCTTGGCAAGCCGGGCCTGGATGATGCCATCGCAAAGTACGAAGAGTCGGCTCGCATCTGGAGCAGGATCGCCGAGTCAATGCTTCCCGATGCCTACCCAGCGCTTCACAGGGCGCGGGAGATCCTGTGGGAAAAGGATCGGGTGTTCCTGGCGCAGGAGCCAGCGGCTGCCGACCGGCTGGTAGGCCTCAACCGAGAACTCGACCTCATGCAGGACCAAATCCTGCCCGATCTGAAACAGGCCCCCTCCTTCCTCCCTGAGGTGCAACGCAACATCCTTGAGTTGTACGAAGTTGAGAAGGACGCAGTCAAGGCCTTGCAGAGGTCGGTCAGCCAGTCGTAGAGCAAGGCGACCCGCCGCGTATGTGGGTGAGACGGATTCCGCTGGCGTGATGCCAACCTACGAGTCCTCCTCTCGACTATCAGGCGATAGAGGCCAGGCCCGACCCGAGGAGGGTCTTGTTCACGACAATCGTTCCGGCGCAATCTACTCCCATTGGTGGAGTGTCCAAGCCTCAAGGTATCTCTTCTTCCTTTCCTGTCACAATGTCGTAGAGGTGAACTTTCCAAGTTCCATTCGTGATTTCCTGCCAGGCTACGGTCGTGTCGTGAAGGCAGGGGTTCACCTCCTCCGCTGGATCTGAAGTCATCTGCATCTCCCGCCCTGTCGTCAGATCACACATGTGGATGTCCCAAGTGCCGTTCCTCTTTTCCCGCCAGACCAACGTGTTCTTCCAGATCGACAGACTCATCCGTTCTACAGGATCCGTTGTGACCAGTTTCCTCTCCTTAGTCGATATGCTGTAGACGAGGACCTGTTGCTCGGGCCCAGAGATGCCTCTGCTGTATTCAATTGTCCTGTTGCCCCAAAACCATGCTATGATGTCGCCGTACTTTGCCGGGCTTCGGTCGTATTCCAGGCCGGATGTGATCTCCTGCACTTCTCCAGTGGATAGATTGCACACGGATATGCCTTCGATGATGTCATCACCTTGCTGATGCCAATGGGTCCAGACGACCATGTCTCGAGAGATTGAGGCTGAACCCACAAGACCCTCCCATATCTCTCGTTGCTCTTGGTTGGAGAGGTTGTAGACGCACAGACCATATCCTCTCTGGTACAAGACCAGGTCTTCGTATATTGACGGGCGTCCTTCATCCTCTGGGCTGGAGGTTATCTGAATTTCCTTGCCGTTTCCCAGATCGTAGGCGTATACGTCGTAGTTCCCGCTTCTGTTGTCCTCCCAGACTATGATGTTGGCGTAGATACGGGGGCATCTTTGCTTGGCTGGATCTGCCGTTATCCGCCTCTCTTCCCTGCTGGATCGGTCGTATGCGTATATGTCCCAATCCCCGGTTCTGTTGTCTGTCCATACGATCATGTTACCATAGATCGAGAGCCATCGTTGGCTGGTGCATTTCTCCGGAGAGTGTAGAAACCATGTCGGCGCAACTATTGCCAGGATGACAATGATGGCAGAGGGTAGTAGATATCTCCGGTAGAACGCTCTCCTGACCGGTACGCAGTTGTGTTTTCCGAGCGGCAGGTGGGATTTGCAGAGTATCAGGCCACACTTGCTGCACCTGCGTGGGTTCCACATAGGCTGCCAGATGCGTTTCCCGCACGAGGCACAGAACCAGATTTCGCGGGTTTTGGGACTCTGTTCCTCCAAGTCCACAGCCCCTTCAGTCAATCTCAGGAGGTCGCGTAGATTCCTTCTGTCGTTTCGGTGCATATATGACGCGTGCTGCAGCGAGTATCCTTCTGTTGTTCACTATTCCCCCGGCCGTACAGGGTGCGTGTGCGCGCGAGGACTTGATAAGTGTGCGCAGGAGGCGTGAGGCCGGTTCCTTCTGTGGTCGATAGGTACGACGAGCGGCTGAGCTAGAGCGAGGCGATGCACTCAGTAAAAGCGAGGACTCCTCTTCATTGCGCCGAGCCTATAGGCCTGATCCGGCAACCGTGATGGGAGAATCCCTCAACCTGTTCAAAGTCTCTCTGCCCCGCAGCCCTTGATCCACTTCTTCGTCCAGTCCACCGTTTCCAGCCCAATATCCATTACCGACGAGCCAAGGAGGCACAGGCCCGCGCACTCACCCTTCCGCAGCAGTTGCATCGCCGCGAGGACCTGCCTCTCCATCTGCTCACAGGACAGCGGCTTGTTCCCCGAGAAGTCGTAGAGGTAAAGGCCCAGGATCATCGGCATGCCCGCGCTCAGTTCGTTGCAGCGACGGACGGACTGCGGCAGCTGTGCAAGGTCCTTGGGATCCCAGACCCAGAAGCTGATCCCGTCCGCGTGGCGCAGGTACTGCGGAAGGTTTGGGATGCCAAGGCTCATGGAGTAGATAACGAGCCACAGCTGCATCGAGCCGGGCATGTATCGCCGCATGCGGGCCAGCAGCTCAGGCTGAGCCCCCTTCTTGATCTCCGTCGTGCTGAAGTCATCCAGCAGCACCCCGACCACGTTCGGATGGGCCCGATGCAGCTTGGCGATGGGCTCAAGCGGCCTTTCGAACCCGAAGCCCTCTTCGAAGCTCATCTCCCAGAGGATTCTGCGGCACCGATGCACCCGCAGGTACTCGTCCTCGCTGGGAGGCAGCATGCCGCACATCATGGCCTGATCCAATCCCAGCTCGGCCAGCCCTTGTGCAACGGTCATCCGCGAGGTGGGGAACCCGTAGCTTTGGAGCGCGTTGGCCCGAGTTCCCCAGAGCCAGAGCGCGTCCCGGACTGCTGCCATGTCATCTCTTCCTTCCTGCGGGAATGGGGCCAGCTTTGGTGATGCGGATGAACTGGGCTCGCATCAGGCCTTCGAAGGAATCCCAGTAGATGTAGAGGATCGTGTTCGGTTCCACCTCCACCATGCTCCCCATGACCCAGATGGCCGAGTCTATCATGGTTCCCCCGTCCCAGCTGCGGCCATCGTCCAGGCTTACGTGGATGGTGCACCCGGGCAGACGGTGTGCCACGACGATCGCTCCGGATCTGGTGCGGGCGATGTTGGGGGCAGCATAGCCCGGAAAGGGCCCCCGCATGCAGGGCGTCCAGCTCAGGCCTCCATCCGATGACCATGTCTCCCACATCCATGGGGAGTAGATCGGCCTAGCCAGGGCCAGGATGCGTCCATCGCCCGTCTGCACGGTCGACACCTCGGTCAGGTCCAGATTGCCAGACACCCTCTGGCCCGAACCGTCAACCGTGCCATCGATGTTGACCCACGGCGACCAGATCATGCCGCCGTCGGCGGACCTGCAGCAGAAGGCCTGACAGTGGTGGGAACCCCAGGTGTAGATCGATGAGTCCCCAACGGTGGAGGAGTGGCCTCCGTAGGCGAACATGAGAAGCGATCCATCGGCAAGGTTAAGCAAAGCCTGGGGCCCCAGGTGCAGTGCCTTGATCCCGGGCGGAAGGGGCTGGACCCCGATGGGCTCAGGCCGGGACCATGTAAGACCCTCATCAGGTGTATCCGCGAGCATGTAGTGGCCGCCCTTTCCTATGAGAAGTCGGAGCCGGCTGTCAGGAAAGATGTGGATGACCGCGCTCTGCCATCCTTCGATGTCCTTGACTTCCAGAAGACGCGGCTCAGACCAATGCCTGCCTCCGTCCGCGGAGCGCACAAGAAGCGGGCCGATCTCCTTGGAGACGGAATCGCGCCTCACATCATAGCTCAGGATAAGACCCCCGGAGGGAAGCCTCACCAGTTGCGCCGGGGCCTGCCAGATGCGTTGCTGCGGATGCGGACGAGGGTGGAACCAGTTCTTCCGAGGCAGGCGACGGCCATTCCAGTGTTGCGATACAGATGGCCTGCCGTCGATTCCAAGCCCGCGGATCCCGGCGCCACCGAACAGGTAGAGGCCCATTCTCCCACGTCGGGGCATTGAGGGGTCCGAGGCCCGGAAGAGGCCGGTGTCCTGCAGCCGGACCGCCAGGCGATGGCCCGTGACCTCCACCTCCGCATTCAGCCATCCGAACGGAGTGCTCGGGACGCGGCGCACCAGCTCCAGACTAACCAACCGAAGGTAGCCGTCCGATCCCATGCGGGAGAGGGCCGTCCAGAAGTTCTGGGCCCGGCTCGCCTGGCCGCAGTTTGGGAAGTGAAGAAGATGGAAATGGGTCGGATCCTTTGCCCTGAGTATGATGCCTGCGTCGGAATGCGGCGCAAGCCTGAACTGGAAACGGGCTCTGAAGTCGCCCAGGACCATTGTCTTTAGGAAGGCGTAATGATGTCCTTGCATCCCGGGCCCATCATGACGGACAAGTAACTCCGGCACCTGAAGGGAGTCCTCGGGGCCGTCTTGCCACGTAGCGCTCACGAACTGCCAGTCTGTTGGGGTGCCGATCCGAATCAGCTTCATACGTGGAACAGCCACGAGATTCACAACCTACAGAGGATCTTCAGAAACAAATCGCCACAACGATGTTCTTTTGCCGATGTCAGATAACTACGGTCGCGACCCCCTCGCTAGCAGCGACGCGCGCTTGCCTCTCGTCCGATGTAAGCAGCCGCAACCCCAATCTCTTCGCCAACGCTATGTAGAGCGAGTCATAGATGCTTGCGTTTCGCCTGAGGGATATTGCGATCGCTTCATCCATGTAGGCAAGCTCCCCTTCCATCTTGACGGCTCCTGCAAGCAACCCTTTCAGAGCTTTGAGCATGACTCCAGCTTGATCCTGAGATGTGCCACCCGCTCTGTGCCTCTTCAGCACGGCGCTTGCAGCCTCCTTCGCAATCTGGTCGATTGACACGACACCAGCCTTCAGGTGTTCAGCCACTTCCAGCCACCCCTCCTCCTTCAGGACGAACTTCGCCAAGACTGACGCATCAATGGCTATCACGATCTTCACTCACCAACTTCCTTGCCGTTCCCTTGGGCGCCGGGGGCATCGAATCCAGAAGCCTCGTGGCCTCTTCGACTGCCTTCGCTCTCTCAAGCTCCTCGATTCTGGATACCAACATCCTCCTGATCTCCTCCGGCCATTGCACACGCTCGGAGTAGGCCTTCATTTTCTCCCTTACCCAAGAAGGCACCTTCACGCTCACTACAGACAGAATACCACCTGGGAGACTCTTGGGTAAACCAATTGATAAACCTATCGGTTTACCCGGTCGTGCGCGCGGATTTGCTTAATGGGCCTGACAGCAAGGGGCAAAACGCTTTAGGCTGAACGGCGAGCAAGGGGCATGTTCAAGATCGACAAGAGGCCGTTCGGTAGGCACACCGAGTACGTCATCACGAACTCGAGCACCAGGGAGTCCGCATCGATCGTCGATCTGGGAGCGAACACCAGGGAACTGGTCCTCAAGGCAAAGGGCTCCGACTCCCCGCCATTCTCAGTAATGCTTGGCTACGAAACGCCTGAGGGCCTGGAGGAGGGCAGATGGGCAAGGGGAATCAAGATGATCCCCTTCCCCAACAGGATACTGGACGGCAGATACTGCTTTGGGGGCAAGGAACACCAACTGCCCATCAACTTTCCCTCTCAGGGCCATGCCATCCATGGACTTCTGAGCAAGCAGACTATGGACCCACACTCATCCGAGGAGGGCAGGAGAGAGGGCTCTGTGACGCTGGAGTACGACTTCTCGGGCAAGTTCGAGGGGTACCCCTTCGGCCTTCACGTGCAGGTGAGGAACGGCCTCACGGAGGAAGGCTTCGAGGTTCAGACGCTGGCGGAGAACACGGGGAATGGGCCCCTGCCCTTCGGCGATGGTTGGCACCCGTACTTCAGGTTCAACGGAAGGTCCGACGTGGACAGCTGGGAGCTTGGGATTCCGGCGAAGTTCCGAGTCAACATGAGCGACAGGCTCATACCCACGGGCGAACTTTCGCCCGTCAAAGACACCGAGTTCGATTTCCTCAAGAGCAGAAGGATCGGTCCGTTGAGCCCGGACAACGTCTTCACCGGGCTCAGCACGAGGAAGGGTCGCACGGTCACAGAGCTCAGGAACGATGAGCTCGGCGCAACCATTGAGGTCTGGCAGGACAGCATCTACCGCTACCTCGTCATCTTCACGCCGCCCGGTGAGAACAGGAACTGCGTGGCGATAGAGCCCATGACCTGCAACACCAACGCATTCAACAACAAGGAGGGGCTCATCGTTCTGGAACCCGGGGAGAAGTTCCAGGGCAGCTACGGCGTCAAGGTGACATAGCCCATTCCCCGATCCATCTCGACCGTTGCCGTTGCCGTTGGGACCAAACCTTTATGAAACCTTGGCCGGGAGATGCTCCCCAAAGTGACATGGGGCGAGATATTGGCTCGGGAAGACATCTACAAGCTCCTTGCGGGGAAATGGGAGGACGGGACAAGGCCCAAGGACGTCTACGCACTCTATGTGTCCAAGGAGCCCAAGACCTACCTGCCTGTGCTGTTGAAGGGGTTGCGATCGGACGTTGCCAGGGTCCGGAACGGGTGTGCGGAGCTGGTCTCGCTTCTTTCCGAGCATTCCCCGGAGCTTCTTTACCCGCACGTTGAGCTTTTCATGGTCAACCTCGATTCCAAGGAGAAGATCCTCAAGTGGGAGGCCGTGTGCACCCTGGGCAACCTTGCATCGGTGGACCGCGGGCGCAAGATCATCCCGGCCATTGACCGGATCGCAAGGAACCTCGGGGATGAAAGCATCGTGCTCCAAGTCCACTCGGTACGTGCCCTCGGAAAGATTGCGAGGGCGAATCCCGACAAGGCGCCGGCGATCTTGGACGCTCTACTTGGTTCAACCAGGTTCTTCCCCGGCAACTGCGTCGGCTTCGTCGTCGAGGCAATGGAGTACTTCCTTGGCCAGGATGCTCTCGTTCCACGCATAAGGGAATTCGTCGAGGGGCAGACCCATAGCGAAGTAGGCGTGGTGGCCGGCAAAGCGAGGAGGATGCTCAAGCGCATCCAGAAGAAATAGACAGGCCATACCACGTTCGGCCCTGACCGGAGAAACCGATGCAAGCGAACATGAGCCCGCGATGGCGATGACTTGCCTCAGGAGAGCACGGGAAGAGAATCACTAGTCCCATCGTACGAAGGTGCCTTGGATGAAACAAGAGGAATCAGTGAAGACTTCAATGCGCCAGTCTCGGCAACTGAGGCTGTTCGGAGTGGAAATCGGCGGGCCCGAGGATGGATTCAGCCTGACCGATCCGTCCGCCTTCGAATCGGCAAAACGCCTCGGCGCAGGCTTCATAGACCTGAGGCCCATCTGGAGCAGCCTCGAGCCCAAGCGCCGAACCCGCGACTGGCGCACCTTGGACAGGGCCCTTCAGAATGCTTCGTCCGTGCAGCTGCCCGTCACCATAACGATGAGGTTCTTCGACAGCCAGATCCCAGCCTGGCTCTCGGAGGAGGGCATGATCAACCAAGATGGCGGGGGGTTCTTCGGCTACAGCGGGGACCAGTCACGCAGCCTGTCCTATTGGGGCCCAGGGGCGCGAAGCTCATACCTTCGGCTGGTCAAGGCCCTGGTGAAGCGATACCGGCGCAATGGATCGATCCTCGCGTGGCAGTTCTTCTACGGGTACAACGACTCGTTCTACTTCGGGATGT